>JAESFG010000162.1_pt1 | contig 147836 bp, 138 predicted proteins | sample 9269371 | NCBI WGS metagenome assembly JAESFG01 (sample SAMN14506227, study PRJNA617093) | algae metagenome | isolation source: Aetokthonos hydrillicola CCALA 1050 (B3-Florida) and co-occurring... | place: USA: South Carolina | collected 2013-01-01 | reverse complement strand
CCGGCAATATCGACGTGTCCGTGGGGTCGCTGATCGGGGTGTTGGCGGTGATCGCGGGGAATATCGCGGTCAGCGGCTATCCGGTCTGGGTGGCCTGGACGGTGCCGCTGGTCGTGGGCGTTCTGGTCAACGCGGTGCTGGGGTTCATCGTGGCCTATGTCGGCATCCCGTCCATCGTGGCGACGCTGGGGATGCTGTCGATCCTGAAGGGCGGCCTGATCGTCGTGACGGGGGGCAAGTGGATCGACGGGTTGCCACCTGACTTCTTCCTCGCGCAGTTCCGGCTGTTCGACATCCCCTCGGCGGTCTGGTTCATGGTGATCCTGACCGTCGTGATGGCGGTCTGGATGCGGGCGGCGCCGCTCGGCCGGTCGTTCTACGCCGTGGGCGGCAACCCCGAGGCCGCGCGCGCCGCCGGAATCGACCCGCGCCGGACGGTGCTGTTCGCCTTCATGCTGCACGGGTTCTTCGCCGGGCTGGCCGCGATCCTGTTTGCCACGCAGCTGAAGGTCATCCAGTCTACCGTGCCGCCGAACCTGGAGCTGACCGTCATCACCGCCTGCGTCATCGGGGGCGTGTCGATCCTGGGCGGGACCGGCACGGTGATCGGGTCCACCCTTGCCGCGATCCTGTTTGCGTGCATCGGGTCGGCCTTGGTGTTCCTGAACATCTCGGCCTACTGGCTGCGCGCGGTGCTGGGCCTGCTGATCCTGCTGACGGTTCTGGCCGACATGATCCGTCGTCACCGCAACCGGAGGCTGGCGTGATGCGCGCGATCCTGCGGCACGAGGGGATTCTGGCGATCCTTCTGGTCATCACGCTCGCGGTGCTGACCACGCAGAGCGACAAGTTCCTGACCACCGCCAACCTGCTCAATCAGGGCCGCCTGATGGCCGAAGTGGGGATTGTGGCGCTGGCCATGACCTTCGTGATCGTCACCGGCGGGATCGACCTGTCGGTTGGGTCCACCTTGGGAATGGTCGCGATCCTTCTGGGGGTGATGTGGCAGAAGCTCGGCGTTCCCCTGCCCGCCGCGATGGTGCTGGCGCTGGTCATCGGGGCGGCGGCGGGTTGGGCGAACGGGTTCGTCATCACGCGCTTTGGCGTGCCGCCACTGATCGCGACGCTGGCGACGCTCGCGCTCTATCGCGGGCTGGCCGAGGGGATCAGCCAGGCGCGGTCGGTGCGCGGCTACCCCGAATGGTTCTTCTGGCTGGGCCAGGGCGAGTTGTGGGGCGTTCCGGTGCAGCTGTGGATCTTCGTGATCCTGGCGGTGGTCACCGGGTTCATCCTGGGCTTCACGCCCTTTGGCCGCGCCACCTATGCGATCGGGTCGAACGCCGTGGCGGCGGAGTTCGCGGGGCTGCCGGTGCGGCGGACGCTGCTTCTGATCTACACGATGTCGGGGCTGTTTGCGGGGCTGGCGGCGGTGATCTTTGTCAGCCGCGTGTCCACCACGCGGTCGGACATGGGCACGGGGCTGGAGCTTGACGTCATCACGGCGGTCGTGCTGGGCGGGACCAGCATCTTCGGCGGCAAGGGCACGATTGTCGGGACAATCCTGGGTCTTGTCGTGGTGCAGGCGCTGAAGAACGGGCTGCTTCTGGCGGGCGTCAAGGGCGATGCCACCATCGTGGTGATCGGCCTGATCCTGATCGGCACGATCATCCTGGCGAACCTTTTTGGACGGAACACGGACGGCTGAGACGACAAGCCCGGCCCGCCGTCTTGATCCGGGGCCGGTCAACATGGAGGAGGACAAGATGCTGAAGAAGACACTTCTTGCCGCAGTCGCCTTGGGCGCGCTGACGGGCTTTGCCCATGCGGACGTCTGGACGGGCGGTGACGACCAGGCCACGAGCCCGCTGGCCTGCGATGGCACTGCCGCAGCGGCCGAGGCCAAGCCCTATGACGGCGGATCGCCCACCAATGCGCCCGACCGCAAGGGCAAGCCCATCACCGTGGTCGACGTGCCGAAGCTGATCGGCATCGGCTATTTCAACGCGACCTCGAAGGGCATCGCGGACGCGGCTGCGGAACTTGGCAACGTCACCGCCAAGACCGACGGCCCGACCGAGGCCAATATCGACGACCAGATCACCTTCATCGACAACTACATCACGTCCGGCGTGGACGGCATCCTGTTCGCAGCGAACGACCCGGTCGCCATTGCGCCCGTGCTGAAGAAGGCGCTGGCGGCGGGCATCAACGTGGTCGGCTACGACGCCAACAGCCAGCCCGACGCGCGGCAGTGGTTCGTGAACCAGGCCCAGTTCAACGGCATCGCCAAGGCGCTGGTGGACAACATGGCCAAGGAAGCAGGCGAGGATGCGGGCATCGCCATCGTCACCTCGACCTTCACCACGCCGAACCAGGCGCGCTGGATCGCCGAGATGTCGGCCTACGCCGCCGCCTGCCATCCGAAGATGAAGTTCCTGGAAACCGTCGAGGCGCAGGAAGACAACGTCTTGTCGTTCAACCAGGCCAACACGCTGATCAACAAGTACGGCGATGACCTGAAGGGCATCTTCGGCATGACCTCGGTTGCCACGCCCGCCTCGGCGGATGCGGTGACGCAGGCCGGGAAGTGCGGCAAGATCGCAGTCGTGGGTCTGGCCACGCCGAATGCGATGAAACCTTACGTCGAATCCGACTGCGTGAAGTCGGTCGTGCTGTGGAACCCCGTCGATCTCGGCTACGCCGCGATGATGGTACTGCGCGCGGTCGCGGACGGCACGCTGCAGCCGGGGGCGACCAGCGTGAAGGCGGGCAAGCTGGGTGACCTGCAGGTGATCAACGGGTCTGAAATCCTGCTCGGCGCGCCCTACACCTTCACCAAGGACAACATCGGCCAGTTCGACTTCTGAGCCGCATGACGATCCTGCGGGGGGCGCGCGTGCCCCCCGCAGACCGATTTCCCCGCATACCCGACAGAGGACACCTGCCCATGCCCGCCGCCCCGATCCCCGACCTCTGGGACGATGCCATTGCCGCGAAACTCGACGAGCCGGGGCTGCTTCTCTACCGGTCGAACCTCTTGGGGTCAGACCTGCGGGTCACGAACTTCGGCGGCGGCAATACCTCGGTCAAGGTGAAGGCAAAGGACCCGCTGACGGGCGAGGACGTGACCGTGCTGTGGGTCAAGGGCTCGGGCGGCGACCTCGGCTCGATGAAACTTGACGGATTTTCAACGCTTTATCTTGACAAGCTCGAGCGGCTGAAGGGCCTCTACCGGGGCCTTGCGCATGAGGACGAAATGGTGGGGATGCTGCCCCACTGCACCTTCAACCTGAACCCGCGCGCCGCATCCATCGACACGCCTTTGCATGCCTTCGTGCCGCAGATTCATGTCGACCACATGCACCCCGATGCCGCCATCGCCATCGCGGCGGCGAAGGATAGCGAGCGCCTGACGGCCGAGGTCTTCGGCGGCGAGATCGGCTGGCTGCCCTGGCAGCGCCCCGGCTTTGACCTGGGGCTGAAGCTGGGCGCGCTGGCGGTGGCGATGCCGCATCTGACGGGCGTGATCCTGGGGGGTCATGGCCTTTTCACCTGGGGGGCAACGGCGAAGGAAAGCTACCGCACCACCTTGCGCATCATCAACCGCGCCGCGGAGTGGCTGGAGGCCAACCGCAAGGGCGCGGTCTTCGGGGGGGCGCGGGTTGCGTCGCTTGCACCCGAGGCACGCCGGGCCGCCGCCGAGCGGCTGATGCCTTTGATCCGGGGCCGCATTTCGAAATCGGAACGCAAGCTCGGGCATTTCACCGACGCGCCGGAGGTGCTGGAGTTCGTGAATTCCAACGACATCGAGCGCCTGGCGGCCCTGGGCACAAGCTGCCCCGACCATTTCCTGCGCACCAAGATCCGGCCCCTGATCGTTCCCGCTGACGCGGATGGCGCAGCACTGGATCAGCTGATCGCCGGTTACCGCGACGATTACGCCGCCTACTACGCCCGCTGCAAGCACCCCGATTCCCCGGCGATGCGCGACCCGAATGCGGTCGTCTACCTGGTGCCGGGCGTCGGCATGCTGACCTTCGCCCGCGACAAGGCGACAGCGCGGATCGCGGGCGAATACTACACCAACGCCATCAACGTGATGCGCGGGGCCGAAGGGGTGGACAGCTACACCGGCCTGCCCGAGCAGGAAGCCTTCGACATCGAATACTGGCTTCTGGAGGAGGCCAAGCTTCAGAGGATGCCGAAGCCGAAGGCCATGGCAGGGCGCGTGGCCTTTATCACCGGCGGCGCGGGCGGCATCGGGCAAGCGATCGCCCGGCGGCTGCTGGGCGACGGGGCCTGCGTGGTCATCGCGGACATCGATGCGAAGGGGGCGGAGGCGGCGGTCAGCGATCTGGGCAAGGCCTACGGGCGCGACACCGTGCGCGGCGTGACGCTGGACGTGACGAGCGAGGCATCCGTCGAGGCCGCCTTCCGCGACGCCGTCCGCGAGTTTGGCGGGATCGACTACGTCGTGTCGAACGCGGGCATCGCCTCGGCCTCGCCCGTCGAGGACACAACGCTTGCCATGTGGGACCGCAACCACGACATCCTGGCCAAGGGTTACTTCCTGGTGGGGCGCGAGGGGTTCCGGCACCTGAAGGCGCAAGGGACCGGGGGCGCGATGGTCTTCATCGCGTCGAAGAACGGGCTGGCGGCCTCTGCCGGTGCCTCGGCCTATTGCGCGGCGAAGGCGGCGGAGATCCACCTCGCGCGGTGCCTGGCGCTGGAAGGCGCGCCCTATGGCATCCGCGTGAACACGGTGAACCCGGATGCCGTGCTGCGGGGGTCGAAGATCTGGCAGGGCGAATGGCGGGCGTCGCGCGCCGCATCGAACAAGGTGGCCGAGGACGAACTGGAAGAGGTCTATCGCCAGCGCTCGATGCTGAAGCTGGGCGTCTACCCCGAGGACGTGGCCGAGGCGGCGGGGTTCCTGCTGTCGGACCTGGCGGCGAAATCGACGGGGAACATCGTGAACGTCGATGCGGGGAACGCGCAGGCCTTCACGCGCTAGTGTCGGGGCACATCAACCAGCCCCCGGTTGGGCGGACGCGTTCACGACGATGCAGGAGCCATGCGGCGGTCTCACGAGCCTGGTTAACCCCCGTTTAACCGGGATCGCGCATCTTCGGGCTGTCGGGCTGACCGCCCGGGACTACGACGCACCCTGCCCGTTTTTGGGCAGGGTGCGTTCGCACGTCTGGCGTCTCACTCTCAATCTTTCCGGAAAAGGTCGCACAGTCCCGCCGTCCCGCCCGCTGATGCCGGGGCCGGTCTGGATTGCCGACCAAGACAGCGTGAACCGGAAACGTGAAGTTACCGTTAACCAACGCGTGTCAGGGGTGCGCTTCCCCGTCGGCGCGTCGCCTCAGCGGAACAACACCATCGCATCCGGCGACCAGGCGATCCGCGCGCGCTCGCCCAGCTCCAGCACCCGGCGCCCCGGCACGTTCCGCATCGACAGTCGGACGGGCTCTTCCACCCCGTCGAGTTTCACGTCGTAGTACGTCATGTCGCCGAAGTAGACGACCTCGCTGACCGTTCCCGCTGTCTCGCGGTCGGACGCCGGCTGGCCTTCGTAGAGGATCGTCAGCGTCTCGGGCCGGAAGCCCACGCTGACCCCCTGCCCGCCCGACGAGGCCGGTGCCTGGTCAACGCCGATCGCGCATTTGCCCATGCCCGAAATCTCGACCTCGAGATGCGACCCCGTCTCGGACACGACCCTGGCGGGCAGGAAGTTCATCACGCCGATGAAATCCGCCACCGCACGGGTCTTGGGCTTGCGATACAGCGTCTCGGGGTCGTCCAGTTGCGCGATCTGGCCCTCGAACATCACGGCGATGCGGTCGGACATGACCAGCGCCTCTTCCTGGTCGTGGGTGACCAGGATGAAGGTGATGCCCACCTGGCGCTGCAGCTTGATCAGTTCCTCTTGCATCGTCTCGCGCATCTTCTTGTCGAGCGCGGACAGGGGTTCATCAAGCAGAAGAACTTTCGGCTTCAAGATCAGCGCGCGCGCGAGCGCCACGCGCTGCCGTTGCCCGCCCGACAAGGCATGGGCGGCGCGGGCGCCGAAGCCCTTCAGCCCCACCATGTCCAAGGCCTCGTCCACCGCCTTCTGCTTCTCGCCCGCCGAGCGCGGGTCCTTGCGCAGGCCGAAGCCCACGTTCTCGGCCACAGTCAGGTGCGGGAAGATCGCGTAGGACTGGAACACCATGTTCGTCGGCCGGGTATTTGCCGCGACCCCGTCCATGTCCTTGCCGTCGATCATGATGACGCCGGACGAGATGTCCTCGAACCCGGCGATGGTCCGCAGAAGCGTGGTCTTGCCGCAACCTGACGGCCCGAGCAGCGAGAAGAACTCGCCCGCGCGGATCGAGACATTGATGCCCCTCAGCGCGTGGTACGTGCCGTAGTATTTCTGCACGTCGCGGATTTCGATCATCGGCTTGGCGTCGGCGGAAAAGGTCACAGGAAGCCTCCGGTATCCTTGGCGCCGGTCTTCGCAACCCCCCGGCGGCGGAAGTATTCGGCGATGGCAAGAAGCGTGATCGACAGGCACACGAGGATCGTGCCGAGCGCCATGATGACGGGCAGGCCGCTGGGGAAGCGGAGCTGCGAGAAGATGTAGATCGGCAGCGTCACCGTCGATCCGGCAACGAAGAAGGCCATGATGAATTCATCGAGCGAGATGATGAAGGCGATCAGCAAGGACGAGATGATGCCAGGCATCACCAGGGGCAGGATCACCAGCCGGAAGGTCGACATCCGCGTCTCGCCCAGGTCGATCGCCGCCTCTTCCAGCGACTTGTCGAGGCTGAGGAACGCCCCGTTCAGGATGGCGATGCAGAAGGGCGTGCAGACCAGGATATGGCCGATGATGACGGCGACCATCCCCAGGGGCAGCGCGATCTGCAGGAAGATCACCAGCAGCGCCACGGCCAGGATCACCTCGGGCATGACCAGCGGCAGCATGATGAAGCCCACCATCGCGCCCTTGCCCGGGAAATCGTAGCGGGTCGAGGCGCGGGCGGCGAAGATGCCAAGGATGGTGGACAGGATCGAGACCGTCACGGCGATGATCAGCGAGTTCCGGACCGCGTCATGCAGCGCGTCGTTTTCCAAGAGCGAGGCGAACCACTTCAGCGAAAAGCCCTGCAGGGGAAAGGCGATCACCGTCCCTGCGTTGAACGCAAAGAGCGGCAGCAGGAACACAGGCCCGAACAGGAAGATGAGGTAAAGGACCGAGTAGAGGCGCAGCCAGGAGAATTTCATGCCCGCCCCCTACCTTTGCCCGCGCAGGAAGCGGCGGTTGGCGAACAGGAACAGGACCGACACCAGCCCCACGATCACCATCGTCGTCACCGCGATGGCCGATCCCAGGGGGTAGTTGTCGATCTTGAGGTACTGCACCTGGATGATGTTGGCGATCAGCCGCCCTTCCGACCCGCCGACCAGCTGCGGCGTCACGTAGTCGCCCACCGTCGGGATGAACACGATCAGCGTCGCCCCGACAACGCCCGGCATGGCCAAGGGCAGCGTGACACGCAGGAACGTCATCCACTTCGATTCGCCAAGGTCCTGTCCGGCCTCCAGAAGCGAGCGGTCGATCTTTTCCAGCGCCACATAGATCGGCAGGATCGCGAAGGGCGCATAGGCATGCGCCAGCGTGATGATGACCGAATTCACGTTGTAAAGGATGAAGGTCAGCGGCTGGTCGATCAGCCCGATGCCCTTCAGCGCGGTGTTGATGACGCCGTCGTAGCCCAGGATCACCTTCCACAGGAACACGCGGATCAGATAGCTCGTCCAGAAGGGGATCGTGATGAGGAACAGCCAGACCGATTTTCGCGCCGGGGTGACGTTGAAGCTGATGTGATAGGCGATCGGGAAGGCCAGGATCACGGTCACCAGCGTGACCAGCACCGACACGTAGATCGACCGCACCCAGAGCGTGCGGTTCACCGGGTCGCCCCATGCATCGACGTAGTTCTGGACGGTGCCGATGGGGATGATCCGCTGCGCGCCCGACCCGTCGGTCAGGAAGGACAGGACCAGGACAGCCACCAGCGGCGCGCCCAGGATGAAAACGGCATACAGGAACGGCGGACTGACCAGCAGGTAGCCGTTGAACGCCGGTGACCGGCTGAGCCGGTCCCATCGTGATGACACTTTCTTCCCCCTGTCCCGGTCTTCAACCCGCCTGGTTCCTCTTGTCTGGCACAAGGCGGGGGGGCGTGAAAAGCCCTTTGGCAGCCGCGCGGTGTGCCAATCTGCCCGGTGCGCGGGCGAATGCACGTCATCTGGGCATCGAGAGGGTTGCCCGGGCGCGGGGTGCGACGGGGCGCGCGCCGCCCCGGGGGGCGTCAGTCGAAGGCCGCGTTCGGCGGGCGGTCCAAGAGATCTGCGAGCGTCTGCATCGCGGCGGCGAAACGGTCCTCGGGCGGACCACCCGCAAGTGCGATGCGAACGGCGTTCGGGGCATGGCCGTCCACAAGGGCGTATTCGTCGGCCGAGCGCATCAGAACCCCGCGCGCTTCCGCCTCGCGCAGGAAGGACGACGCACGCCAGCCCTGCGGCAGACGCAGCCAGACAAAGGCCAGGCCCTTCTGCCAGGTGACATCGAACCGGCCAAGAGCGTTCAGGGTAATCCCCAGGCGGCGGTCGAATTCGGCCTGCACCAGCGACCTGAGCTCGGCCGCCCGCCCCGAGACAAGCAGGCTGTGCACGATGTCGAGGACCGGTCCCGGAACCCCGAAATAGCCGTGCTGCGCCGCCAGCCGCGCAGCCTCGCCCAGACCCGGTGGACAAAGGACGGCACCGAAGCGCAGGCCCGCCGCAAGCGACTTGGACAGCGAGGCGATCAGCCAGGTCCGCTCGGGCGCGACGGCGCGCAGCGCGGGGATTTCCGGGGTTCCCGCGGCAAAGCAGTCGTCCTCGAGAATCTGCAGGTCATGCGCCCGCGCGACGGCGACGATCTGCGCCCGCCTTTCGGGAGACATCCGCACGGTAGTTGGGTTCTGCGCCTCGGTCGTGACGCAGACCAGACGGCCGCGGGTCGCGCGCGCCGCCCGGTCCAGCGCGTCGGCGCGCATCCCTTCGGCGTCCAGCGCCACGGGCACCACTTCGGCCCGGTTCAGCCGCGCGGCGTGACGGAAACCGGGATAGGCCAGCTCCTCGGCGAAGATGACGGGCCGGTCGCCGCGCAGCGCGCATTGCAGGACGATGTTGATCGCGCTTTGCCCCCCAAGGGTAAGCGCCATGTCGTCCACGTCGGCGGGTCCGACCCCGAAATCGGCCAGATAGGCGGCCATCGCGGCACGGACGTGGTGGTCGCCCCGGACGCTCTGATAATCAAGGTAATGGTCCGCCCCCGCGGCAACCAACGCCGTCATGGTATCGCGGATGGCTGCCGACTGGCCGACCTCGGGCACCTGCGGCGGGCGCAGATCGACCACACCGGGCTTTGGCAGGCCGCGGGGAAAGGCACCAGCCTGCGGTGCGTGCAAGAGGTCGGTGGCCGGCCCGAGCCGGGGGCGCGCGGCGGCGACGAACGTGCCCCGCCCGACCGTGGCTTCCAGAAGCCCGTCCTGCGTCGCAATCTGATAGGCGCGCGCGACGGTGCCGGGCGTCACCCCAAGCGCCCAGGCCAGATCCCGCACCGGAGGCAGGCGCGACCCTTCGGTCAGCGCGCCCTTCCGCACGGCATCCCGCAGCGCCCGCGAGAGCGCAAGGTATTTCGGCCCGGAATAGGCTTCAAGGTCGGGTTGCCAGCTTGTATTCATGACAATGTTTCTCTGGACCCATACAATATGGACTTGTATGCATCGAGTATCGACACAAGCCAGTCGATTGCAAGCCCCAACATTGATCGAAGCCTTCAAGGTGTATCATGACAAGCCTGACCAGACGTGCCCTGACGACCCTTCCGGACGCAATCCTCGGCGGCGTCGCCGCCGCGGTCCGGACGCTCGCCATGTGGAATGCGCGGTCGCGGCAGCGGCAGGCCCTAAAGCACCTCGACAGCCATATCCTGCGTGACATCGGCATCGACCGACAGTCCGCGCTGGGCGAGGCGGACCGTCCCTTCTGGAAAGACTAGCGTCAGGACCCGCCCTTCCCCGGCGGGCCCTCTTCCTTGGCCGGGCGGATCGCCCGGCCCTTTTTGCAGTATGACACCTTATTGCCGGGCCGACCGGATGTTCGTGGCCGACAGGACGGCCGGATGAACGGTCGTTCGGTTCAACGTTCGATCGCCTCGATCGCGATCGAGCGCTTGCGCAGCTCCGCATACAGCGCGGGCACGACCCGGGCCTGCTTCACCGCCATCTGCAGCGCATCGCCGATCTGGCGTTCATTCGCGCCCTCGGACACCTTCCAGACCAGACGCCGCGCGCAGCCGTCGTCGTAGACAATCTCGGTCCGGCCAAGGGGTGACGTGCGCAGACCAAGGAAATCCCTGCCGCCGGCGGGTTTGTGGAAGCATTGTATGGGCATTGTACCGCTCGTTTGTCTGCCTCTGCCGGGCAGGATGAGCGCGTCGCGCCCCCGCGTCAATTCGTGCGGGACGGATCCGGTGGACGTTGAGTCCGCCGCGCAACAAGGCGGCGAGGCAGCAGTTCGGACAAAAGAACGGGGCGCCGCCTGTTGGCAGCGCCCCCGGAAAGACCCGATTGTCGCGAACGCGTCAGCGCTTCGAGAACTGGAAGCTGCGGCGTGCCTTGCGCTTGCCGTACTTCTTGCGTTCCACGACGCGGCTGTCGCGCGTCAGGAAGCCTGCCGCTTTCAGAGCCGGGCGCAGCGAGGGTTCATACAGTTGCAAGGCCTTCGAGATGCCGTGTTTCACGGCCCCCGCCTGCCCCGACAGACCGCCGCCCGCAACGGTCGCCATCACGTCGAACTGGCCTTCGACATTGGCGACCTGGAACGGCTGGCGCAGGATCATCTGCAGCACGGGGCGCGCGAAGTAGACCGACATGTCCTTGTCGTTCACCATCACGCGGCCCTTGCCGGGCTTGATCCAGACGCGGGCGACCGCGTCCTTGCGCTTGCCCGTGGCGTAGGACCGGCCCTGGGAATCCCGCTCGGGCTGGCGCGGAGCCGCGGCAACCACGGCGGGCGAGGCCGATGCGGACGAGGCCGCCTGCGCACCGGCGACAGCGGATTTCAGGTCGTCGAGGGATTTGATTTCGTCGGCCATCTTCACGCGCTCCGGGTGTTCTTCGGGCTCAACGCCTTGACGTCGAGCACTTCGGGGTTCTGGGCCACATGCGGGTGGTCGCTGCCCGGATAGACGCGCAGATGCGTCATCTGCAGCTTGCCCAGACGGTTGCGGCTGATCATGCGCTCGACCGCCTTTTCCACCACACGCTCGGGGTGGGCGCCGTCCAGCACCTGCGCGGCGGTACGGAACTTGATGCCGCCGGGGTGGCCGGTGTGCCAGTAGTACCGCTTGTCGGCGCGCTTGTTGCCCGTCATCTGCACCTTGTCGGCGTTGATGACGATGACGTTGTCACCCATGTCCATGTGGGGGGTGAAGGTCGGCTTGTGCTTGCCGCGCAGTCGGTTCGCGACGATCACCGCAAGACGGCCCAGGACCACGCCTTCGGCGTCGATCAGGATCCATTTCTTGTCGATGTCCGCAGGGGTCGCGGAAAATGTCTTCATGGTGCATGCCCTCGGGCTCATATGTCGGCGGAGCGGCAGCTGGCCAGTTCCGCGAAGGATGGGGGCTTTTCCACGATCCGCGCACGCAGGTCAAGGCCGGATCGCGCGAATTTTTCTTTCGAAAACAGTCGCTTGCAAATTAGGTATTAAGATACCCCAAAGCGAGGCCGCTCAGGCGCGGCGTTTGCGGCGCCCGAAAGCCCCGGCGAGGGCCGTAAGGGCCAGCGCCATCGGGCCCGCGCCAAGTGGCAGAGGAACCGGCGAAAGCTCGCCGCCACCACCGTCACCCGTGCCACCACCCGTCCCGCCGCCTGTGCCGCCGCCTGTTCCCTGACCGCCGGGGATGTAGACCCCGCCGCCGCCACCGGAACCGCCACCGCCCGAGCCGCCGCCCGAGCCACCGCCCGTGCCCCCGCCCGTGCCACCGCCCGTGCCTCCCGAGTCGCCGCCACCGCTGCCCGATCCGCCCGTACCGCCACCACCTGTGCCGCCGCCCGTGCCACCCGAGTCGCCGCCACCTGTACCGCCACCGGTGCCACCACCGCCGCCGCCCGAACCGCCCGTGCCGCCGCCCGTTCCGCCGCCGGTGCCGCCGCCACCGCCCGTTCCGCCGCCTCCCCCGCCCGAGAACGGGGTGTCGGAGCCGGCTCGCGCGGTGCCCTGCGACGAGGCAAGGAGCAGCGGCGCCACCTTCTTCGACGCCGGGGTCGGCGCCAGGGCTGCCAGCCAATCGGTCACGGTCCCGCCGCCGCCAAACGGCAGCGCGATCGAGACGAACCATGTGTCCACGGTACCGATGCGGCCTTCAAAGGAGCCGAACAGGACGGCCCGTTCAATGATGGCCGCCGGAAAGACCACGTCGGTCGGCCGCACCGGGGAAACTGACGCGCGTCGCTGGGTTGCGAGCGACTGGGCGGGGTGGACCTGAAGCGGATTTGCCTGAAGCGCCAGGTCTGCCGCAAGCTGCGTTCCGACGCGCAGGCCGTCATTCAGTGTCTTGCCGACGTTAAGGCCCAGCCCGCGAAACGGTTCGGCCGCCGGCGCAGTGGTGACCATCGAGATCAGGGTCAGCCCGGTCCGGCGCGAAATCCCGCCGCGCCATTCGATGGCGCTGGTATCAAACGTGGGTGTCTTCAGAAGGGAAACGGGCAGGCCGCCACGATAGGCCATCGACACGTAAACGGGGTCGGACAGAGTGGCGCAGCGGCCGTTCACATCGACCTTGCCGAGCGCGCAGTCTGGCAGATCGGTGGGGCCGAGCGAGTTCGCCAAACCGGCGTTCGCCGACAGCGCCAAGGCCGCAGCCAGCGCCGACGTCTTTATCCGTTCTGTGACGATCTTGCGAACCATAGCAACTCTGTATCCCCACCCGGCACCTTGGCGGGGCAACATGGCTTGAAGATGGAATTTTAGGAAGTATCGCTGGAAAATTGTGGCGTATTGTGCAGCGTTCAGGCATCGGCCGATGGAGCGGTCGGCATTGATGGGAACGGGGAAACGGTTGCCGTTCTCTGCCGCCGCGATTCGGAACCGGGAAGGAGGGCTGACATGGCAGACAGCGCGGCGGATCGGGCACCGACGGACAGGACATCCAAGGACGGGGCATCGCAACCCGGGGCACCTGCAGCCCCCCGCCTTGTGGCCGATGATCCCGAACCCGGCATCCGCCGCCTGACGCTGAACGCGCCCGCGTCGCTGAACGCGCTGTCTGACGCGATGCTGGGCGATCTTGGCGCGGCGTTCGACGCGCTGGCCGGGGCGCGGGACGTGAAGGTGGTGATCCTGCGGGCGGTCGGGCGCGCCTTTTGCGCCGGCCATGACCTCAAGGAGATGCAGGCCGCCCGCGCCGCGCCGGACAAGGGTGCCGCCCATTTCGCGGCCCTGTTCGACACCTGCGCCCGCGTCATGCAGGCCATCCCGCGCCTGGCCCAGCCGGTGATCGCCGAGGTGCAGGGGGTCGCGGCTGCCGCCGGATGCCAGCTGGTGGCGACCTGCGATCTGGCGGTCGCTTCGGACACAGCGCGGTTCGGAGTGAACGGGGTCAACATCGGGCTGTTCTGTTCGACCCCGATGGTCGCGCTGACGCGCGTGGTGCCGCCCAAGGTGGCGTTCGAGATGCTGACGACGGGCGGCTTCCTGACCGCGCCCGAGGCGCGGGCTGCGGGGCTGGTGAACCGGGTGGTGCCGGCGGAAAAGCTGGAGGAGGAAACACTGGCGCTGGCCCGCACGATCGCCGCCAAGCTGAACCCGGCGGTCCGGATCGGGAAGCGGACGTTCTACGACCAGTTGGGCCTGCCGCTGGCCGAGGCCTATGAGCTTGCCGGGCGGGTGATGGTCGAGAACATGCTGTGGCGGGAGACGGACGCGCAGATCGGGGCGTTTCTGGGCAAGGGCAAGGGCTGACGCGCGGTCGGGTAGGTTCCGCGCACGCGTGCGCAATGTCCCAAGTCTTTGAAATCCAATGACGACCGACGATCTGGTAACTTTCTGTCAAGAATTGTCGCGCGGCAACGTGGCGTAGGCAGCCCCCGCAAAAAGTGCGGGATGTGTCCGCTAACCCTGTCCCATCCGCCGGACCACCCCAAGCGCCAGCACCAGCGCCGCCACGGCCATCGCCAGTGCGGCCGCCACGACACCCTGCGGCCCGGCAATCCCGAGGATCGTGGCCCCCAGAACCGGCGCGGCCGCCTGCGCGGACAGGGGGGCGATGGACAGCACCCCCCAGATCGCCCCGAAGCCCGCACGCCCCAGAACCTCGGCCGCGATCAAGGGGCGCAGGATCGAGGCGATCCCGGCGGCCGCGCCTTGCGTCAGGATGTAGAGAATCCAGAGCGTCGGCACGCCCCGGCCAACCAGCAGAATGGCGGACGCGGCGACGAACCCCGCAACCACCCACAGTGTCAGCGGCCGCAGCGGCGCCCGGTCGCCCGCCATGACCAGGATCAGCCGCCCCCCGACCTGCGCCGGGCCCGACGCGGCGGCGATCATCACCGCGATGTCATGCGCCGCGCCGCGATCCATCAGGATCGGCAAGGCGAAGGTCGTCAGCACCGCATGGTTCATCCACAGAAGGCCGATCATGCCGGCCAGCTGCCAGAACGCCGGGCCACTCAGGGCCGCGCGAAGGCGGCCCCGGTCGGCGGGGTCGATACCGGTGGTGGCAGGGTCCTGCCCGACCTGCCGCCGCACCATCCGCGTGCCCGCCCAGTTGAGCGGCACTGTGACCAGCACCTGCATGAGGGCAAGCGCAACGAGTGCCCCGGACCAGCCGAAGTGGCGCGCCAGCGCCTCGCCCAGGGGAAAGGCGATGGTGGTCGAGAACCCTGCCACCAGCGTGACCCGCACGATGGCCGTGCGCGCGCCGTCGCCCAGACGGCGGGTCAGGAGCGCGAAGCAGGTTTCGAACTGGGTCGTCGCCTGCCCCAGGCCGATGACGGCAAAGGCCACAAGCCACAGGGCGGCGTCGCCTTGCGCACGCGAAGCGAGCAGAAGGCCCAGCGCCCCGAACAGCGGGCCGAAGGTCAGCATCCGCGCCCCCTGCCCCCGGTCCACCAGCCGACCCATGAGGGGCGCAAGGAGGGCGGCGACGACAAGGCCCAGCGTCGGGCCGGTGGCCAACAACGTGCGCGGCAGCCCGGCGCCGGTCGCTGGGTTCGTCAGGGCGACGATCAAGGACGCGAAGGAAAAGGTCTGGGCGACGTAACCGGTGGTCTGGCCGAGGGCGATCAGCCAGATGCCGGTTGTCTTCTGGGATGGGGATTGGGTCACGCCGCCCACGACAAGGCATGCCCCGCCCCGGGCTTGGCCCGGAGCCTCGGTCTCAACTGGCACGATTGTGGGGACCGGGGCCCCGGATCAGGTCCGAGGCGGGGGAGGTGTCTCGATGAGCCATCCCGTTCGCTATCGGACGCGCGCGCCGTCACACCCCGTAGATCTCGCCGAACTTCGCTTCCAGATAGTCCAGCAGCGGCGCTTCGTTGGGCTCGGCCCCGGTGGCGCGCGCGATCACCTCGGCGGGCGCGAAGAGGCCCCCGTGGCGCTGCACCTTGTCTTTCAGCCACCCGGTCGCGGGCGACGCATCGCCCTCGGCCAGGCGGGCATCCAGATCGGGCAGGTCGGCGCGCAGCGCCTTGTGCAGGCAGCCCGCATAAACATTGCCCAGGGAATAGGTCGGGAAGTATCCGAACAGCCCGACCGACCAGTGCACGTCCTGCAGCATCCCGTGCGAGGGGCGGTCCACCTTTTGCCCGAAGTCGTTCAGGAACCGCGCGTCCCACGCCGCCTGAAGGTCTGCCGGGGCAAGGTCGCCCGCGATCAGCGCGCGCTCCAGGTCAAAGCGCATCATGATGTGCAGGTTGTAGTGCACCTCGTCGGCCTCGGTGCGGATGTAGCCGGGCTGGACGCGGTTCACGGTGCGGTAGAAGGCCCCCGCATCCGGCACCCCGAAGTCACCGAAATGCGCGCGGAAGCGGTGGAAGGCCCATCCGGTAAAGGCGCGCGACCGGCCAAGCTGGTTTTCGTAGATGCGGCTCTGGCTTTCGTGCACGCCCATCGACACGCCCTTGCCAAGGGGGGTCATGTAGTGGGCGGCGTCGATGCCAAGCTCGTAGCAGGCGTGTCCCGTCTCGTGGATGGTGGCGTAGAGGCAGTTGAAGGGGTCCGTCTCGACCACCCGTGTCGTGATGCGCACGTCCTGGCCCGAGCCGGACGAGAAAGGGTGGACGGCCAGGTCCAGCCGCCCGCGCGACCAGTCATAGCCGAAGGCATCCGCCGCCTCGCGCGCCAGCGCCATCTGCGCGTCGCGGGGAAAGCTGTGGGCGAGCGGCTTCGGCGGGTTCGCGGCACCCAGCACGCGTTCGCGCAAGGCGACAAGACGCGGGCGCATCCGGTCGAACATCGCCCCGATGGTGGCGGCCGTCGCGCCCGGTTCGTAATCGTCCAGCAGCGCGTCATAGGGGTTGCCGGCGATCCCGCCCGCGACCAGCGCCTGCCCTTCTTCGCGGCGCAGCGCCAACACCTCGGCAAGCACCGGCAGGAACTTCGGCACATCCTCGGCCGCGCGCGCGTCCGCCCAGATGCCCTGCGCGACCGACGTGACGCGGGCGATTTCCGTGGCGAGCCGCGCCGGGATACAGGCGCTGCGCCGGAATGACCGGCCGATCAGCGACACGGCGCGGGCTTCGGCGTCGGTGCCGGGCTTTGCGGCGGCCAGCCAGTCGCCGATGCGCGGGTCGGTGCGGCGGGCGTGCAGCACGCCCTCCAGCGCCGCCATCTCGTCGCCGCGCTGGTCGGCGGCACCGCGCGGCATCATCGTTTCCTGGTCCCAGCCGAGCCGCTGCGATACCTGACCGAGAAGTTCCGTGTCACGCTGAAAGGCCAGCAACGCGGACAGCGCGGTGTCGTGAGCGGTCATGTCTTGCCCCTGATGGTGGCGGGAATGGGATAGCGGGCTCGGTGGCGGGCGCGCAGGATCAGCGTCCACAGGACGATGGCCCCGGCCTGGTGCGTGATCGCAAGGGGCAGCGGCGCGGCGTGCAGGACCGTCACGATGCCCAGCGCGATCTGAAGCACCAGCATGAAGCCGAAGTTGTTGTAGGCCGTCGCCGTTTCCGGATGCACCGACCGCCGCCCGCGCGACCACACCACAAGGCCGTAGATCGCGAGCAGGTACCCGGTCATGCGGTGGATGAACTGCACAAGGCCGGGATTTTCGAAGAACGCGCGCCAGATGGAACCGCCATCCGGCACGTAGAACGCATCCGCCGGAAAGAAGCTCTCGCCCATCAGGGGCCAGGTCGGAAAGGCGCGCCCGGCGTCGATGCCCGCGACCAGCGCGCCCAGCAGGATCTGCAGGAACGCCAGATGCATCACGCCCGTGGTCATCCCGAACAGGCGCTGCTCGCCCTGCCGGCGGACCTGCAACATCTCAGGCGCGGGGCGCGCGAGCGACAGGATGTACCAGGTGAGCAGCCCAAGGATCGTGAAGGCGATCCCGAGGTGGATCGCAAGGCGGTAGGAGGCCACATCGACCATCGTGCCGGTCAGGCCCGAGGAGACCATCCACCATCCGATCGCGCCTTGCAGGCCGCCAAGGGCACCGATGCCCACAAGGCGTCCCGTCCAACCCGGCGGGATGCGGCGGCGGGCGAGGAAGTAGAGGAAGCCCAACGCCCAGACCGCCCCGATGGCGCGACCGAGCTGGCGGTGGCCCCATTCCCACCAGTAGATCGACTTGAAGGCCTCAAGCGTCATCGCCTTGTTCTGCAACTGGAATTCCGGGATCGCCTGGTACTTCGCGAACTCCGACTGCCAGTCGGCGTCGTTCATCGGGGGAAGCGCGCCCGTCACGGGCCGCCATTCGGTGATGGACAGGCCTGAATCGGTCAGCCGCGTCAGCCCGCCCACAAGGATCATCGCCGCGACCATGATCCAGAGCAGCACGAGCCAGCGCCGTACGGGGTTGCGGCCTTTGGGGCGGGCCTTGTCGATCAGGCCGCCCTGCGGCACACGGGTGGCACCGGAACCGGCCTTCTGTCCCGCGACCGGACCGCCCACGTCCTCGAAGATGCTGCGCTTGCCTGCCATGCCTGTGCCCTGCCGCTGGTGGCGCGCAACCTAGGGTGGGGGCGGGGCGGGTGCAAGACAGCGGGGGTCGGCTGCACCGTGGGTAACGGGAGGGGGGCTACGTCATCTCGGCGCGCACACAACGCCGAACCACCACCGGAACCTGGGATTCCGGAACCTCCACCGTCACGCTCCGGTCGCCGACACGGCCCGTCAGCCGATAGACGAACTCATCGGGATGTGGCGGGTCGGTGCGCGCCCCCGCGAGCAACGCCGCGATCCGCGCCCGCTCGGATGAGGCCATGTCATCGAGCCGCAGCGTCCCCCGGCTTCGCAAACGCGCTGCCGGGCCGCCGAACCCGACAAGGCCCCCAGTCCGTTCGACGTCGATGGTCTTGTCGGAGGCCCTGCCCCTTCCGTCTGTCACAGCCCGACTTTCTTCCAGCCCTGATCCACCGCCTTCGCGATCGCCGCGTCGCCCGGATACAATGCCGCCGCCGCCCTGCGCGTGCGATCCGCGAATGCCTTCATCTTCATGTTCGGCGAAGGCTTCCCTGCGGTCATCGCTCGGTACCATATCTGACCCGCTTTGTCCCAGCTGTGCCCGCCAATTGCCTTGGCCGAAGTGTAAAACGCCAGATTCGGAACGCCGCTCGACATGTGCGGGTCCATCCCAGCGCTGAACTGGGTGTAGTGCGTGATCTGAGTCTGACCCAGTTTCGTCTGAAAAGTATGCGCCGCCGCAGGATCGGCCATGTCGCGCAGACAAGTTACGCCGAGCGCCTTTGCCGCCGGACCAATGATGCCCTTGCCGATCAGCCAGTCGGCCGCGCCTACAGTCTGCTTGGCGCGCCACTGCCGAAACATCGACCCGAACACGTCCGAAAGGCTTTCGTTCAGGCCGCCCGCTTCGTTCTTTTTGTAGGCAAGTTGGATGGTGTGCTGGGTGACACCGTGCGTGAATTCATGGGCGATGACGTCGTTGCTTTTGGTAAAGTCGAGGAAGTATTGTCCGTCGCCGTCGCCATAGACCATTTGCACACCGTTCCAGAACGCGTTGTCGAAGTTCATGTCGTAGTGCACCGAGGATACCAGTGCCATGCCCCGGCCATCGACTGAGTTGCGTCCGAATATCTGAGAATAGAAATTCGCGACCTCCGTCGCTTCAACAAATGACGTTTTGGCGGTGGCGTCCGGAGACGAACCAGGATTGGGCACCGGAGCACCGGGAAGGGTTAGCCCGTGATGGCAGTCATATACCTGCACCGCGGGTGCCGCCACCGCCCCCTGAAGCATCGGCGCAAGCTGCATACCGATGCGCGTCAGGTTCTGGTTTTGAATACGCAGCTTGCGGATCTCGGTGTCCAGCAAGGCAGTCCTTGCCATCGCATCGCGTACGTCGCGTTCCAGGCCGGCATCGCGTGCCAGTCGGTCGAGAACGGATTTGGGGATGATGAAGCAGCAGTTGCACATAATTGAGTTCCTCAAATGAAAAGGAGTCGAGTGTCGAGAAGCATACCACGGTCCGCTTCGATTTGGGATGTCGGAGATGGCGCCGTTGCAGGTATTGGCTGACTCCAGCTTACTTCGCCGGGGCGGGTGTGCTACTCCGCCCCGCCCCGGCCCCGGACCAGCTGCCGCAGCATCCCGTGCAGCGTCTGCACGTCGGCGCGCGTCAGCGGCATCCGGCTCCACAGGTTGCGGATGGCCTGCTTCATGCTGGGGGCCTTGGCGGGCGGGAAGAAGAAGCCCGCTCGGTCAAGCTCGTCCTCGAAATGCCCGGCCAGACGGTCGACGTCGGCGGCTTCGGCGAAGGTCGTCCCGGCCATCGCCGTTACCTCGGGAGCCTGGGTGGCGGACTGGCGGATCCACTCATAGCCGAGGAGCAGCACCGCCTGCGCGACGTTGAGCGACGGGAAGTCGGGGTTCACCGGCACCGTCACGATGGCATTCGCGCGGGCGACGTCGTCGTTTTCCAGACCCGTCCGTTCCGGGCCGAACAGCACCGCGACGCGCTGGCCGGATGCGATCAGGGCGCGGGCGTGTTCCATCGCGCGTTCGGGTGTCATCACGGGCTTGGTCAGGTCGCGCCCGCGCGCGGTCGTGGCGAAGACGAAGGCCGCGTCGGCCACGGCTGCCCCCGTGTCGGGGAAGAGCCCCGCCACGTCCAGCACCCGCCCTGCCGCGCCCGAGGCCATCGCGACGGCCTTGGGGTTCGGCCAGCCGTCGCGGGGATCGACCAGACGCATCGCCGTCAGCCCGAAGTTCAGCATCGCGCGGGCGGAGGCCCCGATGTTCTCGCCCATCTGCGGGCGGACAAGGACGAAGACGGGCTGATCGGGTCGGGTCATCGGCAGGGCCTGGCGGGGTTGGCCGGAGTTCCCGGCGGCATCGGGGGCTGATACGATGACGCCCGGCGGCGATGCAAGGAGAGTGGCCGATGCCGTGGGACGAAGGGCTGGCGCAGATGCTGCGCGACGATCTGGCGGGCGAGGTGGTGGCCGAGAAGAAGATGTTCGGCGGCCTCGCCTTCCTGCGGGGCGGTCACATGGTCTGCGGCATCCACAGGGGCGGCGTGATGATGCGGGTGGGTAAGCCCAACGAGGATGCCGCACTGGCGGTGGCCGGGGTCGCGCGGATGACGATGAACGGGCGGCCCATGCCGGGAATGGTCACGCTGACGGACGATGCTGCGGCCGATGACGCGCGGCGGGGCACGGTGATGGGGCTGGCGCTTGGATTCGTGCGGGGGCTGCCGCCGAAATAGCGTGTTCACGGCGGGCCTTCCGGCCATCGACATGAAGCGTGACCGGTTCGGGCCGAAGCGCCCCCCTTCTGTCCGTATCCCCGCGCCCCAAGGGGGCTTGGCGCGCCACGCCCCATCCGCTAAGCCCGCGCGACATGCCAGATGGGAACGCCCCGGATGCCCGCCGACGCCCGCCCGCCGCAAGGCAACACCGACCGGCCGCAGCTTTACCTGATCCTGCCGCCGGTCCTCGAGCTTGACACATTCCCCGACCGGCTGGCCGCGCTTTTGGACCGGGCCGAGGTCGCCTGCCTGCGCCTTGCGCTGGCCACCCGCGACGAGGATGCGCTTGGCCGCGCCGCCGACACCGTGCGCGAGATCGCGCACGCCCGCGACGTGGCGGTGGTGATCGAGGCGCATGTGCGGCTGGCGGAACGCCACGGGCTGGACGGCGTTCACCTGCCCGACGGCGCGCGAAGCATCCGCGAGGCACGCAAGGTCCTGGGCCCCGACGCCATCGTCGGCGCCTTCTGCGGCGCCAGCCGCCATGACGGGATCACGGCGGGCGAGATGGGGGCGGACTACGTTGCTTTCGGACCTGTCGGCGCAACCGCGCTCGGCCCCGGCACCACCGCCCCGCACGAACTGTTCGAATGGTGGTCCGAAATGATCGAGGTTCCGGTGGTGGCCGAAGGCGCGCTGACGCCCGACCTTGCACGGACCCTGGCGCCGGTGACCGATTTCATCGGGGTCGGCGCGGAAATCTGGGGGGCGGACGATCCCGGTGCGGCGCTGTCGACCCTGATTCGGGCGCTCGGCTAGCCGCGACCCGGCCCCGCGGCCGCTGATTGATCCGCGTCATCCGAGCCTGGCAGATGCGCGCGATGGCCGGCCCGGACGGTATGTTCCGCCACCCCCGCCAGCCCCTTTCGGTCGGCGAAGTCGGCGGGCGCGAGCGGCGGATGAAAGACGACATCGACACGGCCTTGCCGGGGCGCGGCCAGCACCTGCGCCAGGTGCGGTGCGAGGTCCATGCCACCCCACCACCCGTAGAACCGCGCATCCGCGCCGTCGGGTGCATGGTAGACAACCGTGACCGGCTGCACCTGCGCGGCCGGATCGCGGCCCTCGCCGAAGAAGGCGGCAAACAGCGTGGGCTTGAACGGCAGGACGCGCAGGCCGTCGGTGCTGGTGCCTTCGGGAAAGAACAAAAGCCTGTGCCCCGCCGACAGCCGCGCCTCGAACAGCGCACGCTGGGCCGCCGCCTCTTTCGGGTCGCGGGCGATGAAGACGGTGCCCGTGGCCCGGGCGAGCCACCCCACAAAGGGCCAGCGCGCAACCTCGGCCTTCGACACGAAGTAGACGCGCGCGCAGGCGTTCAGCACGAAAATGTCCAGCCAGGACGAATGGTTCGCCACGATCGCCCCGTGCCCACGCAGGGGCGTGCCCTGCGTCGTGACCCGTAGTCCGATGATGGCCAGCGCCACGCGGCAGACGGCAAGGGTGATCCACGGCGTGACCGGGCGGGCCGGGCCGCAAAGCGGCCGTTCGGCCAGGCGCAGAACCAGCATCGCGGCGAGGCCAGCCAGGGCGGTCATCACGATGGCCGCGCCCTTCGCCCCGGCCCGCAACGCGCCTGCAAGGCCCAGCGACACCGGATCGGCCCGGTCCCCGGGTCGCCAGGTCGTCACCCGACGCCTCCCGCCGGGCCCCGGTCGGGCGTGCCGGGATCAGCCGCGGCCGACGGACCTGCGTATTTGCGGGTGTAGAATCCGCGGTGGCGCGCGCTCATGATCGTCGTGTCCATGATCAGGCAGACATCCGTGGTGTTGAACGCCCGGTCCACGAAGGCGCCCTCGCCCACAAACCCGCCCAGCCGCAGATAGGCCTTGATCAGCGCGGGCATCGCCACCATCGCCGCGCGCCGGTCAATCCGGTCGGGCGGCACAAGGTCCATGCGCTGGAACGACGCAGGCAGCGCCCGGACGCGCAGGTGCCGGGGGGCCAGGTGATGGGCGTGCAGCCACGACAGCGGCAGGGCCAGCCGTTCGGTGTCGGTGCCATGAAAGCTGGCCACGCCGAACAGGATCTCGATTCCGTGGTCCAGGACATAGTCGGCAAGCCCGTTCCACAGAAGGAACATGCCGTGCCCGCCGCGATACGCGGGGTCCACGCAGGACCGCCCGAGTTCCAGAAGCCGCCGCCCCGAGGCGCGCAGGACGCCAAGGTCGTATTCGCTGTCGCAGTAGAAGCGCCCCGTCTGTTCGGCGCGATCGCCCGGCATCAGGCGGTAGACCCCGACCACATAGTTATCCCCCGCCGCCTCGCGCGCGGTATCGACCAGAAGAAGGTGGTCGGCGACATCGTCAAAGCTGTCGCGTTCCAGGTGCCGGTCATGATCGGTCAGCGGCCCGTCGCCGCCCAGTTCCGTCACGAAGACGCGGTAACGCAGGCGCTGCGCCGAGGTCACGTCCGCCGCGTCCTGCGCAAGCCGGACAACAAGCTGGGCCGCGTCCAGCTTCATGGCGCGCGCATGGTGCGGGAATCGTGGCGGACGCGGCAGTGGGTCATGGTGGCGCGGGTTTTAGGCATCACCCCCAGGGCTTGCAACCGGGCCTTCCCGATTGGGCGGTTGAATCGCGTCATGGTTGCGATAAGACCGGATCATCGCGTGGCGGGATCTGCGCGATCATGCACGAGGACAAGGGCGACATGCGCAGCCTCTACCACGACCTTGCCGCGGTCCTGGAAGTTCACCGTGATCTTGCCGCCGATGTTCGACTGCACCTGACCGATCCCCCAGTCGGGACAGTGCGGGTGCCGGACCAACTGTCCGGGCGCAAGCATCTCGTTCACCGCAACCCCCTGCCGCAGGCCTGACCATGCCCGACGCCGTTCCCGACGTGCCCGCCCTGGTGGCATCCCGCATCTGCCACGACCTTATCAGCCCGCTGGGCGCGATCGGCAACGGAATCGAGCTCATGACGCTTGAAACCGGGGTGCCATCGGCGGAAATGGCGCTTGTGGCCGAAAGTGTCCGCAACGCCAGCGCGCGGCTGCGGTTCTTTCGCGTCGCCTTTGGCCAGGCGCAGCCCGGTCAGGCGATTGCCGCGGGCGAGTTGGCACCCGTTCTGTCCGACCTCGGCCGGTCCGGCCGGACCACGTTCAACTGGCGGATCGACGGGCCGGTGATGCGCGGCGATGCGAAACTCGCCTTTCTGGCCATGCTCTGCATCGAAGCTGCGCTGCCCTATGGCGGCAGCCTGACTGCAGAGCGGGCGGACACCCTTTGGACGGTCACCGGCACCGGGCGCGAACTGCGCTATGACCAGGCGCTCTGGTCCCGGCTTCGGCGCGAAGGCGCGGCAGTCCCGGCCGAGGGCGAATGGACCGGCATCGCGCCTGCCCAGGTCCAGTTCGTGCTGCTGGCCGCCGAAATTCTGGCGCAGGCGCGGCGCTTGTCGCTTGACCTTGGTCCGGGCAGCGCGATGCTGCGGTTCTAGGCGAGCGGTCGCGGATCAGCTCCGCACCGTCCCGTCCCCCGTCACCAGATACTTGAAGCTGGTCAGCTGCTCGGCCCCGACCGGCCCCCGCGCGTGCATCTTGCCGGTGGCGATGCCGATTTCCCCGCCCATCCCGAATTCGCCCCCGTCGGCGAACTGGGTCGAGGCGTTGCGCAACAGGATCGCGCTGTCCAGCCGCTGGAAGAACCGCGTGGCGGTGGCATCGTTCTCGGTCAGGATCGCTTCGGTGTGCTGGCTGCCGTGTGCCCGGATATGCGCGATGGCGTCGTCCACGCCGTCCACCAGCTTCACGGCGATGATCTTGTCGAGGAACTCGCGCCCGAAGTCGTCGGGCGCGGCCTTCACAGTGCCCGGAACCTTGGCCAGTTCGCCCTCGGCCCGGACCTCGACGCCCGCCTTCAGAAGGTCCTCGATCAGCACGGCCCCATGTTTCGTGTAGAACTGCCAGTCGATCAGCAGGCATTCAGCCGCCCCGCAGATGCCGGTGCGGCGGGTCTTGGAGTTCAGCACCACGCGGCGCGCCTTGGCAAGGTCGGCGTCGCGGTCGGCATAGACGTGGCAGATGCCTTCAAGGTGCGCAAAGACCGGCACACGCGCCTCGGACTGGACAAGCCCGACAAGACCCTTGCCGCCGCGCGGCACGATCACGTCGATCACGCCGGTCATGCGCAGCATCTCGGTCACAGCCGCGCGGTCGCGCGTGGGGACAAGCTGGATCGCGGCCTCCGGCAGGCCCGCCTGGCGCAGGCCCGTCTGAAGGCAGGCATGGATCGCGCGGGCGGAATGGAAACTCTCCGACCCGCCCCGCAGGATCACGGCGTTTCCGGATTTCAGGCATAAGGCGCCTGCATCCGCCGTCACGTTCGGGCGGGACTCGAAGATCACGCCCACCACGCCAAGCGGGGTCCGCACCCGCTGGATGTGCAAGCCGTTCGGCCGGTCCCATTCCGCGATGACCTCGCCCACCGGGTCCTTCTGCTCGGCCACCGCGCGCAGGCCATCGACGATCGACCGCACCCGGCCCTCGTCGAGGACCAGCCGGTCCATCATCGCGGGCGTGAGACCTTTCTCCGCGCCGTAGGCCTGATCTTCGGCATTCGCGTCGATGATCGCCTGGCGGCTGTTCCAGACCGCCTCGGCCGCCCCGATCAGGGCCGCGTGCTTGCGCTCGGCCGAGGCATAGGCCAGCTCCGCCGCCGCCGCCTTCGCCGCCGCGCCCATTCCCGCCAGAAGGGCCGGCACGTCCGCACGTTCGTTCATCAGGGCCCTCCCTTTCGGCTCGGTTCAAATATCCCGGTGGGGCTGCCATAGGTTCGCCACCGGTTCAAGGACCAATGGCAGCGGGGCAGCGCCACCCCGGCGCTCTCCACCGTCACAGCACCATGTCGTCCCGGTGGATCAGCGCCGCGCGACCCGGATAGCCCAGAATGCCGGGAATGTCACCCGACCGGTGCCCCGCGATCGCCCGCGCCTCGGCGGCGGTGTAGCGGATGAGGCCCTTGCCCAGCCCCTCGCCCGAAGGCCCGAGGATCGCTACCGGGTCGCCCCGCCCGAAGGCACCGGACACGGCCGTGACCCCTGCGGGGAGAAGCGACTTACCCGACCGAAGCGCCGCGACTGCCCCCGCATCCACCGTCACCTCGCCCTTCGGCTTCATCGCGTTGATCCAGCGCTTTCGCGCCGCCTGCGGGTCGCCTTGCCCCAGGAACCAGGTGCAGGCGGCCCCACCCGCCAGCGCGGTCAGGGGCCGAAGGACCGAGCCTTCCATGATGACCATCGCACAGCCGCCCGCGACGGCGGTCTTGGCGGCCATCACCTTGGTCTTCATGCCGCCCTTCGACAGGCCTGACACCGGATCGCCCGCCATCGCCTCGATCTCGGGCGTGATCCGCTCGACAACGTCGAAGCGGGTGGCCGAGGGGTCTTCCTTGGGGTTCGCGGTATAGAACCCGTCCACGTCCGACAGCAGCACCAGCTGATCCGCCCCCACCGTCACCGCGATCTGCGCTGCAAGGCGGTCGTTGTCGCCATAGCGGATTTCGTCCGTTGCCACGGTGTCGTTCTCGTTCACGATAGGCACCGTGCCGAGCGAAAGCAGCGTCTCCATCGTCGCGCGGCTGTTGAGGTACCGCCGCCGGTCCTCGGTATCTTCCAGCGTCACCAGAATCTGGGCCGTTGTGATGCCGTGGGGGGCGAGCGCCTCCTCATACGCGCGGGCGAGGCGGATCTGGCCCACCGACGCCGCCGCCTGCGACTGCTCCAGCGCCAGCGCACCGGACGGCAGCTTCAGCACCCGCCGCCCCAGCGCGATGGCCCCCGAGGAGACAAGGATCACGTCGGTCCCCCGTCCCCGCGCCGCCGCCACGTCGAGGGCCAGCGCCGCCAGCCAGTCCATCCGCAGGCCCTGCGGCCCGACCAGCAGGGCCGAGCCGATCTTGACGACCAGCCGCCGCGCCTCACCGATCTCGGGCCGCCGTGCCGGTTGCATCAGGGCCGCCATCCCGCGACCTCCACCACCTTCGGGGCGCGCCCGCCACGTACCTCGGACATGAGCGCGCGCAGCACCTCGGTCAGCCCCATGCCCGCCGCGCCCGAAATCAGGAACACCGGCCCGCCCACCGCCTTTTCCAGCGACCGTCGCCTTTGGCCCAGCGTCTTGGCATCCAGCGCGTCGATCTTGTTCAAGGCGACGATGCGGGGCTTGGCCGCAAGCTTCGGCGAATAGGCCTCAAGCTCGGTCACGATGGTCTTGTAGTCCTTGGTGATGGTCGAGGACGTGCCATCCACCAGATGCAGCAGCACCGCGCAGCGTTCAACGTGGCCCAGGAACTGGTCGCCAAGTCCCCGCCCCTCGCTCGCCCCCGCGATCAGGCCGGGGATGTCGGCCATCACGAATTCCGCGCCGTCGACGCCGACGACGCCGAGGTTCGGTACCAGCGTCGTGAAGGGATAATCCGCGATCTTCGGCCGGGCGTTCGACGTGGCGGCGAGGAACGTGGACTTGCCCGCATTGGGCAGCCCGACCAGCCCCGCATCGGCGATCAGCTTCAGCCGCAGCCAGATCGTGCGCTCCACCCCCTCCTGCCCCGGATTGGCGCGGGCGGGGGCGCGGTTCGTCGCGGTCTTGAAGCGCAAGTTGCCCCAGCCGCCGTTGCCGCCTTGCGCCAGAAGCACGCGTTGGCCCACGGTGGTCAGGTCGGCGATCAGGGTTTCCTCGTCCTCCTCAAGGATTTCGGTGCCAGCAGGCACCCGGACCACGATGTCCTCGCCCGAGGCCCCGGTCATCTGCCGCCCGCCGCCGCCCTTGCCCGATTTTGCAAAGACATGCGGCTGGTAGCGGAAGTCGATCAGCGTGTTCAGCCCCTCGACCGCCTCAGCCCAGACCGACCCGCCATTGCCGCCGTCACCGCCATCGGGGCCCCCGAATTCCACGAACTTCTCGCGCCGGAAGCTGACCGCGCCCGACCCGCCGCTGCCCGAGCGGATGTAGACTTTGGCGAGGTCGAGGAATTTCACGGGGGGGTGGCTTTCATTTGGGCGGAACGGACCAGCCGATAAACCCTGTGCGGGGCGCGTTCAAGCGGGTTGGGGAGGGCTGGAGCTCCAGCCAGCCTGCGTCGCGCCAGAGCCCCCTCACCCTGACCCTCTCCCCCGTGGGGGAGAGGGGAGCGCCAACATGGCAGGGTCAGCGCGGCGCTTGCCGGGCAGGCGCTTCCCTCCCCCTGGCAGGGGGAGGGTCAGGGAGGGGGTTGAATCGGGAGCGTCACGGACAGGGTTGAAGGGGGAGGGTCAGGGAGGGGGTCTCCCGCCTGGAAGGCCACCCGGCGTCACGCAGACGTCCACGCCTCTCGCGCCAACCGATAGGTCCAGGCCTCGGCCAACCCGTCCCGCGCCGCCGAGCCATGCAGGCCCGTCGCCACCCGGCTGAACCCCACCGCCTCGAGCACCCGGCCCGAGGCCGGGTTGTCGGTGAACACCCCCGCCGTCAGCGCGGCCATTCCGAACCGTCCGAACAGGAACCGGCAGAACGCCGCCACCGCCTCGCGCGCGATACCCTGCCCCCGGAAGGCGTCGTCGATCGCGTAGAAGATTTCCGGCTCCTCCGCGTCGTCGACACCGATCCAGCCCGCCCATTCCCCGTCTTTCAGAATCAAACAGCGGAACTTCAGCCCGCCGGTCCACTGCCACTGCCCGATGAAATCCGCCACATCCGCGACCGTCCAGTCGGTGCGGAACATGAACAGCATCCGCGCGACCTCGGGCCTTGTATTCAGCGCATGGACGAAGGGCGCGTCCTCGCGCGTCCAGGGGCGCAGCTCCAGGCGTTCGGATCGCAGGCCGGGCCAGACGGTTGTGGTCGGGGTTGTGGTCATGGCGCGATCCTGACAGGCTTCACTCCCCGATCAACCCCCTTGACATCCCGCGAACACGCAGGCCCCTACCCCATCTTCCGCACATACGTCATCGTTGCCACCCGCGCGCCGCGCGCCACCGACCAGGTTTCGGCATCGCCCAGGTAGGCGAAGCCCGCGTTCGTCAGCACGCGCGCCGAAGCGGGATGGTCGTGGAACACCTCGGCAAACAGCGTCCGCGACCGGTGCGGGTTCGCCGCGACCAGCGCCTGCACCGCCTCGGACGCATAGCCTGCGTTCCAGAACGCAGGCGCGACCCAGAACCGCACCTCGGACTGGTCCTCGCCCAGCCGCGTCAGGCTGACCACGCCCAGAAGCTCGCCCGAAGCCGAAGCCGACCCGTCGATCGCCCAGATATCGCTGTCGCGCCGGTCCGACAGCGCGCGCGCGATGAAGGCCTCGGCGGTGCCCGGGGGCAAAGGGTGGGGGATGCTGCGCGTCCCTTCGGCAACCCGGCGGTCGGCGGTGTAAAGCGCGATCAGCCCCGCATCCGAACGGCGGAGCGGCCGCAGGATGAACCGCGCACCCTCGATCACCGGCTGGACCGGGATTTCCACCTGCAACATGACGTCACCTTCCTCCACACCCGGGCAGCGCAGTCTTGGCTGCCGGGCCCTTCACACCCCTCAAACCGCACGCCCGGCCCCTCCCGGCCCGGCAGCGCCGTCCACCCCGAATAGGGGCGGACATCGTCCCGCCCCTTACATGTCAAATCGGACGGGAACGTGACCGGCACAAGGTCGCGTTCCACCAATTCTCGGCAAAGCCGATGCATCGCCGCAGCCCCGGATCCCCGCGCGGGGCACGGGCGCCTGACGACACCCCGAAAACGGCGAAGGGGACCGGCCCCTCGGCCGATCCCCCCCCGTGTCAGACACCCTGAGGGTTCGGCGCTACTCGGCGGCCTCTTGCTTCGGCAGCACGGAAATGAACGTGCGGCCCTTCAGGCCTTTCGTGTAGGTCACGTGGCCTTCGGTCACGGCGAAGATCGTGTGGTCACGGCCCATGCCGACGCCCTCGCCCGGCCACCAGGTGGTGCCGCGCTGGCGCACGATGATGTTGCCAGGAACGGCAGCTTCGCCGCCGTAAAGCTTGACGCCCAAGCGACGGCCCGCCGAGTCGCGGCCGTTGCGGGATGAGCCGCCTGCTTTCTTGTGTGCCATGACCCGTTACTCCTTCGCTGCTGCCGGTTCGGCGGCTTTCTTCGCCGCGCGCTTCGGCTTTTCGACGGCCGCAGGCGCTTCCGCCTTCGACCCATGCGCCGCGACACGCGCGGCGTGGACGCCGATGGCCGCCTTCACGCCCGACTTGTCCCCGCCCGAGGCGAGGATGTCGGTCACGCGCACCAGCGTCAGCTTCTGCCGGTGGCCGCGCGTGCGCTGCGAGGAATGCTTCCGGCGGCGCTTGTGATAGGTGATGACCTTGTCGGCCTTGATCTTTTCCTCGATCACTTCGGCCTGAACGGCAGCACCCGCGATGAGCGGCGCGCCAAGGACCGGGGCATCGCCGCCGATCATCAGAACCTCGTTGAACTGGATCTTGTCGCCCGTGGCGGCCGCGACGAGTTCGATCCGCAGGACATCGCCCGCCTGAACCCTGTACTGCTTGCCGCCGGTTTTCAGAACCGCGAACATCTTCGTCTTCCCATCGTAGCCGCGCCCTGTGGCCCCGGACCTGCCGGCGTTTCGGGGGTGGATCACCCCGCCTCGGACAGCGCGCCTGACCCGCAGGCCAGACGATCATCCAAATGAAAACCCCGGGCCGACGGATGCCGGTCCGGAGTGGCGGGCTTATCGGGCATGGGGGCCGGGCTGTCAAGCGCGGGCGCGATCATCAGTGTCGGGTCCGTCCGAAGGTCCGTAGAGCGGCCGAAGCGGTGCTTGCCCAACCTTGGGCCGATGTCTGCTGTCGGCGGTTCATGTCGTGACGACAATCTTTCCACCAGAAGAATTCGCCTCCATGACGCGGTGCGCCTCGACAATATCGTCGATGAAGAAAGTCCTTCCGATGGGGGGAACAAAAGTTCCCGCAGCTACCGCATCCACCACCTGTTGAAGAGGTGTGGAGATAAAGTCGTCGGCTCCACCGGAATAGGTCGTCAGGTTGACGGCCGAGGGGATGCTGTCCATTGGACTGAAACGCTCGAACTCCCAGGCGTTTCCGACCATTCCCGTCATACAGACCGAACCGCCCGCGGCAACGCATTGAAGGCTGTCAAGCAGCGTCGTTGTGCCGACAAGCTCCAGAACCCGGTGGACGCCGCCGGGGTGTGCCTCCTTGACCGCACCGGCAATCTCACCGCTATCGATGTACACCTCGTCCGCGCCGTTCTTCATCAGCATGTCCCGCCGGTCTTCGCGGCGCGATGTTGCCAGCACATGCAGCCCGGCCTGCTTGGCCAGGATCGCAGCCGTCAATCCAACGGATGTGGTCCCGCCGCGGATCAACAATGTCTCGCCCTTCTTTGCACCGAGGGCCGTGTTCAGCGATCCCCACGCGGTTTGAATCATCTCGGGCAACGCCCCAAGCACATTCCACGGCAAGCTGGACCGGAGTTTCTGAACCTGTCCCACGGGCACAAGGGTGTATTCCGCATACCCCCCGTCATATTGCCGGCCCATGCCGCCCATCGCCGTGGCGACGGTGTCGCCCTCCTCGAACCCGCCATCCGGCGCGGCCACAACCTCGCCCACGGCTTCAATACCCAGAACACGAGGGAAAAGCACATTTGGAGAATGGCCCTGGCGGGTGAAGAGTTCAGACCGGTTCAGGCCAAAGGCTCGCACCCTGACAAGGACCCATCCGGGTTTCGGGGTTGGTACCGGCAAGGATTCCAGTTTCAGGACGTCGGGGCCGCCCGCCTCCCGAATGACGACTGCCTTCATTCTGCTCATCATGCCGCTCCCGCCAATGAACGGACGCTAGTCGCGGCACAAGCGAATGTCACTGAGGGTCAAGGGCACCAATTCGAACTGCCGCCAATCACCCGATCGCCGCCAGCGCCGGGAACGTCTCCTGCAGCCAGTACGCGATCTGGCTGAACCCACCCGTCAGCATCAGCAGCCCGATGGTCCACAGAAGAAGGCCCATCGCCTTCTCGATCCGGTCGAGATGGCGCTTCAGGAACCGCATCGCGCCGCCGAGGCGCGGCAGGAAGGCCGCAACAAGGATGAAGGGCACGCCCAGCCCCAAAGCATAGATGCCCAGCAGTGCCGTGCCCCGCGCCAGCGTGCCGTCCTGCGCGGCCAGCGTGATGATCGCGCTGAGTTGCGGGCCCAGGCACGGCGTCCAGCCGAAGGCAAAGGCGAGGCCCAGCACATAGGCCCCCAAAGCCGACCCGCCCCGGTCGCCCGCATCGATCCGAGCCTCGCGGTCAAGGAAGGGAATGCGGAACAGGCCCACGAAATGCGCGCCAAACACCATCACCGTGATCCCGGCGAGCGTGTTGAACCAGCCCTGATTGGCCAGAAAGAACCGCCCGGCAGCCGAGGCCGCGAAGCCCAGAAGCAGGAAGACGGTGGACAGGCCCAGCACGAAGGCAACGGCGCACCAGACCGCGCGGTTGCGCGCGCCGCGTTCGCCGTCGCCCTGAAGCTCGGCGACCCCGATGCCGCCCATGTAGGCCAGATAGGGCGGCACGATGGGCAGCACGCAGGGGCTGAGGAACGACAGGATCCCCGCGACCAGCGCGATGGCGGCGGCGGGCAGGAAAGTCGCGTCAAGGATGCTCAGGTCGAACATGACGGCCAGTCCTAGCGCAGCCGGGGCGCGCCGTCACGCGGTGGCGCTTTGCCGGACCGTCACATCGCCGTGGCGGATCGTTACAGTGGACAGCCGCGCCGCCACGGCCTAAAGCCCCTGACCGATGACCGCGCCACCTTCTTCGCCCCGGACCGATCCGATAGCGCCATCCTGCACGGATGGGTCGTCCACCGACATCGACGCGCGCGGACTGCTTTGCCCTTTGCCCGTCCTGCGGCTGCGCAAGCGGCTTGCCGGAATGGCCGAGGGGCAGGTCGCGCGATTGACCGCGACCGACCCCGCCAGCTGGATCGACGTTCCACATTTTTGCGCGGGCGCGGGCCACGCGCTTTTGTCCGCCGAAGTTCGTGGGAACGAACGCATCTACCTGGTCCGGCGCGGCCCCGACAGGGCAGACACTGAAGGCTGAGCGGGCGGGCCACGTCCGTCGGCCGGGTGGGACGTTCGTGACCCCAGTTGCGCAGACCCTGTAAGCGCGCGGGGCAGGCACCGGTTCCGGCCCTGCCCCGCCACCACGATGTCAGACCCGGCCCGTCAGCCGCGGCCGATCGACCACCAGCCACGCTTGCGCGGGCGGTTGGGGTCGGGTTCGGGCACCGTGGCCGATGCAGGCTCGGGCGCGGCCACGGCGTCTGCCGCCGGGGCAACCGCATCGGCCAGTGGCTGGGCGACAGGGACCGCTGCTGCGGCCTCTGCCGGGGCCATTGCCGCGACCTCGCCCGCGTCCGCCACGTCTGCGGCGGGCTTGGAGGACTTCCGGCTGCGGGTCGGCTTTTTCTTGGCGGGCACTTCGTCCGTCGCGCCTGCATCCCCTGCAGAGGCGGCCCCAGCATCCGCATCCGCTGCCACCGCTTCGGCCACGGCCTTCGCCGCTGGCTTCCGGCTGCGCGAGCGCGGCTTGGCGGCGGGTGCGTCGGGTTCGGCGTCCGGCACCGCGCCGGGCGTTGTGGGCATCGCGGACGACACCGCCGGCGCTTCCGGGTCGGCCATCAGGCCAGCGCCCGGATCGGCCGGGGCGTCACTGTCCATCGGCTGCAATCCTGCAGCTTCGCCCGTCGTGGCGCCATCGGTCCGGTCGCCGTCGCGCCCGCGACCGCCCCTGCCGCGGCCACCGCGCGACCGGGTGCGGGTGCGCCCGCCGGACCGCCCTTCATCCGGACGGACATTGTCCGCCCCTGCCTCTGGCACCTCGACAATGCCCACGTCGTCGGCTTCGGCACTGTCATGGGCCGACCCGGCCCCGGACGGCACATCGCCGTCACGCGCGCTGCGTTCGCCCTGGAACTCGCGCCCCTCGCCACCCTGGCCGGGCTTGCGCCGCCGCCGCCGCCGCCGCTTCTTCTTGCGCGGCTCGCCGTCGCCGGATGCAGCCTCGCCACCTTCGCCGCGCGGACCCCGCGCTTCGGGGGCCTCATCGCCGTCGTCCTCGTCGTCCTCGGCGATGTCCTCGTCCTCGTTTTCCTCGTCCAGATCGCCCATCAGCGAGGCATCGGCCGAAATCACTTGCGCCTGAACCTCGGGCACCGCGCGGGTGGCGGTCTTGAACTTCTCGATCACGAAGTCGGGGCTGATAAGGCTCGGGTCTGCCTCGACCCGCACGCTCAGGCCATAGCGCGCCTCGATCTGGGCGATGTGCTCGCGCTTCTGGTTCATCAGGAAGTTGACGATGGCGACGGGGGCCTTCAGCAACACCTCGCGCGAGCGTTTGCGGGTGCCTTCCTCTTCCAGCTGGCGCAGGATCGACAAAGCAAGGCTGTCATCTGACCGCACCAGCCCGGTGCCGTGGCAGTGCTGGCACGGCGCGGTCGTCGATTCCAGCATCCCCGGACGCAACCGCTGGCGGCTCATCTCCAGAAGGCCGAAGCCGCTGATGCGGCCCACCTGGATACGCGCGCGGTCGGTCTTGAGCTTCTCTTTCAGGCGCTTCTCGACGGACGCGTTGTTCTTCCGCTCTTCCATGTCGATGAAGTCGATAACGATCAGGCCAGCCAAGTCGCGCAGGCGAAGCTGCCGGGCGATTTCCTCGGCGGCCTCGAGGTTCGTCTTCAGCGCCGTTTCCTCGATGGACCCTTCCTTGGTCGCCCGGCCGGAGTTCACGTCGATGGCCACCAGCGCCTCGGTCACGCCGATGACGATGTAGCCGCCGGACTTGAGCTGGACGACCGGGTTGAACATTGCGCCCAGGTAGGTTTCCACCTGGAACCGCGCGAAAAGGGGCATGGGCTCGCGGTACAGCTGCACGTTCTTGGCGTGGGACGGCATGATCATCTTCATGAAGTCCTTGGCGGCGCGGTAGCCGCCTTCGCCTTCGACCAGAACCTCGTCGATGTCCTTGGAATAGAGGTCGCGGATCGTGCGCTTGATCAGGTCGCCTTCCTCATAGATGGGCGCGGGGGCGATCGACTTCAGCGTCAGGTCGCGCACCTGTTCCCACAGGCGCATGAGGTATTCGTAGTCGCGCTTGATCTCGGTCTTCGTCCGCTGCGCGCCCGCCGTGCGGATGATCAGACCCGCACCATCCGGCACCTCGATCTCGCCCGCGATTTCCTTCAGCTTCTTGCGGTCGACCGCGTTGGTGATCTTGCGGGAAATCCCGCCGCCGCGCGCTGTGTTGGGCATCAGCACGCAATAGCGGCCCGCGAGGCTGAGGTACGTGGTCAGCGCCGCGCCCTTGTTGCCGCGTTCCTCCTTGACCACCTGCACCAGCATGATCTGGCGCACCTTGATGACTTCCTGGATCTTGTAGCGGCGGGGACGGGGCTTGCGCGGCTGGCGGATTTCCTCGGCCACGTCCTCTTCCGCAACCGATTCGATCTCGTCGTCGGTATCGCTGGCGTGATCGGCGGCGACGTACGTGCCGTCGCCGCGGGCGCCGTCGTGGGCCGCTCCGTTCGCACCGTCCGACACATGGTCATCCTGGGCTTGGTCGTCCTGGGCGTGGTCGGGATGATCGTGGTCGTGGTCGTGATGGTCATGCGCATCATGGTCATGCGCATCACGGTCGAGACCACCCGACTCCTCGGCCGCCTCTGCCTCCCCGTCCTCGACCTCCATGCCAGGTATCTCGGCCGGGGCCGATCTCACCTCGCCCGCATCGTCGCGCCGTGCCGGGCGCGACCGGCGGCGCGATCCGCGGCTGGCTTCCTCGGCCTCCTGCGCCTCGGCATAGGCGCGTTCCTCGGCCAGCAGCGCCTGACGGTCAGCGACCGGAATCTGGTAGTAGTCGGGGTGGATTTCCGAGAACGCCAGGAACCCGTGCCGGTTCCCGCCATAGTCGATGAACGCCGCCTGCAGCGACGGCTCGACCCTTGTGACTTTCGCGAGGTAGATGTTGCCGGCTAGCTGGCGTTTGTTGACGGTCTCGAAGTCGAATTCCTCGACCTTGTTTCCGTCCACCACCACGACGCGGGTCTCTTCCGCGTGGGTGGCATCGATAAGCATCTTCTTGGCCATGTTGTACTTTCGCCCGCGCAGGCCGGACCATGCGCCGCAAGCGGCGGTGGTGTCGGCGTGGCGGGATCATTGAAGGCGTGCGGCGGTGGAACGGCCCAAATCCGGCTTGGGGGCCTTTGCCCGCCGCCGGAAAGTCGTGGTCGTCCCATGCGCTGCATCGCGGTTGCGTCCAGAGGCCCGTTGCCGGACCCCGATCTTCTGGCCCGTCGCGCCCCCCTTGGGTGGGGACGGCCCGGGCGTATGGGCGGCCCTTGCGGGCCGTATTCTTCCACCTGAAGGGCGACCGGAGTGCCCGGTCCCGCCCCTTGGCGCGGAAACCTGATAGGCCGGGGCACACGCGAAGGCGCGGCCGGACCGGCGTGGGGCGACATTAAGGGCGAACGGGGCGCGAACACAACGGCGATTTTCCGGGCCGCACCGGGATTTTCAACCTAAGGGCGAAACTGCCCGCCCCGCGTACGGGACCAAGGCCTCGCGCGGCGCTGCAAGCGGGCTGGGCAAAGCATTGCGACTGAATGCCTTTCCCGGAGCGGCCCGCCCGGTCAGAGATAATCGCCGCGCGTCAGCCCGTACTTCGCCATCTTCTCGTTCAGGGTCCGGCGCGGCAGGCAGAGCTCGTCCATCACCGCCGTGATCGACCCCTTGTGGCGGCGCATCGTGTTGTCGATCAGCATCTTCTCGAAGCTTTCGACATATTCCTTCAGGGGCTTGCCCTCGGTGGTGATGTTCGACGAGGTGGCCTCGTTCTCGCTCATCAGAAGGGACGCGATCGACCCCGACCCGCGCCGGTTCTGCAGCACCGCGCGTTCGGCCACGTTGATGAGCTGCCGCACGTTTCCCGGCCAGGGCGCCTGCAACAGCTGCGCGGCCTCCTGCGCCGTTACCTGCGGCGCGTCGCAGCCGTATTCCTCGGCATATTGCTCGGCCAGACGGTTGAACAGCGTCAGCACATCCTCGCCCCGCGTCCTGAGGGGCGGCAGCGTGATCTTCAGCGCGGCCAGGCGATAGAACAGGTCGGGGCGCAGCGCGTCCTCGACCGTGCGGCCCTGTTCGTGTTCGTTGCAGATCGCGATGATCCGCGTCTCGGCGGGCGTGCCCTGTTCGTTAATGAACGTCAGAAGCCGCGCCTGCATCGATTGGCTCAACGCCTCGACATCCTCCAAGACCAGCGTGCCGGCCCGCGCCTCTTCCACCAGCGGAATCGACCCGCCCTCGTCCATCGGGCCGAAGAGCTTGGGCCCCAGCACGTCGTCCGAATAGGCAGCGCAGGACAGCACCACGAACTTCTTGCCCGCGCGCGGCCCCACGGCGTGCAACGCATGCGCCACCAGCGTCTTTCCCGTTCCCGTCTCGCCATCGATCAGGACGTGGCCGTCGGCCTGACCGAGATCCAGGATATCCTCGCGCAGCCGGTCCATCGCGGGCGAGGCCCCGATCAGCTTTTGCATGATGGTGGTGCCGTCGCTGAGTTCCTTCCTCAGCGCCCGGTTGTCCAGCGTCAGCCTCCGTGACTGGCTGGCCTTCTTGGCCAGCTCCGTCATGCGGTCGGGGTTGAATGGCTTTTCCAGGAAATCATAGGCCCCGACGCGCATCGCCTCGACCGCCATCGGCACGTCGCCGTGGCCGGTGATCATGATGACCGGCAGGCCGGAATCGACGCTCATCAGCCGCTTCAGGAAGCTCATGCCGTCCATGCCCGGCATCTTGATGTCGCTGACCACCACCCCCGGCCAATCCTGGCCGATGGATTTCAACGCCTCTTCGGCGCTGGCGTAGGTCTCGGTATCGAACCCCGACAGCGCCAGCCACTGGCTGATCGACTGGCGCATGTCCTGTTCGTCATCGACGATGGCGACTTTCATGGAACGCGACATCCGTGCTCACTCCGCTGCTTCGGTCTTCTCTTCGGTCAGAAGGGGAAGCTGGATTTCGAAGACAGCGCCGCCTGACGCCTTGCCTTCACCCCGGCCGTCACCCTTCAGGTCGGGCACCTGCGCATTGCGCGCCGTCAGCCGACCCCCTAGGTCGTTCACGATGCCCGACGAAATCGCAAGCCCCAAGCCCACCCCCTCGCCCGGAGCCTTGGTCGTGTAGAAGGGCTCGAACAGGTTCACGAGGTCCTTGATCCCGTGGCCGTTGTCACGGACCGTCAGAACCGCCGTCTCGCCAACCGTCAGAAGGATGTCGATCTGCGGGTCGGTGCGTTCCTTCGTTGCGTCAAGGGCGTTGCGCAAGAGGTTGATGATGACCTGCTCCAGCCGGATCCGGTCGGCGCGGATCATCACCGGCCCGCGCGGCATGGCGCGGGTGATCTTCACCGTGCGGGTGCGCAGCTGCGGCTCCATCATCGACAAAGCCGAAGAAACGCAATACCTTAGATCAACCGGTTCAAAGGCTTCGCCGCCTTTCCTGGCATAGGACTTCAACTGCCGCGTGATCGCGCCCATCCGCTCGATCAGGTCGTCGATGCGCTGAAAGGACGACAGCGCCTCGTCCGGGCGGCGCCGTTGGAGGAGGAGGCGCGCCCCCGCCAGATAGGTCTTCATCGCGGCCAGCGGCTGGTTCAGCTCATGGCTGACCGAGGCCGACATCTCGCCCAGGGCCGCCAGTTTCGACGATTGCGCCAGCGTCTGTTCGGCCACCGCAAGGTCCTTCTGCGCCTTCTCGCGTTCGGCGATTTCCCGCTGCAGACGCAAGTTCAACTGGCGCAGTTCCGCCGACTCGCGCCGGAACGCGGCGGTCTGCGACCGCGCCCGGCGCGACAGCACATAGAAGGCCGCGGCCAGAAGGATCGCCGCGCCCATGATCTCGAGCGCCAGGACCGCGTTCACCTTTTCGCGGATCGAATCGTAGGTGGTGAAGCTGACGATGCGCCAACCACGGAAGCGCACCTTGGTCTCGGCCCGCATCACCGGTTCGCCCGCGACATAGGCGTCCGGGCGCGGCGTCGTCCAATCAGAGGTCGCTGTCAGGATGCGCCCGAAGGCCGATTGCTGCATCTCGGCCTCCAGCGCGTCGCGCAGCGTCTGGCCGCGCCATTGCGGCTCGGTCGCCAGGATCACCGTGCCCGAACTGTCCAGAACGGCGATTGCGTCGGAAATCTCGGCCCAGTCGCGCTCCAGGCTGCTCAGGTCCACGGCGACGACCACGACGCCCAGCACCTTGCCCTCGGACAGGACGCTGCGCGAATAGGCGAAGGCATAGCTGCGGGTGGGCAGTTCCATCACCGAAAAGACCGTCTCGGAGGACCGCAGGGCGTCAACGAAGGACGGCTCGCCCGCATGCGCGGTGCCCAGCTGATAGCGGTCGGTCGAGGCGACGGTCCGGCCGGTCGCATCGAGCAGGTGGATCGAGGCGGCCCCGATTTCGTCCTGCACGGCCAGCAGTGCCTGCGAGGTCATCTGGAACGACTGCTCGGTCAGCGCCTGGACCAGCGCGGGGTCTCGCGCCAGCAGAAGCGGCACCACCGAGGCGCGCTGCAGCGCGCTGGTGACCGACCCCGCGTGCAGCGCAAGGCGCACTTCGGCGCGGCTGCGGACCGACTGGGCGACGCGGTCCGACAGGAAGGCGTTGGTGAACCAGACCCCCGCCACCGCGAGGCCCAGGATCGCGGCCACCGCGAGCCGCTTGCGAAGCGACGACAGGAACCCGGCGCGCGGTGCCGGGCCATAGGGCGCGGGACGTGTCTCGGCCGGGGGGTCAGCCGTCGGCTCTGACGTCGGCTCGGCCATCGGGGTCGCTGGCTCCGGCACGCCCGCGTCGCTGCCGGACGGCGCGCCGCCCGGACTTTCCGCCCCGGCGGTGGACGCGGCACCCGCGTCCGCCGTCGCGGCCGCGTCGGCGGGCGGCGTGGGTCCGGACGCAGGTGCCGGGCGGGGCGGGGTGTCGGGGTCGGTTGTCGGCATGGTCCGCGATCCTACGCCCCCGCGCCCGGGCCAACAAGCGTCCGGCGCCAGGAGGGGGTGTCGTCCGGTGCGCGGGGTCCGCCCTGGCAGCCGCCGTCAGGCCGAGGCGAGCGCCCCGGTCAGGCCGCGGAACAGGACCGCACCGTCTTCGGAGCCGAGCGCTGCCTCGGTCGCCCGCTCGGGGTGCGGCATCATCCCCAGCACGCGGCGGTTCGCCGACAGGATGCCCGCGATGTCGCCCATCGCCCCGTTGGGGTTGTCGGTGTAGGTGAAGGCGATGCGGTCCTCGCCGCGCAGCCGCGCCAGCCCTTCGGCGTCGATGGTGTAGTTGCCGTCGTGGTGCGCGATCGGAATCGCCGCCGTGTCGCCCGCGTTCCACCCTTCGGTGAAGGCGCTGTCGCTGGTTTCCACCCGCAGGGTGACGGTGCGGCAGAGGAACTTCAGCCCCGCGTTCCGCATCAGGGCACCGGGCAGCAGGCCGGTTTCGGTCAGCACCTGAAAGCCGTTGCAGATGCCGAGGACGAAGCCCCCCCGGCCCGCATGCGCCTTGACCGCCGCCATGATGGGCGACTGCGCCGCGATGGCCCCGCAGCGCAGGTAGTCGCCGAAGGAAAACCCGCCGGGGATGCCGACGATGTCGGTGCCGTCCGGAAGGGTGGTATCCTTGTGCCAGACCCGTGCCACGGTCGCGCCCGCTGCCTCGAAGGCGACGGCGAGGTCCCTGTCGCAGTTCGAGCCGGGGAAGGTGACGACGGCGGCTTTCATCGGGGACCTCAGGGGTTTCGGGATGGGGTGGTGATAGCGGGCTTGGAGGGGGTTTTCCAGCCGGATTGCGGGCGGGTCGAGAGGGAGGCGGGGCGATGTCCCTCAGAGGGACAAGTTAACGCGCGTGTAATCGCAAGGGGTTAGGGAGGCGGATTCATCATCTGTTTGGAATGATGAACGGTTGGAAATGCGTGGAGAATGGGTGCCCCCCCTACCCCGCGAACTCCGTGATGACCGCCACCCCAGGCGGCGCGGGGGCGTCGAAGGCCATCAACTCGGCCGTCGCGTCCGACAGCCGCACCCGCCGCGCGATCAGGGGCGACAGGTCCACATGCCCGCCCTCGATCAGCGACAGAAGCGAGGGGTAGCGCCAAGACGGCATGCCCCTTGTGCCGAAGATCGCGAGTTGCCCGGAATAGACCGCGTCCATCGGCAGGGGCATCGTCACATGCGGCCCGGCGGGCATGCCCACCTGCACCATCCGGCCGAGCTTCCTCAGCGACCGGAGCGCCGCGGTGGCCGTTGCCGTCACCCCCAACGCCTCGATGGCCACATGCGCCCCGCCGCCGGTGATCGCGCGCACCTGTTCGGCCGCGTCGCCCGCCGACGCATCAACCACGGCATCCGCCCCGTGGGCACGGGCATGTGCGAGCTTTTCCGCCACCACATCCACCGCCACCACGCGCGCCCCGAGCGCGCGCGCCAGAAGCAGCGCCGACAGCCCCACGCCCCCGGTGCCGAAGACCGCGAGCCACTCGCCCGGCTTTAGGGCCGCGCGCCCGGTGAGGGCATGCCACGCGGTGGTGACGCGGCAACCGAGTGACGCGGCAAGGGCTGCGTCCATGCCCTCGGGCAGGCGCGTCAGGTTCGCGTCGGCGCGGGGCACGGCGATGGCTTCGGCGAAGGCGCCCGCGTGGGTGAAGCCCGGGATGATCTGGGTCGGGCACGTGGTCTGTTCGCCCGCCGCGCAGGCCGGGCACGCCCCGCAGGCCAGGATGAAGGGGGCGATCACCCGGTCGCCTGCGCGCCAGCGGGTGACGCGGGGGCCGGTTTCCTCGACGACGCCGCAGTATTCGTGGCCGGGGATGTGGGGAAGGCTCACGTCCGGGTCGGCCCCGGTCCAGGAATGCCAGTCCGACCGGCAGACGCCGCAGGCGAGGGTGCGGAGGACCACCCCGTCGGGCGGGCAGGCGGGGTCGGGGACGGTCGTGATCTCCAACGGCTGCCGCCACCCCGTCAGGACGGCGGCGCGCATCAGGCGATCTCGATGCGGTAGGTCTCGATCACGGTGTTGGCGAGGAGCTTTTCGCACATCGCCTTCACCTCGGTTTCCGCGCGGGCCTTGTCGGTGGCGGCAAGGTCGAGCTCGATCATCTTGCCCTGCCGGACGCCGTTCACGCCCTGGAAGCCGAGGGTGCCGAGCGCGTGGCGCACCGCCTCGCCCTGGGGGTCGAGGACGCCGTTCTTGAGGGTGACGAAGACGCGGGCTTTCATGGGCGGTTCCTTGGTTCGGTCGTATGGGCTTGGGATGAGCAATCGCCCATTCGGCGGGGCGCGCGCAAGGGACTATGTGGTGCCCCCTCACCCTGACCCTCTCCCCCGTGGGGAGAGGGAATTGCGCGGCTTCTGCAACGCTTGCGCCCGCCGGTCGGTCGCCTGATGGCCCCTTCCCTCTCCCCTCGGGGGAGAGGGTCAGGGTGAGGGGGGGCCGCGCGGTCTTAGTGCACCAGCTTCGTCACCGTCGCCGTCCCCGCCTGCGGCAGCACGCCCAGCCGTCGCGCGACCTCGGTATAGGCATCCGTCAGCGAGCCAAGGTCGCGGCGGAACACGTCCTTGTCGAGCTTCTGGCCGGTCTTCACGTCCCACAACCGGCAGGAATCCGGGCTGATCTCATCCGCCACGATCAGGCGCATGAAGTCGCCTTCCCAGATGCGCCCGATCTCGATCTTGAAGTCCACAAGCTTGATGCCGACGCCATAGAAGACGCCGGACAGGAAGTCGTTCACGCGCAGCGCCAGCGACACGATGTCGTCCAGGTCCTGCTGGGATGCCCAGCCGAAGGCCACGATGTATTCCTCGCTGACCATCGGGTCGCCGAGGGCGTCGTTCTTGTAGCTGTATTCCACGATGGGGCGGGGCAGCGGCGTGCCTTCCTCCATCCCCAGGCGCTTGGACATCGACCCGGCGGCGAAGTTCCGCACGATCACTTCCAGCGGCACGATCTCGACCTGGCGGATCAGCTGTTCGCGCATGTTCACGCGGCGGATGAAGTGGTTGGGGATGCCGACCGAGGTGAGGCCCTGCATGAAGAATTCCGACAGGCGGTTGTTCAGCACGCCCTTGCCTTCGATCGTCGCCTTCTTCTGGGCGTTGAAGGCGGTGGCGTCATCCTTGAAGTACTGGATGTAGGTCCCGGGCTCGGGGCCCTCGTACAGGATCTTCGCCTTGCCTTCGTAGATCTTCTTGCGACGTGCCATGATCGCTCCTTTTCGGGCGTTGCGCCCCGGCCCCCGCGCCTGTCCGGGGGTCGGACGGCGCACCCTGCCTGCCCCTGCCCTCTAGCCGAGATGGGCGCACCCCGCAAGGCAAAGCCGGGGCGCGCGGGCGGGTGCTGCGCCCGGGGACTTGCGGGTAGGGCCGGGGCGAGCCATATGGGTCGGGACCGCTTCGCCGACACATCATCCAACGGGGCCGCCATGACCACATTCGACGACCGCGAGAACGCTTTCGAGAACAAGTACGCCCATGACGAGGCGATGAAATTCCGGGCCGAGGCGCGGCGCAACAAGCTTCTGGGCCTGTGGGCCGCGGGTCTGATGGGCAAGTCCGAAGCCGACGCCGCCGCCTATGCGAAAGAGGTTGTGGCGTCCGACTTCGCCGAGGCGGGTGACGAGGACGTGTTCCGCAAGGTCAAGGGCGACCTGGCGGGCAAGGCCGATGACGCGACGATCCGCGCCAAGATGGCCGAGCTTCGCACCGAGGCGCAGCGGCAGGTGATGAGCGAAAGCTGACCCCCGGCCCCGGTCAAGGGGCCACACCGGCGGGCAGGCCGCAAAGGGTGTGCGAACGCGCTGTCCGCCCCCAGGTCAGCCTGTTGCCGCCCCCCTTCCGCAGAATGCTGGGGTCGCCCGGCCTTAAGCGTTTCTGCACCCGTTGTCGCGTATCCCGGACCGGGGACAAGGTGGCGGAGGGGCGGATGCCAGGAGATATTCGGGCGGCTTGCGCCCAGTCGGGCGTGACGGCGCGCGGAGGCGACCGGACGGGCGTGGCGCGGACCGCCCCGGTGGGGCCGGTCCCTGTGGAACCCGTGCCGGTGGGGCCCGACGCGGCAGCGCGCGACCCAGATTTGCCCAGCGCGGTTGGGCGCGACCTGGGGGGGGCCAATCCGGGGGGCCGCGGACTTTTCGCAAGGGGTGTCTGGCGGCTTGGCATCGGGGCGTTGATGGCGGGCGGGATCGTCTGGGTGACGGGCGCGCTTGACCGGCTGCCCGACGCGACCGCCGTGGCCGGGGCCGTTGCGGCTATAACGGTCTGGCAATGGGCCACGGCGGCGCTGTTCGCGGCGGTCAGCTACCTGGCGGCGGCGGACTACGAGCGTGTGATCCATCGCTTGCTCGGGACCGGCCTGTCGGATGCGCGGGCGCGCCGGTCGGGCTTTTGCGCCACAGCGCTGGGCCAGGCGGCGGGGATGGGGCCGGTGACGGGCGCGATTGTCCGCTGGACCGTCCTGCCCGGGGCCAGCTTCGCCTTCGCCGCGCGCCTCAGCGCCGCGGTCGCAGCGAGCTTCCTGATCGCCTGGGTCATGGTGACGGCGGTGGCGGTGGCCCTGACGCCGGACGGCCCCGTGTCGGCCTTTGGCCCCACAGCCGCGACGGTCCTTGCGGCGGGGGGGATCGCCGCGCTTGCGGGCGCGGCGGCCGTCCGCCCGGCGGCCGCACAGGGCTGGCTTGCGCGCGCCGCGACGATGGCGCGGCGCAGGGCGGCGCCAGGGCCGGGTGCCTACGGCCGATCGTCGGCCGTCTCGCGTCGTCTTGCCACCCCGGACGCCCTGCCCCCGACGCCGCGCCCGACATCACACGCCGTGCGGCCGGCCCGCGACGGCCTGCAGCTTCTGGCACTCGCGGCCACCGACGTGCTGGCTCTGGCGGCGGCCTTCTCGGCGCTCCTGGGGACCGAGATCGCATTCGCGCTGGCCGCTGCGCCATTCCTTCTGGCCCTGGGCGCGGGCCTGATCACGGCCACGCCCGCAGGACTTGGCGGGTTCGACGCAGCGCTCCTGACACTTCTGCCCGGGGCTGACCCTGCCACGCTGGTCGCGGCCATCGTCGGGTTCCGTGTCGTCTGCGTGCTGATCCCCGCGCTTGTGGCGATCGGTGTCGTGCTTCGCACGGGCATGTCGCAGGGACGCGCGAGGGTGCCGGACGCCGCCTGCCGCCGCGCCGCGCCCCGCGACGCCGCCCGCATTGCCGAGGGCGCGGACGGACCGGCCGAAACCGGGCTGATCCGCCAGGGCCACCTGGGCGTCCTTGTGGCGGGCGGCGCGCTCTGGCCCCTCGGGGTCGCCGGTGATGCGCTGACGGCCTTTGCCCGGACTGCACGGCTGCCGCGGGCCGACGCCGGGGGGGCGCGCGCGCCGGACAGGGCCGTGCTTGACGCACTGGTCGGGGCGCTGCTGCGCGAGGCGCAGGCCGAAGGCCGCATCCCCGTGCTGTACAAGGCCGAGCCGCGTGCGGCGGCGGCGGCGCGCCGCGCTGGATTGCGGGTCTTCGCCATCGCCGCCGAGGCCGTCATCCGCCCGCTGGCCTTTGCTCCCGAAAGCCCCGCCTGCGCCGGACTTCGCCGCAAACTGCGCAAGGCCCGCCGCGCGGGCATCCGCGTCACGGCCCGCTGGCCGACGGATGCGGCACCCCTTCCGCTGGCCGAGATGGCCGAGGTCAGCGCGCTGTGGGCGGCGGCGCATGGCGGCGAGCGCGGGTTCTCGACCGGACGCTTCGCGCCCGGATACGTCGCGGGCCAGGCGGTCTGGACGGCGACGGACGCCGACGGCGCGCTTGCCGGATTCGCGACCTTCCACTTCGGGCCAGGCGAATGGACGCTGGACCTGATGCGCCAGCGCCCCGGCGCGCCCGACGGCACCATGCACAGCCTGATCGCCCACGCCATCGCCGATGCCGCCCAGGCGGGGGTCAGCCGCCTGTCACTGGCGGCGGCGCCCTGCGATCCCGACCGGGCGGGCGGGGCGCTGGCCGGACTTTACGCCCGCCTGGCGCGGCGCGCGGGCGGGGCCGGCCTTGCCCGGTTCAAGGACATGTTCGACCCCGTATGGGAACCGCGCTACATCGCCGCGCCCGGCCTTGTCTCGATGGTCCGGGCGGGCCTGGCCATCGCACGGGCGATCCGCCGCCCCGTGCCGATGGGTCCCAACCCCGGGGCAGAGGGGCAGGCCGCCGTGCCGGTCAATGACCGCCTGCAGGCCCCCCGCGCGCGCGCCGCCTGACCGGCATCGGCCCCGCTGCGCGCCCATGCGGGCGACCAGGGGCCATCCGCCGTGGAAAGCCGCGCACTTGCCGCGCATCCCGGGCACCATCGGGGCCCGCGGCACGCCCCTCATGTCATCATGCGGCGCTTCGATTTGAATTCGCGGCGCGGGCGTGGAATACCCGGCCCAGAACCGCCGCGCCCGGAAGGGCGGAAAGGACCGTCATGGCCAATGCCCGAACGACCGACGCCCTGTCGGACCTGCTTGCCACCCGCGACTGGATCCTGGCCGACGGGGCCACAGGCACGAACCTGTTCAACATGGGCCTGTCGGCGGGCGAGGCACCCGAGTTGTGGAACACCGACCGGCCCGAGGCGATCCGCACGCTCTATCAGGGCGCGGTCGATGCCGGGTCGGACCTGTTCCTGACCAATTCCTTCGGCGGCAACGCAAGCCGGCTGAAGCTGCACAACGCGCAAGGCCGCGTGGGCGAGCTGAACCGCATCGCCGCCGAGATCGGCCGCGAGGTCGCGGACCGGGCGGGGCGCAAGGTGGTTGTCGCGGGGTCGATGGGCCCGACGGGCGAGATCATGGTGCCGATGGGCAGCCTGACGCCCGATGCGGCAGTCGAGATGTTCCATGAACAGGCCGAGGGGCTGAAGGCCGGGGGCGCGGATGTCCTGTGGGTCGAGACGATCAGCGCGCCCGAGGAATTCGCCGCCGCCGCCGAAGGCTGCGCGCGGGCCGGTATGCCCTGGTGCGGGACGATGAGCTTTGACACGGCAGGCCGGACCATGATGGGCGTGACCTCGGCCCAGATGGTCGCGCTGGTCGAGGGGCTGCCCGCGCCCCCCATCGCCTTCGGCGCGAATTGCGGGGTCGGCGCGTCGGACCTGATGCGGACGGTGCTGGGCTTTGTCGCGGCCGGGCCGTCGCGGCCGATCATCGCCAAGGGCAATGCGGGCATCCCCAAGTACCACGACGGGCACATCCACTATGACGGCACGCCCGACCTGATGGCCGATTATGCGGTGCTGGCCCGCGATGCGGGGGCCACGATCATCGGCGGCTGCTGCGGCACGATGCCCGAGCACCTGCGGAAGATGCGCGCGGCGCTGGAGACCAGGCCTCGGGGCGAGAAGCCCACGCTCGACGCCATCGCGGGGGCGCTGGGCGGGTTTTCGTCGGCGTCGGACGGGACGGGCGAGGATGCGGGGCCCGCGCGGGAACGGCGCGGGCGGCGGCGGTAGGGCGCAGGGGGGCGATGTCCTGCCAGGACATCGCACCGGAACCTTGGCAAGGTTCCGCTACCCGACGCGCCCCAGCGCCCCGATCACCGACCGCGCCGCGCGGAGGCCCGGCGGATCGCCGCCGCGTCCCAGGCGTTCCATCGTGAGGTCCATCGCCTCCGTCTGTTCGCCGCGCGCGCCTTCGTCCTCCAGCAGGTGCGCCAGCACGCGGGAGATCGGCGCGGGCTTGCAGTTGCGCCCGATGAACTCGGGGATCGCCCGCGTCTCGCTGACGAGGTTCACCAGCGTCACGGTGTCGAGCTTTACAAGCTTCAGCAAAATCTCCCGCGTGACCCAGGCGACGTCATAGGCGATCACCATCGGCAGCCGGTTCGCCGCCAGTTCCAGGCTGACCGTGCCGCTCGCCGCCAGCGCCACGGTCGCCGCGCCGAAAGCCGCGCGCTTGTCGGCGGGGTCGAGCAGGACCAAAGGCGGCTCGGGCCATGTCGCGGCCATCCGCCCCACGTCCGCCGCCACACCGGGCACGGTGGGCAAGAGCACGCGCAGGCGCGGCTCGCGGTCGCGGACGCGCATCAGCACATCCTCGAACATCGGCATCAGGCGGCGCACCTCGCCCCGGCGCGACCCCGGCAGGCAGAGGATCACCGGCTGGTCCTCGGCGATCATGTGCGTTTCGCGGAAGGCCGCGACCTCGGCCTCGCTCGCCCTGGGCTGCGCCACCACCGGGTGGCCCACGAAATCGCAGGTCATTCCCGCCGCGCGCATGTAGGGCGGCTCGAAGGGCAGAAGCGCCATCACATGGTCGGTGAACGCCGCCATCTTCGCCGCCCGCCCCGGCCGCCAGGCCCAGACCGAGGGCGCGACGTAGTGGATGGTGCGGACCTGCGGGGCGGCGGCGCGCACAGCGCGCGCCACGCGGAACGAGAAATCGGGGCTGTCGATGGTGACGAGGGCATCAGGCCGGGCGGCCACGCAGGCCGCCGCCGTCTCGGCGATGCGGCGTTTCAGGTGGCGGTACTTCGGCAGGACCTCAATGAGGCCCATGACCGACAGCTCCTGCATCGGGAACAGGCTGTCCATGCCCTCCGCGATCATCAGCGGCCCGCCCACGCCCGCGAAGGTCACATCCGGTGCCAGCCGCTTCAGCCCCGCCATCAGCGCCGCGCCGAGCGCATCGCCCGACGGCTCGCCCGCGACGAGGAACAGCCTCACGGTCGGGGGTCCTTCGGGCGCGACCACAGGAACAGCCCCGCCGCGTCGGCTGCCGCAACGGTGGCGGCGCGATCCAGGATCATCAGCCCCCCGGCCTCCCAGGCGATGCCCGACAGGCCGGCCGCCGCGGCCCCGGCAACGGTGGCCGGGCCGATGACCGGAAGGTCGGCGCGGCGGTCCTGCCCCGGCTTCGGGGCCTTGTAGAGAAGCCCCGACCGCCGTTCCTGCAGCCCCCGCCAGGCGGCGACGGCGGCCAGCATCGCGTCCGTGCCCGGCAGCGCCTCGGCACCCAGGCACTGTCCCCGCGCAACGACCGCCCCCTGCCCCACATCGACGGCACCCAGCGCATCCACGATGGCCGCGGCGCGGGTGGCGTCGGCCTTGTCCTGCGGCGTCATCGTCCCCGCCAGAACGCCCTCGCCTGGAACCAGTTCGGGTGCGATGGCGTCGGCACCGACCACTTCGAAATTCCAGTCCTCGAAGATCCCGATCAGCGCCCTGAGCGCCCCGTCGTCGCCCTTCTGCATGGCCGACAGCATCACCGGCACCAGTTGCGCCGTGCGGGCGTCGAACAGTTCGGGCTCGATCCGGGGGCGGTTCACGGCACCGGCCAGCACCACCCGCTGCACCCCGTCCTGCGCCAGCGCGTCGAGGAACGGCACCAGCCGTTCCAGCCGGAACCGCAAACGGTCCGGCACACCCGGCACGTCCGCCGGAAACCGCTCCATCTCGGCCAGAACGAACGGCGCGCCGTCCGCCGCAAGCCGCGCCGCCAGCAGCGCGGGCAAGCCGCCGCGCCCCGCGATGATCGCGGTCCTTGTCATCGGGGGGTCAGGAACGACCGGTCGGACGGCCCGAGGATGAAGGACAGAACCTCATCCACCAGTGCGCCCTGGGGCGCACCCTGCCCCCTGTCACCACCCTGTGGGCGTTCGTCGGCGATGCGCCGCGCATTCTCGCGGAAGTTTCCGTCGCCCAGGGCCGCATAAAGGTCGCGCAGCCCGTTGATCTCGGCCTTGTCGGTGCCCCGCCGCTTCAGCCCCACGAGGTTCAGCCCGTCCAGGACGCCGCGCGGCCCCTGCACGAGGCCGTAGGGGATCACGTCCGCCGTGACCATGCTGACCGCCCCGATGATCGCACCCCGCCCGATGCGGACGAACTGGTGCACGCCCGACAGGCCGCCGACGATCACGTCGTCCTCCAGCACGCAATGCCCCGCCAGCGCCGCGTTGTTCACCAGGATCACGCGGTCGCCGATCTGGCAATCATGCGCCACATGCGCGCCCGCCATGAACAACCCGTCATCGCCAATGCGCGTGACCCCGCCGCCGCCTTCGGTGCCGGTGTTCATCGTCACATGTTCGCGGATGCGGTTGCGCGCGCCGATGACAAGCTCGGTCGCCTCACCGCGGTATTTCAGGTCCTGCGGAACCTCGCCCAGGGTGGCGAAGGGGAAGATCACCGTGCCCTCGCCCACCGTGGTGCGCCCCGTGACGATGGCATGGCTTTTCACCGTGACGTTCGCCCCAAGGCGCACGTCGGGCCCGATCAGGCAGAACGGGCCGACCGTCGCGCCCGCGCCCACGACCGCGCCGGGCTCGACCACCGCCGACGGATGAATGGCGGCAGAAGGGTCAATTCCGGTCGCGGCCTCGCGTCTGGGGGTCGGGCTCATGCGCCGTCAATCCCTCAGGTCCATCATGGCGGTGATCTCGGCCTCGCAGGCCAGCGCATCGCCCACCATCGCGCGGCCCTTGAACTTCCAGATCTTTCCGCCGCCGCGCAGCACGTCCATGTGCAGCTCCAGCACGTCGCCCGGCACCACCTTGCGGCGGAACTTGCAGCCTTCGATCGACATGAAATAGACCAGAAGGTCGCGGTCCACGACATCCATCGACAGGCCCACCAGCACCGCCGCCGTCTGCGCCATCGCCTCGATGATCGTGACGCCCGGCATGATCGGGGTTTGCGGGAAATGGCCCTGGAAATGCGGCTCGTTGAAGGTGACGTTCTTGATCCCGACCGCGCCCTTGTGAAGCTCGATGTTCCGCACCTTGTCGATCAGCAGGAACGGATAGCGGTGCGGAATCAGCCGCTGGATCAGGTGGATATCCGCTTCGGTCGGAGCAGTCGCGGTCATCGGGCGGGTTGTCCTTCCTGGGCAGGGCCCTGCCGGGCCGGATCGGGGGTTCGTGCCGGGGACTTGCTAACAACTCACCCCACGGCTGACAAGGCGATGGCCGCGCAAGTCCGAAGCTCAGGGTGCCGGGGCGCCCCGGGGGCTGGGTTGGGGGCTGGGTTGGGGGCTGGGTTGGGGGGCCGGTTTGGCCGGGGGCGACCCCGCGCCGATGGTGGCGTCGATGCGGGCGATCATCTCGTCGGTCACGTCGATGGCGTTCACCGACACGAAAATCGCCCGTGCGTCCAGGATCGCCACCGCGCCGCGCGCCTTCATCACGTCAGCCATCGTCGGCAGGACGGCGCTGAAGAAGGCCTGCCGTTCGGCATCGCGCGACGAACTGATGTCGCGGGCCTTGGCGTCCTGCGCCTTGCGGATCGCCACCACCTTGGCATCAAAGGCGTCCGCCTCGGTGCGGAAGGCCTCGGGCGTCATCGTCTGGCGCTTGTCGGTCAGCGCCTTCTCTTCGGCGGCAAGGTCGGCCTCGATCCGGCGGTTTTCGGTGGCCAGCGCGACCGAAGCTGCCTGCACCGCCGCGTCGGCGCGCTTGCCCCAGGCCGATGCCGAAAACAGCCGGTCCTGGTCCAGCGTCAGGACGGGCGAGGCCAGCGGCCCCTGGGCCGCAGCGGCGGGCGCGGCAGAACCCGCCCCGGCGGTGTCCGGCACCGTGGCGTCCTGCGCGATCAGGGGCCCGGTTGCGGCCAGGGCCAGCGCCAGACCAACCCCGCAGGCCTGCCACCGCATCAGAACTTGGTCGAGATCGACAGGTCGAACACCCGCGTCTTGTCGTAGTTTTCCTTCTGGATCGCCTTCGCGAAGTCGAGCCTGAGCGGACCGATCCCCGAGTTCCACAGGATCGAGACACCGACCGACGAGCGCAGGTGCAGGCTGTCGTCCACGCCCGGCGCGTCATCCAGACCCCAGACCGACCCCACGTCGGCGAACAGGCCGCCCGAAATCCCGTATTCCTCGGGCAGGCCGATGGGGAATTCGGCGTCCAGCCGAAGGGCGGCATAGTAGTTGCCGCCCAGCGCATCCTGCGATCCGGCGGCCAGGTCGCGCGGACCATAACCGTTCGGCTCGAAGCCGCGCACCCGGCTGCTGCCCCGGAACCGGTCGATCGCGCGACTTGACCCGCTGATCATGCTGACCGCGCCGCCTTCCAGCGTCGCGCGCAAGGTCACCTCTTCGTTCAGCACCTTGGTCTGCGCCGTGGCCGAGGCCGTGGTCTTCACCACATCGCGGTCCCCACCGAGCCCGCCGAAATCCTGCCCGATGCGCAGCACGATGCCCGCGTTCGGGTTAAGCCCCACAATCCGAGAGTCAAAGCTGTAGGTATAGCCCAGTGACGACGTTAGCTGCGCCCCTTGCGCCACTTCCGATGCGATGACCGCCGAGCTGCCTGTGTAGCTCAGCATCTCGTCGCTTGTCAGCGTGTAGCGCGCTTCCAGGCGGCTCTTTTCGCTCAGCGGGAATTCCAGGCCGGTCGAGAACGACACAAGCTTGGTGTTGTAGCTTTCGTTGTTCTTGTCGGTCGTCGCGTAGCGGGCGCTGATCCGGAATTTCAGGTCGCGGTTCAGGAACGCCGGTTCGACAAAGGAAATCTGGCTGTCCTTGCTGTCGGTTCCGGTCGAGATGTTCACGCCCAGGAACTGCCCGCGCCCGAGGAAGTTCGACTCGGAGAAGCCGAGGTTCACCCCGACGCCGTTTTCCTTGCCATAGCTCAGGCCGAAGTTCAGCGATCCGGTCGGCTGTTCCTCGAGGTTCACGTCCACGACGACCTGATCGGGGTTCGAGCCCTGGTTCGCCGTGACCTCGGCGGTCTTGAAGAAGCCGAGTGCCCGGATGCGATCGGCCGCCTGGCGGATTTCGCGCGGGTTGAAGGGGTCGCCTTCGACGGTCTTGAACTGCCGGCGCACCACCTGGTCCAGCGTGGTGGCGTTGCCCTCGACGTCGATGCGTTCGACGAAGACGCGTGGGCCCTTTGACAGGACGAACACCACGTCGAGCGTGCCCGCCTCGGGGTTGCGGGTGATGCGCGGCTCGACCCGCAGGAAGGTCACGCCCTGCTTTTGCGCGATGCCTTCCATCCGGGTGATGGTCTCGTCGATGCCGGTCGGCGAATACCACTCGCCCGCGCGGATACGCGTCTGCTTCACATAGTCCGCCGGATCGACGCCCTCATATTCGCTGATCGTGCTGACCTTGCCGATCTTGAAGCGCTGGCCCTCGTCAACCGCGAAGGTCAGGAAGAAGGCATCGCGCTCGCGGGCGATCTCGGGCGTGACGGCCGTCACCTGCGCATCCGGATAGCCGCGCGAGCGGTAGAAGTCGGTCAGAAGCTGCCGGTCCAGGTCGGTGCGGTCCGAAATGTAGGTGTCGCGCTGGATGAACTGGCGCAACAGCCCCGCCTGCTTGGTGCCCAGCACCTGCCGCAGGCGGCGGTCGGAATAGGCGCGGTTGCCGGTGAAGGACAGCCGCTCGATCTCGGTCACGCGGCCCTCGCGGATCTCGAACACAAGGTCCACGCGGTTGTCGCTGCGGCGGATCAGCTTGGGCTCGACCCGTGCGGCATAACGGCCCACGCCCGAGTAGAAATCCGCGATGGTGTTGGCGTCCTCTTCCGCCTGCGCGGGCGAAAAGACGCGGCGTTCCTTCGATTTGATCAGCCCCGACAGGACCTCGTCCTTGACGCGGCGGTTGCCCTCGAAGGAGACCACATTCACCGTGGGATATTCTCGCACGCGGATGACCAGCGTGCTGCCCTGCGGCACCATCTCGACGCTTTCGAACAGGCCTGTCGCGACCACGCGCTGATAGGCGTCGTTCAGCGCCCCTGCCGTCAGCGTCTGGCCGCGGGCGATTCCGGCATACTTGATGATCGACGCGGCATCGACCCGCTCGTTGCCTTCGACCGACACCGACCCGAAACTGAAGCTCTGCGCAAGGACAGCGCCCGGCATGACGGCGCAAGGCACGGACAACGCAAGGAAAACCGCCGTCAGCGCCGCCCGATGGGGGGATTTTCGCGCCGGGTGCCGGGGCAACCTCGTCGCGGTGTGCTCAGCGGTCATTACCTGTCCCCCCCGGGCGGATGTCACTCGTTTCTTGAATCGTGACTAACGGGATTGGGGGGGCTTGTCAAAGCGCGGGGCCGCCGTCTTGGCCGAGCCGGGGCGGCCCCGCGCGAAGCGCTTCCCTCGCGTCTGCTCAAGTTCGAACCGCAAGGGATTGTGGCGACAGGGAAAAGCAGAGTTGTCCACAGGCGGTGCACCGCAGCGGCCGAAAACGGCGCGCGGACGGGCCCGTCCGGGGCACCCGAACCCGCGGCGGCGGGCGTCAGTGGATGGCGGGCAGAACCGGGGGATTGAGCTTCGTGAGCTCGGTCCCGATCATCGCGCCGCCGGCCAGACCGACGACCACGGCCAGCGGAATGATCAGCCGGTCCACGGCCATCGCGAACAGAAGCGAAATGGCGGGAAAACCGCGAACGACCGCCTGCATGACTGTTCCGCCCCTTGCTGACCTGACGCGACTTTGCGACGTGGGAAAGGCTATGGGGCGAATATGGCATCAATGGGGCGTGTCCGTGGCAAGCTTCTTCGCTTGGCGCGGGAAACCGGCAGAAAACGGCCTATCGGTTGTGGCAGCCCCCGCCCGGTCCCACTAGGGACAGAACAGGTCGTTCGTCAGCCCGAAGGCCATCAGGCCCAGCACCACGACCAGCCCCACCGTCAGGGCCACGCTGGTCACCCGCTCGGGCGGTGGCCGCCCGGTCGCCCATTCCCAGGCGTGAAAGACCAGATGTCCGCCGTCGAGCATCGGGATCGGGAAGAGGTTCATGAACCCCACGGCGGCGGACAGAAGCGCGATGAAACCGATGAAGTCGGCGATCCCCTGCGACGCCGCCGCGCCGGAGGTTTCGGCGATGCCAAGCGGCCCGCGCAGGTTGCACGAGGAAATCGCCCCGGTCAGCATGTGCCAAAGGCCCGACAGCGACGACTTGATGACGAACCATGTCTGCCCGGCGGCGGCGGTCACCGCCTTGACCGGTCCGACGGCTTCGGTCACGGGGTAGAAGAAGAAATCGCCGTTGATCCCGATCAGGTTGCGCGTCTCGAACGACCCGTCGCGGTTGGGCACGTCCATCCGACGCGGGGTCAGGGTGAAGGACAGTTCTTTCCCGTCGCGCCAGACGGTCAGCGCGATGGGCTTGTCGCCTGTGGCCTTCACCTTGTCCTGAATGTCCTTGAAACGGTAGAGGGGCGCTCCGTCCGCCGTCAGAAGGACATCGCCCTCTTTCAGCCCCGCGTCATAGGCCGCCGATCCGGGCCCCACGCTGGCCACCCGCGCCGGGAACGGCACGGGTCCCGTGATCGCCACCTCCTGACCGTCGCGCAGGATGCGATAGTCGTAGGCGGCCGCCGCGGCCAGCGTGTCGCCCGCCGCCGCCAGCGCCTCATAGTCCGGCGTCATGATCCCGCCGACCGACAGGATGCGGTCGCCCGTTCGGAATTCCTGCGTCGCGCCTGGCAGCGGATAGACCTCGGCCACCGTCGGTTCCTTCACCGCGATGCCCTGCGCCAGATACAGGCCCGCGAAGACGACGATGGACAGAATGAAGTTGAACACCGGCCCCGCCGCCACCGTCGCCGCCCGCGCCCACAGGGGTGCGCCGTGCATGGTGTGGCGGCGTTCCGCGTCCGACAGCCGCGCCATCGTCGCCTCGTCCGCCCCGGCCGAGGCCGCGTTCGCGTCGCCGAGGAACTTGACGTAGCCGCCGAAGGGCAAGGCCGCGATCTGCCAGCGGGTGCCGCGCCGGTCGATGCGGCTCCACACCGCGGGGCCGAAGCCGATGGAGAACACCTCTGCCTGGATGCCCGACCAGCGGCCGACGATGTAGTGGCCATATTCGTGGATGGCGACGATGATCGACAGCGCCACGATGAAGGCCGCGACGGTCAGAAGCGTGTTGCCGAACCACGGGAAAAGGCTGGATGGGTCCAAGGGTCAGGTCCTGTGCTGTTCGGCGATGATCGTGCCCGCGATGGCCCGCGCCTCGGCGTCGGTCGCCATGACGATATCAAGGCTTGCGGGCGGAATGCCAAGGTTTGCCGCCCCTGACAAGCGCGTGAGCGTCTCTTCCACCACAGGGGCCATGCCCATGAACCCGATCCGGCCCGCGATGAAGGCGTCGAGCGCGGCCTCTTTGGCGGCGTTGAAGGCCGCGCCCGCGGTGCCGCCGATGTCCATCACCGCGCGTGCCAGGCGCAGCGCGGGATAACGCGCCATGTCGGGCGCGCGGAAGGTCAGGCGGCCCACGGCGGCAAGATCCAGCCGCCCGACCGGCAGGTGGTCGCGGTCGGGCCAGTTCAGCGCATAGCCGATCGCGTGGCGCATGTCGGGCACGCCCATATGCGCGATCAGCCCGCCGTCGCGGAAGCCCACCAGCGCGTGGACCATCGATTCGGGGTGGATCAGCACCTCGACCTGCGACGGGGCCACCCCGAACAGCTCTTTCGCCTCGATCAGTTCCAGCGCCTTGTTGAACATCGACGCGCTGTCGATGGTGATGCGCTGGCCCATCGCCCAGTTGGGGTGGGTAGAGGCCTCGGCCACCGTGGCCCCCGCCAGCCGCTCCATCGGCCAATCGCGGAAGGCACCGCCCGACGCCGTCAGGATCACGCGCTCGACCGCGGCCATCTTCTCGGCCCCCAGGGCCTGGAACACGCCGGAATGTTCGCTGTCCACCGGCAGGATGCGCGCGCCCGTCCGCGCCGCCTGGGCGAGCATCAGGGGCCCCGCGCAGACCATGCTTTCCTTGTTGGCAAGCGCAAGGGTCTTGCCATGCGTCAGCGCCATGTGGCCGGGGGCAAGGCCCGCCGCGCCGACGATGGCCGACATGAACCAGTCCGCCGGGCGTTCGGCCGCCCGCAGGACCGCGCCCCGCCCCGCCGCCACCCCGACCCCGCTGCCGGAAAGGGCATCCTTCAGGTCGTCCAGACACTCCGGGTAGGCCGTCACGGCGATCTCTGCGCGGAATTCGCGCGCAAGTTCCGCAAGGCGGCGGATGTTCCGCCCGCCCGTCAGCGCGACGACGCGGTAAGCTTCGGCCCCGCCCTGGTCGCGCAGGACCTGAAGCGTCGATTCCCCGATCGACCCCGTGGCACCAAAGATCGTGACGCGCCGCATGCCCTTCAGGCTCCCACGCGCGGCAGGGGCAGCACTTGCGCCCACAGGATCAGGAACAGGATCGCGCCCGACAGCCCGTCGAACCGATCCATCAGCCCGCCATGCCCGGGAATCAGGTGCGAGGCGTCCTTGACGCCCGCCCGCCGTTTGACCGCGCTTTCGCCGATGTCGCCCATTTGCGCAGCGAACCCCATCAGCGCCGAAAACGGGATCGCCCAGGCCGAGGCCTGCCCCGCCGCCACGAACCCCGCCCCCACCGCCGCGGCCCCCGCCCAGCCCGCGATGGTGCCCGACCAGGTCTTTTTCGGGCTGAGGCGCGGCCAGAATTTCGGCCCGCCGATCAGCCGCCCGCCGAAATAGCCCAGCAGGTCAACCGCCGCGACAACCCCGACGATCCACAGCACGAAGGCAAGCCCCATCGCATCGCGGAAGGCGACCATGCCGTAGGCCGCGAACATCACCCCGGCGGCGATGATGAAGTACCCCGCCCGGTCGCGGCGCGAACGCAGGATGCCGACGACCGCAGGCACAAGCAGCAAGGCCAGCCAAACGGGGTCATGGCGAAGCACGATGGCCACCAGAAGCCCGCCCGCCAGCGCCGCCAGCGCCAGCGCCTCGGCCCGGCGGCCTGCGGGCGGGGCGTTCGCGGTGATCGTCGCCGCTTCCCAGGTCATGACGCCGACCGACAGTCCGGCCACGGCCAGAAGCCACGGGCCCCCGGCCCAAAGCGCGATGGCCCCCAGCCCGGCAAGCACGACACCCGATGCCATGCGGACCGCCAGATCCTGGAATCTGGCGGGGTCGCTCATGCGGTCAGTGCGCCACCGAAACGGCGTTCGCGGCCCGCGAAGCGGCCCAGAATCGCAGCCAGTTCACCGGGCGTGAAATCGGGCCAGAGCGTGTCGGTGAATTCGTATTCGGCATAGGCGGACTGCCACAGCAGATAGTTCGAGATGCGCGTCTCTCCGCTGGTGCGGATGACCAGATCGGGGTCGGGCAGGCCCGCCGTGTCCAGCCGCGCCGCCAGCGCGGCCTCGTCGGCGTCGGCCGGGTCGAGCCGACCCGCCGCAACATCCTCGGCCATCCGGCGCGCCGCGCGCGCCAGTTCGTCCCGCCCGCCATAGTTGATCGCCACCGTCAGGTGCAGGACGTTGTTGTCCTTCGTCCGCTCCTCGATCCCGGCCATCAACGATTGCAGCTTCGGCTCCAGCCGCTCGCGCCCGCCGATGAAGCGCAGCCGCACGCCTTCCTTGTGCAGCCGTTCGGCCTCGGTCTCGATATAGCGGGCGAAGATCGACATGAGGCCGATCACTTCTTCGGTAGACCGCTTCCAGTTCTCGGTCGAGAACGCGTAGATCGTCAGGTACCGGATGCCCAGCCCCGGTGCCGACTCGACGATTGTGCGCACGCGCTCGGCCCCGCGCCGGTGCCCGACCAGTCGCGGCCAGCCGCGGTTGATCGCCCAGCGGCCATTGCCGTCCATGATGATCGCGACATGTTCGGGCATCGCGCCCGCTACATCCTTGGCGGCCATGCGCCCTGCCCTTTCCGCCTGCCCGACCCCGTGGTCAGACCTGCATGATTTCTGCCTGCTTCGCCTCAAGCGCCCTGTCGACGGCCGCGATCATCCGGTCGGTGAGCTCCTGGATCTCGTCCTGCCAGAACTTCTGGTCATCCTCGCTCATGCCGGACGCCTTCGCCTTCTTGATCTGATCCATCCCATCCCGCCTGACATTGCGGATCGCGACTCGCGCATGTTCGGCATACTGGGATGCAACTTTGGTTAAATCGCGGCGTCTTTCTTCGTTTAGTTCGGGAATCGGCAACATAATTATGGTGCCGTTCAACTGGGGGTTGATCCCCAGACCGCTTTCGCGGATCGCCTTTTCGACCTTGCCGACCAGACCCTTGTCCCAGACGTTGATCGTGACCATGCGGGGCTCGGGCACGTTGACGGTGCCCAGCTGGTTGATGGGCGTCATCTGGCCATAGGCCTCGACCTGCACCGGCTCGACCAGGCTGGCCGAGGCGCGCCCCGTCCGAAGGCTTGAGAATTCGTGGCGAAGCGAATTCATCGCCCCTTCCATCCGCCGTTCCAGGTCGTCGGTGTCGAACTCGATATCGTCAGCCATGAGGCGCGTTCCGCAGTCTCTTGTCGGGGCGCCGGAGCGCCGCAGGTGTCATAGGCGAAAATCCGCCGCGTGGATAGAGTCTCAGCCGCTGACGATGGTGTAGGTGCCGTGGCCGGCAAGAATGCCACGGAAACCGCCCGGTTCGTCCAGCGAAAAGACGATGATCGGCAGGTCGTTGTCGCGCGCGAGCGCAATGGCGGACGCGTCCATCACGCCCAGGTGCTTCTGCAGCACCTCGTCATAGGTCACGCGGTCATACCGCTTGGCGTCGGCGTGTTTCTTGGGATCCTTGTCATAGACGCCATCGACCTTGGTGCCCTTGAAGATCGCCTCGGCCCCCATTTCGTTGGCGCGCAGCGTCGCGGCGGTGTCGGTGGTGAAGTAGGGGTTGCCCGTCCCGGCCGCGAAGATCACGACGCGCGCCTTTTCCAGGTGCCGGATCGCGCGGCGGCGGATGTAGGGCTCGCAGACCGTGTCCATCGGGATCGCGCTGATGACGCGGGTATGCACGCCCAGCGCCTCCATCGCCGCCTGCATGGCGAGCGCGTTCATCACGGTGGCCAGCATCCCCATGTAATCGGCTGTCGCGCGTTCCATTCCCTGCGCCGAGCCCTGAAGGCCGCGGAAGATGTTGCCGCCGCCGATGACCAGGCAGATCTCGACGCCAAGGTCGTGCACCGATTTGATCTCGCGCGCGATGCGGGCAACCGTCGGGGGGTGCAGGCCATAGCCCTGATCGCCCATCAGCGCCTCGCCCGAGATTTTCAGAAGAACGCGTTTGTAGGACGTGGTCGCCGGGGGTTTGGGTGCATCGCTGTCTGGCATGTCCGTCAATCCCTTGTGGCCCCCGCCCTTGTCGCCCGCGCGTCCGGCGCGCAAAATGAAGGAAATCGCCAGCGGGTGCAATGCGAAGGCCCAGGGTGTGGACAAGGGCGCAGGTACGGGTGCGGTTGCGGCGAAGGGCGGAACGGGCCGGGGATGGTGTCGGGCACGGACGGGGTGGATGCGGCATCGGATGCCCTGACGGCAGTGGCGGATGACCTCACGCTGCGCCCGCGCGACTGGCCGGTCCTGCTCGCCGGGCCGACGGCAAGCGGAAAGTCCGCGCTGGCACTGGCCATCGCGGCCCGGTTCGGCGGCCAGATCATCAACGCCGACGCGCTGCAGGTCTGGTCCTGCTGGCGCGTGCTGTCTGCCCGCCCCTCGGCCGATGACCTTGCGCAAGTCCCCCACCACCTCTACGGCCACAAGGCTCCGGGCGCGGAATGGTCGGTGGGACACTGGCTGCGTGAGGCGGGGGGCACGCTGGCCGTGCTGCGCGACCAAGGGACCCGCCCCATCATCGTCGGCGGCACCGGCCTGTACCTGACCGCGCTGACCGAGGGGCTGGCCGACATCCCGCCGACCCCGCCCGCGATCCGGGCCGAGGCGACGAGGCGGCTTGCCGACAGCGGATTGGAGGGTCTTCTGGCCGACATCGACCCCGTCACGGCCGCCCGCATCGACCGCCGGAACCCGATGCGCGTCATGCGCGCCTGGGAAGTGCAGCGCACCACAGGCCAGGGCCTTGCCGCGTGGCAGGACGGCACCGGCCCCGCGCTACTGCCCCTGTCGCGCGCGTCCGCCTGGCGCATCGAGGCACCGCGCGACTGGCTGGCCGACCGCATCGACCGCCGCTTTGACGCGATGCTGGCCGAGGGCGCGGTGAACGAGGTGCGGGCGGTCCTGCCGATCTGGGCCCCGGATGCACCCTGGGCGCAAGCCATCGGCGCGCGCGAACTGGTCGCGCACCTGCAGGGCGACACTGACGTTGCAACCGCCGCAACGCTGGCCAAGGCCGCCTCGCGCCAATACGCCAAGCGTCAGCGGACCTGGCTGCGCGCGCGCATGGCGGACTGGCAGCCCCTGACGGCGGGATGACGGCGGGCTGAGGGCGGGCTGACGCGGCGGCACCCCGGCTCTGCGGCCCTGCCTTGCGTGCCGCTTCGGCCACGACACGCCGCCCCACACGCAAGACGGGATTTTTCTCTTGGGGTTTGCCGCGCATTTCCCTAGATTCCGTCGGGCGGCACCGGGACATGGCCGCTGACGCCACCCATGACGCCCCAAAGGGGCCAGCAGGAACCGCCGCCGTTGAAGCTGTTTTCCGGACCGCCCCTGTCGCAGTTCGCCGACGCCCCGCCGGGCGACACGGCGGTCGGACGCGATCCGGCCCCGCCGAAACCCGCGTCCAAACCAGCACTTTCCGGCCCCGCCCGCGCCGCGCAGGCCGCAGCCACAGCGCCGCGCCCGCAGCCTTCGCCTGCCACGCACACCCCCGCCGCACGCTCCTCTGCCGCACGCTCTGCCGCCGCACAACAGGCCGCCGGGCCCGCGCCGCGCACCGCAGCCCGACGCGCCGACCTGAGCATCCCCGACCGGGCCGAGCCTGCGAAACTGCGCCTTGTCCCCATCCCGCGCCTGGCGCAGGGTGGCCGCTGGCGGGTCGAGGCGATGCGATCGCTGTCCGAACCCCTGCTTCTGTGGTTCACGCGCGGCCAGGGCCGCATCACCGTGGGCGGCATCACCCGCGGTTACGGCACCCATAACGCGGTCTTCGTGCCGCCCGGCGTCATGCACGGGTTCGAGGTCGGACCCCAGACCTACGGCACCGCCGTCTTCTTCGGGCACGACAGCGGGATCGCGCTGCCGCGGGAGCCGCTGCACCTGCGCATCCGCGATACCGCGCCGCCGGGCGAGATCAGCCATATCCTCGACAACGTCCAGCGCGAGCTTGACAGCGCCCGCCCCGGGTCGGAACGCGCGGCGCGTCACCACCTGGGGCTGCTGGGTGTCTGGATCGAACGCCAGACCGAGGCGCAGGCCGCCGAATCCAAAAGGCCCGCCGCCGCCCAGCGCCTTGCCCGCGCCTATGCCGAACTTCTGGAACGCGACTTCCGCTCAGGCCAGGGCGTCGCCGACTACGCCCGCACCCTTGGCGTGACCCCCACCCATCTCAGCCGGGTCTGCAACCAGACCTGCGGACGGTCAGCCTCTGACCTTCTGCACGACCGCCTGATCTTCGAGGCGCGCAGGCTTCTGGCCGAAACGAAAGTGCCTGTGAATGTGATCTCGGCCGAGCTTGGTTTCACCTCGCCCGCCTACTTCACCCGCGCCTTCCAGCACCGCACCGGCAAGACGCCGACCGGCTTCCGCAAGCAGGGCTGACGCGGCCCGCAGGCGTGCCCGTCCGGGCCGCTCGCGCGCTTATGATGAAGGGCGGCGCGTGCCGGAACATACCGAAATCGGTTTGCGACCTCTAATGTCGTAAATGGATATTCTGCGTCGAAATCCGGCGTTGACGTGCGGGTCATTTCGGTGCGTCATGAATTCGTGAGCAAGCGCTTCAGCCGCGTGCGGGCGCAGCATGCCCGCCACGCCAAAACAGACCAACGAGTCTCACAGGGAGAACGACCTCAATGACCAAACACTTCACGGCGCAGGACGTGCATCCTGCCGTCCGCATGTACGCCGAAGAGGCGAAGGCCGGCAAACTCAGCCGCCGCGAATTCCTGACCCGCGCCACCTCGATGGGTGCCAGCGCCGCGCTCGCCTACGGCCTGATCGGCCTTGAAGCGCCCAAGGCGATGGCGCAGGACGCCAAGGTGGGCGGCGTCGTCCGCGTGGCGATGGAAACCAAGGCGATCAAGGATCCGCGCCTGGCCGACTGGCCGCAGATCGCCAACGTCTATCGCGGCTGGCTGGAATACCTGATCCAGTACAACCCCGACGGCACCTTCGAAGGCCGCCTGCTGGAAAGCTGGGCCGCGAACGAGGACGCCACCGAATACACCCTGAACGTCCGCAAGGGCGTGAAGTGGAACAACGGCGACGACTTCACCGCCGATGACGTGGTGCGCAACTTCGCCCGCTGGGCCGACGGCAACGTCGAAGGCAACGCGATGGCCTCGCGCTTCCCCGGCCTCGTCGATGCCGACAAGAAGCAGCTGCGCGACGGCGCGGTCGTGAAGGTTGACGACCATACGGTCAAGCTGGTGCTGTCCGCCCCCGACGTCGCGGTCGTGCCGAACATCGCCGACTACCCCTCGGCGCTGGTGCATTCGTCGTTCAACGACGGCGACAACCCGGCCGACAAGCCGATCGGCACCGGCCCCTACGTTCCGGGCGAAATCTCGGTCGGACAGAAGATGACGCTGGTCCGCGCGCCGAACCACACCTGGTGGGGCGGCACCGCGCCCCTGGACGAAATCCACTACATCGACTTCGGCACCGACCCGTCGGTCATGGTCAACCTGTTCCAGTCCGACGAAGTGGACATGAACTACGAATCGACCGGCGAATTCATCGGCCAGCTCGATGACCTCGGCCTGAAGAAGTACGAAGCGATCACGGCGGCCACCATCGTCTGCCGCTTCAACCAGACCTCGGACCTCTACAAGAAGAAAGAGGTCCGTCAGGCCCTGCAGAAGGCGGTCGACAACTCGGTCGTGCTGGAACTGGGCTACAACGGCCTCGGCAAACCGGCCGAGAACCACCACGCCTGCCCGGTCCACCCGGAATACGCGCAGATCCCGGCGCAGAAGATTGATCCGGCGGCGCTGAAGCCGGCGCTCGAGGCCGCGGGGATGGCGGACGCCGAATTCGAGCTCATCTCGCTCGATGACGGCTGGGAAGCGGCAACGTCCGACGCCGTGGCCGCGCAGTTGCGCGATGCGGGTGCGAACGTCAAGCGCACGGTGATGCCGGGCTCGACCTTCTGGAACGACTGGCAGAAGTACCCGTTCTCGTCCACGACCTGGAACCACCGCCCGCTCGCGGTGCAGAACATGTCGCTGGCCTACACCTCGACGGGTTCGTGGAACGAAACCGGCATGGCCAACCCCGACTTCGACGCGGCCATGACCAAGGCCCTGTCGCTGGCCGACGCTGACAAGCGCCGCGAGGTCATGGTGACGCTGGAGACGATCCTGCAGGACGAAGGCTTCATCGTGCAGCCGTTCTGGCGGTCGCTGTTCCGGCACGCCAAGGAAAACGTCGTGGGCGCAGGGATGCACCCGTCGATGGAACACCACCACTACAAGTGGTCGCTCGCCTGACGGGCGGACCAGAGCTCCGGACGGGCGCGCCAGCAATGGCGCGCCCACTCTCGGGCTGACCGGGCGCTGGCCGCGCCCCCGGTCCGCCGTCCCGAAGGGGGAAGGGACAATCCATGCTGATGTTCATCGCGCGCCGGCTCGGGGTCATGCTGCTGACGGCCGCCGTGCTGACGCTGATCGTCTTCTACCTGACGAACCTGCCGCCCAACCTGGAAAAGCTCGCCCGCTCGGAAGGCTCGGTCCGCATGACCGACGAGGCGGTGGCGGCCTGGATCGAACAGAACGGACACGGCGGGCCCATGCTGGGGCGCTATGCCCAGTGGCTGGGTATCGCGCCGGGCTGGCTGCGCACCGATGAAAAGGGCGTGACCCGCGGACGCTGCATCACCCCCGACCTGACGCCCGAAACCGCGCCGCGCTTCTGCGGCATCCTGCAGGGCAACTGGGGCTATTCGACGGTCCTGAAAAAGCCCGTGGCGACATCACTTGCTGCCAGTCTTGCGGCCACCGGCTGGCTGATGCTGTGGGTGATGATCGTGATGGTGCCCGTCTCGCTGCTTCTGGGCGTGCTGTCGGGGATGCGTGAAGGCTCGCGCACAGACCGCAGCCTGTCCACCTTCGCGATCGCCTCGACCGCGACGCCGGAATATGTCTCGGGCGTCGTCCTGATCGCCGCGCTGGCCTCGGCGACCGTGGGCCTGTCGCCGCTTCTGGCCAAGCTCGGCCTGATCGCAGGCAAGACGCTCTTCATGGGCACCGCCACCTCGGCGATGGAGAAAATCACCTTCTGGAACTTCGCCCTGCCGGTCGCCACCATCGCGCTTTACGGCATCGGCTACATCGCCCGCATGACCCGCGCCTCGATGACCGAGGTGATGACCGCCCAATACATCCGCACCGCACGGCTGAAGGGCGTGCGGTTCCGCGACGTGGTGATCCGCCACGCGCTGCGCAACGCGCTGATCGCGCCCTTCACCGTCATCATGCTGCAGTTTCCCTGGCTGCTGAACGGTGTCGTCATCACCGAGTCCCTCTTCAACTACAAGGGCTTCGGCTGGACGCTGGTGCAGGCCGCCGGGAACAACGACATCCAGCTTCTCTTGGGCTGCTCGGTCGTCGCGGTGTTTGTCGTTCTCGTCACCCAGCTGATCTCGGACATCGGCTACGTCTACCTCAACCCGCGCATCAGGATCGGCTGACATGGAACAACTCGGCTGGGGCGGCATTCTGGGCCGCATGTTCCTGCAGCTTCTGCCGGTCTGGATCGCGCTGGCCATCACCTTCGGGCTGTCGATCCGCTACAAGCGGCGCCTGGGCCTCTACGGCAAGCTCTTCGACTCGACCGTGGGCATGATCGGCTTCGGCATGGTGATGTTCTGGGTCTTCACCGCGATCTTCGCGCCCATGATCGCCACGCATGACGTGCTGACCCAGCTTGCTCCCCTGAAGAAGGCCCTGCCCGGCTCGCCGGTGCCCGATACCGGCAGCTACTACCTGCTGGGCGGCGACCACCTGGGCCGCGACGTGTTCAGCCGCGCGGTCGAAGGCAGCCGCATCGTCATTGCCATCGCACCGCTGGCGACGCTCTTTGCCTTCATGGTGGGCATCACGCTGGGCCTGCCCGCGGGCTATGCCGGACGCACGCTCGACACGGTGCTGAGCTTCGCCGCCAACCTGATCCTGGCCTTCCCGGTGATCCTGCTGTTCTACCTGCTGGTCACACCCGAAATCGTGCAGACGGGCCTGCCGCAATACCTGGGGCTGGTGCTGTTCCTGTTCCCCATCGTGTTCCTCTGCGTGCTGGTGAACTCGCGCTACTATGTGAAGCCGCAGCTGCGGAACATCCTGATCGCGGTGATCGTGATCGTGGGCGGCTGGATCTACCTGTCGCTCGTGTCGCAGGCCGGAACGCCCGTGGACGTGCTGCCCGCCTGGGCCGACCGCATCCCGGTCGAAGGCAACATCCTGATCGTCTTCGTCTCGGTCGTCTTCGTGAACTCGCCCACCGTGTTCCGCATCGTCCGGGGCCTGACGCTCGACATCAAGACGCGCGACTATGTGGCGGCGGCGCAGACCCGGGGCGAGCGGCCCTGGTACATCATGCTGTGGGAAATCCTGCCGAACGCGCGCGGGCCGTTGATCGTCGATTTCTGCCTACGGATCGGCTATACGACGATCCTTCTGGGGACCCTTGGCTTCTTCGGGTTGGGCCTCAGCCCCGAAAGCCCGGACTGGGGCTCGACCATCAACGCCGGCCGCAAGATCCTGACCGTCGCACCCTGGCCCGCGATCATCCCGGCGCTGGCGCTGATGAGCCTGGTCCTGGGGCTGAACCTGCTGGCAGACGGCTTGCGCGAAGAAAGCCTGAAGGACTGAAAGATGCAGAATTTTCACGAAAATTCTGCCGCCGAGAAATCCTTCGTGAAGGATTTCCGGCACCAAACGGAAGGAAGCTGACGATGGCCAAGTGGGACTACGACGGCCCGATCCTGGAAATCGAGAACCTCTCGATCAGCTTCTTCACGCGCCTGCGGGAAATCCCGGCCGTGATGGACTTTTCCTGCACCGTCCAGCCCGGCGAGGCGATGGGGCTTGTGGGCGAAAGCGGCTGCGGCAAGTCCACCGTCGCGCTCGCCGTCATGCGCGACCTCGGCAAGAACGGCCGCATCACCGGCGGGTCGATCAAGTTCAAGGGGCGCGACCTTGTGACCATGAACGACGAGGAGCTGCGCGAAATCCGCGGGTCGGAAATCGCGATGATTTATCAGGAACCGATGGCGTCGCTGAACCCGGCGATGAAGATCGGCGACCAGCTGGCCGAAGTGCCGATGATCCACGAAGGCATCAGCCGCGAGGCGGCGCTTGCCCGCGCGCTCGAGGTGGTGAAGGACGTCCGCCTGCCCGACCCGGCCCGCATTATCGGGTCCTACCCGCACCAGCTGTCGGGCGGCCAGCAGCAGCGCATCGTCATCGCGATGGCGCTGATGTCGAAGCCCGCGCTTCTGATCCTGGACGAGCCCACCACCGCGCTGGATGTGACGGTCGAGGCGGCGGTGGTCGATCTGGTCAAGGACCTTGGGGAAAAGTACGGCACGTCCATGCTGTTCATCAGCCACAACCTTGGGCTGATCATGGATGTCTGCGACCGGCTGTGCGTGATGTATTCCGGCGAGGCGGTCGAGACGGGGTCGGTCAAGGACGTGTTCGACAAGATGCAGCACCCCTATACGCAGGCGCTGTTCCGCTCGATCCCGCTGCCCGGCGCCGACAAGAACGCGCGTCCGCTCGTGTCGATCCCCGGCAACTTCCCCCTGCCCCACGAACGCCCGCCGGGCTGCAACTTCGGGCCCCGCTGCGATTACTTCGTCAAGGGCCTCTGCGATGCGCAGGACGTGCCGATGTTCCCGGTGGAAGGCGCCGACCGCCACGGCACGCGCTGCCTGCGGTTCAAGGACATCGACTGGAACGCCCCCCTGAAGGCCGTCAAGACCAACCAGAAGGCCGAACCGGGCAAGGTCGTGCTGAAGATGGAGGCGCTGAAGAAATACTACGAGGTGTCGTCCTCGAAGCTTTTCGGCGGCGGCCTGACCAAGGTCGTCAAGGCGAACGAAACGCTCAGCTTCGAGGCCCGCGAAAGCGAAACGCTCGCCATCGTGGGGGAATCGGGCTGCGGCAAATCCACGTTCGCCAAGGTGCTGATGGGGCTCGAAACCGCGACCTCGGGGCAGATCCTGCTCTACGACACCGAAATCCAGTCCACCCCCATCGAGAACCGCAACACCGAAACGGTGTCGGGCGTGCAGATGGTGTTCCAGAACCCCTTCGACACGCTGAACCCCTCGATGACGGTGGGCCGCCAGATCATCCGCGCGCTGGAGATATTCGGCGAGGGCAAGACCGATGCCGAAAGGCACAACCGGATGCTGGAGCTGCTGGACCTTGTGAAGCTGCCCCGCGCCTTCGCCGACCGGATGCCCCGGCAGCTGTCGGGCGGGCAGAAACAGCGCGTGGGCATCGCGAGGGCCTTTGCGGGCGGGGCGAAGATCGTGGTGGCGGATGAACCCGTGTCGGCGCTGGACGTGAGCGTGCAGGCCGCGGTGACGGACCTGCTGATGGAGATCCAGCGCAAGAACAAGACGACGCTTCTGTTCATCAGCCACGACCTCAGCATCGTGCGGTATCTGTCGGACCGCGTGATGGTCATGTACCTGGGCCATGTGGTCGAACTTGGAACGACCGATCAGGTCTTCAGCCCGCCCTATCACCCCTATACCGAGGCGCTTCTGTCCGCCGTGCCCATCGCGGATACGCATGTCGAGAAGAAGCGGATCGTGCTGGAGGGGGACATCCCTTCGGCGATGAACCCGCCGCCGGGATGCCCGTTCCAGACGCGCTGCCGGTGGAAGGGAAAGGTCGCAGGCAACCTCTGCGAAACCGAGGTGCCGCCGATGCGGATGCTGGCGGGGGGGCACCAGATCAAGTGCCACCTGCCCGACGCGGAATTGGCGCGGATGGAGCCGGTCATCAAGATCGCGGCAGAGTGACGGCGGACAGGCCCCCACCCCGACCCTCCCCCGGTGGGGGAGGGAAGCGACCCGACATTACCGGTAGAGCAGCGACCGCCCGTTCGAGAACAGGTGCACCTTGCCCGGGTTCGCGCCAAGGCGGACGTTCTGACCGCGCAGGCCGCCATGAATCCCCGGCAGCTTGGCCACGAACTGCGCCGCGTCGCCCTTCTTTTCGAAGTACAGCAGCGTGACCTCGCCCAGCGCCTCGGTCAGCGCCACACGACCCTCGTAGACGAAATCATCCCCGGTCGTCGGCACCAGATCCTCGGGCCGCACGCCCACATTGACCTTCAGCCCCGTCTCGCCCGATTTGGTCGGCACCGCCGACCGCGCCATGCCGCCGCCGGCCAGCTTCACCACCGTCTCCGCCCCTGCGCCAGTCACTTCGCCGGGCAGCAGGTTCATCATCGGGCTGCCGATGAACTGCGCCACGAACTCGTTCTCGGGCTTCTCGTACAGGGTCAAAGGCGACCCCACCTGCGCGATCCCGCCGCCTGCCAGCACGACAATCCGCGACGCCAAAGTCATCGCCTCCACCTGGTCATGCGTGACATAGACCATCGTGGAATTCGGCATCGCCTCTTTCAGCTGCGCGATCTCGATCCGGGTTGCCACGCGCAGGGCGGCGTCGAGGTTCGAGAGCGGCTCGTCGAACAGGTACACCTTCGGGTCGCGCACGATGGACCGCCCGATGGCCACGCGCTGCCGCTGCCCGCCCGAGAGCGCTTTCGGCAGGCGGTCGAGGTAGGGGGTCAGCTGCAACGCCTTCGCCGCGCGCTCCACTGCCGCGTCGATTTCCGACTGCGGCTTCTTCGCGATCTTCAGCGCGAAGGTCATGTTGTCCCGCACCGTCATGTGGGGGTAAAGCGCATAGCTTTGGAACACCATCGCAATCCCGCGCTGCGCGGGCGGCACGTCGTTCATCCGCACGCCGTCGATGGAAAAGTCGCCCCCGGTGATCCGCTCCAGCCCCGCGATCATGCGTAGAAGGGTGGACTTGCCGCAGCCCGAGGGGCCGACGAAGACGATCAGCTCGCCCGTCTTTATGTCGAGGTTGATGTTCTTCAACACCTTGACCTCGCCATAGGCCTTCTCGACGTCCTTCAGAAGCAGGTTGGCCATCTGTGTCCCCTCCCCTCTCTTATGATTGCGCGGCCAGAAGGCAGGTGCCCCAGGCCCCGAGCGTGACGGTGGTTGCGTCCGGTGCGGCGGTGGACAGGCGCGCGTCGGCGACGGCCCAGCGGCCGGGCGGCACGGCCAGCGTCGAGGGCGCATCGCCAAGGTTCACCGCCACGAAAATCCGCTCGCTGGAGCCGCTTCGCAGGAAACTGACCGCATCGCCAGTGGCCGTGATGTCCGTCATCGCCCCGGTCATCAGCGCGGGATGCGCATGGCGGAAGGCCAGCGCGGCGCGGTAGTGCGCCAGCATCGACGCGGGGTCCGCGTCTTGGGCCGACACCGCGCGGCCCAGATGTTCCGACGGCACGGGCAGCCAGGGCTTGCCGTCGCTGAACCCGCCGCTCCGGTTGTCTTTCGTCCAGACCATCGGCGTGCGGCAGCCGTCACGGCCCTTGAATTCGGGCCAGAACTCGATGCCGTAGGGGTCTTGCAGGTCTTCGAAGGCGATCTCGGCCTCGGTCAGCCCAAGTTCCTCACCCTGATAGAGGCAGAGCGACCCGCGCAGGGTTGCCAGCAGCGTCGCATAGGCCCGCGCCGCCGCATCCGACAGCCCCCACCGCGTCACATGCCGCACCACGTCATGGTTGGAATAGGCCCAGCAGGGCCAGGCATCGGGCGCCGCCGCCTGCATCCGCGCGAAGGTCTCAACGAACCGCTCTGCCGTCAGCCGCGACGGTTGCAGCATCTCGAACGGGTAGCACATCTGCACCTTGTCCCCGCCCGAGGTATACTCCGCCATGATCTCCAGCCCGCGCTGGGCATCGCCCACCTCGCCCACGGCGGCGGCCCCGTAGGGCTCCATCACGGCGCGGAACCGGCGCAGGAAATCAAGGTTTTCTGGCTGGTTCTTCGAGAAGAGGTGCAGCTGGTGGTTGTAGGGGTTCACGCTGGGCGCGATGCTGTCGTTGCGCAACTCCGGCGGCAGGGACGGGTTGTCGCGCAGGTATTTGTCGGCGAAGTAGAAGTTGATCGTGTCCAGCCGGAACCCGTCCACCCCCCGGTCCAGCCAGAATCGCGCCACATCCAGAAGTGCGTCCTGAACCGCCGGTTCGTGCAGGTTCAGGTCGGGCTGGCTGGTCAGGAAGTTGTGCAGGTAATACTGCCGCCGCCGCCCGTCCCAGGCCCAGGCCGACCCGCCGAAAACCGACAGCCAGTTGTTCGGCGGCGTTCCGTCGGGCTTCGCATCCGCCCAGACATACCAGTCGGCCTTCGGATTGCCCCGGTCCTTGCGGCTTTCCCCGAACCACGGATGCCTGTCGGACGTATGCGACAGCACCAGGTCGATGGTCACGCGCAGCCCAATCCGGTGCGCCGTCGCCACCACGCGGTCGAAGTCGGCCAAGGAGCCGAACATCGGATCGACGTCGCAGTAATCCGACACGTCGTAGCCGAAGTCCTTCATGGGCGAGGTGAAGAACGGGCTGATCCAGATCGCGTCGGCCCCCAGGTCGGCGATGTGCTGCAAGCGGGCCTCGATCCCCGCCAGATCGCCGATCCCGTCACCGTTCGAATCCTGAAAGCTGCGGGGGTAGATCTGATAGATCACCGCGCCCCGCCACCATTCGGCGCCGGTCCGCGACGGCGGAGGGGGAACCAGTGCCGACACTTACTTCACCGACCCTGCCAGAAGCCCGCGCACCAGGAAGCGTTGCAGCAGGAAGAACACGCAAAGCGGCACGAAGATCGACACGAAGGCCGAGGCCGACAGGATTTCCCAGTCCCCGCCGCGCGACCCCATCAGGTTCACGAGCGTCCCGGTCAGCACCAGCTGGTCATTGCCGGTGCCAAGGAACACCAGCGCGACCAGAAGGTCGTTCCAGGTCCAGAGGAACTGGAAGATGGCAAAGCTCGCCAACGCGGGGAAGGACAAGGGCAGGATGATCTTGGTGAAGATCTGGAAGTCGGTCGCGCCATCCACCTTGGCGTTCTCGATGATGTCGCGCGGCAGGCCGACCATGTAGTTGCGCAAGAGGTAGATCGCCAAAGGCATCCCGAACCCGGTATGGGCCAGCCAGATGCCGAGGTAGCCCTTCCCGATGCCGATCCAGTTGTGGAACTGCAACAACGGGATCAGCGCCAGTTGCAGGGGCACGACCAAGAGGCCCACGATGGCCGCGATCAGCAGCGCGCGGCCGGGAAAATCCATCCAGGCGAGCGCGTAGGCAGCGAAGGCCGCGATCAGGATGGGGATGATCGTGGCCGGAATCGCCACCGTCGCGGTGTTCAGGAAGGCCTGCCCGATGGACTGGCCGACGCCGTTGCCGCCCAGCACGTTGCGATAGTTGTCCAGCGTGAACTCGGGCGGGGTCGAGGCGGTCAGGAACACCCGCGGCATGCGCATGTCGGCCATCGAGACGTCGGATGTCAGCGTGAAGGTGCCATCCTGCGCCACCGTCAGCTTCTGCCCATCGGGCAGTGTCGCCGTCTCGCCCGGCTTGTAGGCGTTCGGTTCCTTGGAGCTTGTGCCCCAGGCGCTGACGCCGCCGCCGTTGATCAGCTTGCCCTCGATGGCGAAACCGCCATCTTTTGGCGCCTCGGTCCCCTCCAGCCGGATTGCGGGCAGCTGGCTTTCCTGCGTCATCACGGCGCGCCACCAGCCCGAGGTGGAAATCTGGTCGCCCGTGCGGAACGACGACACCAGCAGGCCTAGCGTCGGCAGCACCCACAGGATGACCAGGGCCGCGGCCGAGATGTGAACGGCCCAGGTCAGCGACGATTTGGTTCCGGCGATGTTGTCCATATCCCCATCCCCCTCAGCGCATTTCCTTGCGGGCGTTGCGCACGTTCCAGATCAGGATCGGGGTCACCAGAAGCATGATGACCATCGCCGCCGCCGACCCCATGCCCCAGTCGCCGGTGCCCGACCGGAACAGCTTGGCGAACATGTAGTTGGCCAGAACTTGCGTGTTCCATTCGCCGTTCGTCATGGCGAGCACGATGTCGAACACCTTCAGCACGGTGATCGTGATCGTGGTCCACACGACGACGATGGTGCCCATGATCTGCGGCACCTTGATCTTGAAGAACACCTGGAACGGGTTCGCCCCGTCCAGGATCGCGGCTTCGATGGTCTCCTCGGGGATGCCGCGCAGGGCGGCGGACAGGATGACCATCGCGAAACCCGCCTGAATCCAGACCAGCACCGCCATCAGGAAGAAGTTGTTCCAGAACGGTTCCTGCAACCACTGCACGGGCGCGTCGCCGCCCAAGGCCAGGTAAATCGCGTTCAGGATGCCGATCTGGTCCTGCCCCTCGGGGCGGACGTCATAGATCAGCTTCCAGATGACCGAGGCACCCACGAAGGAAATCGCCATCGGCATGAAGATCATCGCCTTGGCGAAGTTGCCCCATTTGATGCGGTCGGTCAGTTGCGCGGCCAGAAGGCCGAAGGCCGTGGACAAGGCGGGCACCACGATCAGCCACAGCATGTTGTTCTTCAACGATTCCGCGAACTTCGGCTCGCCGATCATCTGGCGGTAGTTGTCGAGGCCCACGAAGGCATCGCCCGACTTGTCGTGGAACGACAGCCAAAGCGTCGCGAAGACCGGATAGGCAAGGTAAAGGCCAAGGGCGATCAGCGCAGGAGCAAGAAACAGCCAGGGCCGGATCAGCCCCGCGCGGTTGATGTTGCGCCCGGCGTTGGGGCCGGTGGGCGGTAGAAGAACCTTGTCGAGCAGCAGGTTCGACAGGAAGAAATAAGCCAGACACCCGCCGACGCCGACGACGATGGTGACCAGTGCCTGCAGTGCAGGATTCATCGTCCCCTCCCCCGTTTTGCCAATCCTCCGACGCCCCCCGCGCCGAAGCATCCGGGCCCGACGCTTGCCGGACCCGGAAACTGTCAGGCCGTCACTTGGGCCAGCTTGCCTCGATGGCGTCGGCGACCTCTTGCGCGGACTTGCCGCCCACATAGTCCACCATGCCCGTCCAGAACGTCCCCGCGCCGACGGCACCCGGCATCAGGTCCGACCCGTCGAAGCGGAAGGTCGTCGCGTTCAAGAGGATCTGGCCCTGCTTTTTCAGCACGTCGCTGCCGTAGGTGTCGGGGTTGGCACCCTTGAACGGGGTCAGGAACCCCGACTGCGCCATCCACACCTCATGCGCGATGGGCGTTTCCAGCCAGGCGATGAAGGCCCGCGCCGCCTCGCTGTCCTTCAGGATGAAGGCGAGCGTGCCCGCGCCCAGAACCGGCTTGCCCAGGTCCTTGCCCGCATAGGCCGGCATGTAGAAGAAGTCCGCGTCCTGCCCGACCTTCGTGCCTTCGGGGAAGAACGTCGGGATGAACGACGCCTGGTGGTGCATGTAGCACTGCGGCGGCGACGAGAACAAACCCTTGGGGCTGTCGCGGAAGTCGGTCGAGGCAACGGCCTTCGACCCGCCCGCGACGAACTTGTCGTTCTTGGCGAACCAGCCGAATTCGTCGATCGCCGCGACGACCGCCGGGTCGTTGAACGGAATGCCGTGGGTCACCCACTTGTCATAGGTCTCGGGCGACTGCGTGCGCAGCATCATGTCCTCGACCCAGTCGGTCGCGGGCCAGCCCGTTGCGCCGCCGGACCCTAGACCGATGCACCAGGGCGTGCCGCCGTCGGCGGCGATCTGTTCGGTCAGCTTCTTCAGGTCTTCCATCGTCTCGGGCACGGTGTAGCCCGCGTCGGCGAAGTTGTCGGGCGAATACCAGACCAGCGATTTCACGTCGATCTTGTAGGGGAAGGCGTAAAGCTCGGTCTTGCCGTCCTTGCCCGGATAGGAGCCCAGCGACACCCAGCTGTCGCCCGCGGCATAGTTGTCCTTCAGCCACTGCGTCGTCTCGTCGCCAAGCGGCGTGATGAAGCCCTTCTTGGCCAGGTCCGCGATCAGGCCGGGCTGCGGCAGCACCGCCACATCGGGGGGCGATCCGGCCTGTGTGTCGATGACGATCTGCTGTTCGTAGTTCTCGGACGAGGAATAGTTCACCTTCACGCCCGAGGCGGCCGAGAAATAGGCCAGCATCGATTCGACCAGCGCCTGGTCATCGCCGCGCCACGGCCCGAAGATGGTCAGCGTCTGACCGTCCAGGTTGTATTTTTCGTCATAGGCCTTGTAGCTGTCCCAATTGAACTTGCCCTCCCCGATGGGGAACTTGAAGTCCTGCGCCGAAACTGCGCCCGCAGCCAGCGCGGCCATTGCGGCGCCGGCAAGAAGTCTGGCTTTCATCCTATCCTCCCGAGATAGCGGCGCCGTTCCCGCGCCCGATGTCCGACGCGCCCGGGTATCTCCAAAGCGCTTTGGATGGCACAGGGTTAGCCGAACGCCGTGTTTTGTCAATCGCATTGCGGGGTCCGGGCTTGATTCACTGGCATGTCAGGCGTTGACGGCCCCGCCTCGCCGAGGGTAACGTGACCGGAATTCAAAGCGCTTTGAACGTTGTGGAGCATGAACCTCAAGCAGCTTTCGGAAAAGCTGGGCCTGTCGCAGACCACCGTCAGCCGCGCGCTGAACGGCTATCCCGAGGTCAATGAGGACACCCGCCGCCGCGTCGTCGAGGCGGCACGGCGGCACAACTACCGGCCGAATACCCGGGCGAAAAGCCTGGCGACCGGCCGGGCGATGGCGATTGCCCATGTGCTGCCAGTCTCGCGGCGGCAAGAGATCGTGAACCCCGTCTTCAGCGACTTCATCGCGGGCGCGGGCGAGGCCTACACCGCGCTCGGCTATGATCTGCTCCTGTCGGTGGTGTCGGACGCCGACGAGGAAGACGCCTACCGCGAACTGGCGGGCAAGGGCGCGGTGGACGGCTTCATCGTCCACGGGCCGCGCCTGAACGACGCGCGCATCCCGCTTCTGCGCAAGGTCGGGCTGCCCTTCGTGGTGCATGGCCGGTCCACCGGATGCGACCTGCCCTATTCCTGGGTCGATGTGAACAACCGCCGCGCCTTCGCGCGGGCGACCGAATACCTCCTGGGCCTCGGCCACCGCCGCATCGCGCTGGTCAACGGCGTCGAGTCGATGGACTTCGCCATCCGCCGCCGCGAAGGCTATGCGGGCGCCCTGGCCGAGGCCGGGATCGGGCTCGATGCCGCGCTGATGGTCGCCGACGAGATGACCGAAGGCGTGGGCTTCCGCGCGGCCAGCGCGCTCATCGGCGGCACGGGGTCGCCGACGGCGTTCCTGACCTCCTCGCTGATCTCGGCCATCGGCGTCCGCCGCGCCATCGAGGACCGGGGCCTCAAGATGGGCCGTGACGTCGCGGTGGTCACGCATGACGACGAACTGAGCTATCTGCAGAATGGCGACGACATGCCGATCTTCACCGCCACCCGGTCCTCGGTGCGCGAGGCAGGCCGCATCGCCGCCGAAATGCTGATCGGCATCATCGCCTCGGGCGAGACCGCGCCGCGCTCGCGCCTGCTTGAGGCCGAGTTCGTGGTCGGCCAGTCCACCGGCGGAACACGGGCGGGATCGCCGCATGCCGCCGTCCTCACCCCCTGACCGCGCCCCGTGCCGCCAGCCCCGACCAGCGGCGGAACGGTCATCGCTTGAACCGGGGGGGCCGCAGGGCCTATCAGGGTCCGCAACCCCCGCCCGACCGAAGGCAGCGCCCGCATGACCGACCACACCGCCCCGACCGCCCCGGCAACGGCCATCGTGGCCGACATCGGCGGCACCAACACCCGCGTCGCCCTGGCGCGCGGCGCGACGGTGGACACGGGATCGATCCGCCGCTTCGCCAACGCCGAACACCCTGCACTCGAATCGGTTCTGACGGCATACCTGGCCGATGCGGGGGGCCCGCGCCCCCAGGGCGCCTGCGTCGCCGCGGCCGGCCCGGTCCGCGATGGCGTCGCGACGATGACGAATCTCGACTGGACGATCCGCCCGGACAATATCGCCGCGGCGACGGGCGCGCATCACGTCGCGATCCTGAACGACCTGCAGGCCCAGGGCTACGCGCTTGGCCGGCTGGCGCCCGGCGCGCTGCGCACGATCGTGCCGGGCCGGGGCCAGGCTGGCCCCGGAGCCTCACAGCTGGTCATCGGGGTCGGCACCGGCTTCAACGCGGCCCCCGTCCATGACGGCCGGGGCGAGCGCATCGTCGCGGCCTCGGAATGCGGGCACGTCACCCTGCCTGCCCGGACCGACGCCGACATCCGGCTCAGCGCCTGGATCGCCCGCACCCACGGCTTTCCCGAGGTGGAAGAGGCGCTGTCGGGCCGGGGCCTTGAGCGCATCCACAGCTGGGTCGCCGCCGAGGCGGGCCAGGCATCCGACCGCGACGCGGCGGCAATCATGGCGGCGCTGGCCACCGGCGGCGACCCGCTGGCCGAGGCGGCGGGCCAGACCTTCGTGCGGCTCCTCGGCGCGGTCGCGGGCGACCTTGCGCTGATCCATCTGCCCTTCGGCGGGCTTTACCTGATCGGGGGCGTGGCCCGCGCCTTCACTGCCCATTACGACCGCTTCGGCTTCGCGGCGCATTTCCGCGACAAGGGACGTTTCTCCGACCTGATGGACAGCTTCCCCGTCCGGATCATCGAGGACGACTACGCGGCGCTGACCGGTTGCGCCGCGCATCTTCACGCGCTGATGGGCAGCTGAGGCCGCCGCCGGACGCCATCCAGCCCGGTTCGGCTCACCCCTTTCGGCCCACCTCTTTTCAGCCCCCGCCTGCCCTTACCTGCACCGCCGACGCGGACCGGCAGCATCCAACGCACCGGCCGTGGCGGCGCCGCCGGAACCCCGCATCGGCATCAAGCCTATCTTAAGGGACGGCTGGCTAGTGTCCTGCTCCGCAAGGACGGAGACGGGAATGGTGGCGAATCAGGAACCGGGGCAACAGGCATGACCGCGTCGCTGGAACTGCCCGTGCGGCTTGACACGGCTGCGGCCCCTGCGCTGGCGGCCGAACTTCTCTCCCGCGCAGGCGGGGCTCTCCGGCTGGACGCCTCGGGCGTGTCCCAGCTTGGCGGGCTCTGCCTGCAGGTGCTTCTTGCCGCCGCCGCCGAATGGCGCGCCTGCGGCGCAACGCTGTCGGTCGAACCGCGCTCGCAGGGCTTCGACGACGCGCTCGCCACCTTCGGCATCACGCAGGGCGATCTCACGGCCGAGGGCGACCAATGACCCTGAATGTCCTCGCCGTCGATGACAGCCGCACGATCCGCGACATGCTCCGCCTCGCCCTGACCGAGGCTGGCTTCACCATCCACCTGGCCGAGGATGGCCAGCACGGGCTCGAAGTGCTGAGCGGCCTCGACCCCGACGCCATCATCTCGGACATCAACATGCCGCGGCTCGACGGCTTCGGCTTCATCGAGGCGGTGCGGGGCCTCGACAAGTACCGGGCCACGCCGATCCTGGTTCTGACCACCGAAAGCGCGCCGGAGCTCAAGGCACGCGCCCGGGCCGCCGGTGCGACCGGCTGGATCGTCAAACCCTTCGATCCCGTCAAGCTTGTCAAGGCACTGCGCATGGTGGCGGGCTGATGACCGGCAAACCCGACCCGATGGCCGAAATCCGGGCCAGCTTCTTCGTCGAGTGCGAAGAGCTGCTGGAGAACCTGCAGGATGCGCTGAACGCGCTCGATGAGGGCGATGACGACCCCGAGACGATCAACGTCGCCTTCCGCGCGGTCCACTCGATCAAGGGGGGCGCGGGGGCCTTCGGGCTGAACGCGCTTGTCGCCTTCGCGCACCGGTTCGAAACGGTCATGGACGCTGTCCGGTCGGGCAAGATGGCGATTGAATCGCAGGGCCTGAAGCTTTTCTTCCTCGTCGCCGACCGGCTGGCCGACCACGTGGCCGCCGCGCGCCAGGGCGGCGAAGCCCCCGCCGGTTCGGAAGAGGCGATCGTCGCGCTTGAGGGCCTTCTGGGCGGCGGCGCGCCAGTGCCCGAGCCGGAGGACGAGATCACCGACTTTGTCCCGATGTCGCTGGGCCTGTCGCTCGACCTTGCGCCCGCGCTTCCCGACCTGCCGGACCTGACGGCCGACGACCCCTCGTCTGATCCGGCATCCGCGGCGTCCATGCCGGAGTCCGCGCCAGAGGATCAGGTCGCCGATGCGCCCGATGCGGCGCAGTGGATTGTCCGGATGACACCCCTCCCGGGTCTCTACGCCTCGGGGAACGAGCCGCTCTACCTCCTGCGGGCCCTCACCGAGCTGGGCGAGGTCGCGGTCGTCTGCGACCACACCACCCTGCCGCCCCTGTCGTCGCTCGATCCCGGCCAGTGCTATCTGTCCTGGACCCTGCGGGTGACCACGGCGGCCGACGGTGACCAGCTGCGCGAGGTCTTCGAATTCGTCGAGGATGTCGCCCGGATCGAGATTGAACCGCTGTCGTCCGGCTCAGGCCCCGGCACCCCGACCGACACGCCCGGACAACCGCCGTCCGACGGACCGGTCGGGTCCGCGGGCCAGACCGCCACGCCGGACCCCGCGGCCTCCGCCCCCACCACGCGGGCGGCCGACGGCTCCAGCCCGGCTCCCGAACCGTCGGGCGGGACAACCGCCGCGCTGTCCGCCACAGGCCGGGACGGCGCGCCCGATCCCGCAGCGCCGCCGCCCGGCCCGAAGGACGGCCCGAAGGACCGCCCGACGCCATCCGCCACCGCCCCGACCCGCGCGGGACCCTTTCCGGACAAGGCCGCCATGCCACCGTCGATCTCGCCCCCGGCCCTGGCATCCGCCGACAGGGCCGCCGCCACCCCGCGCCCCGACGCGTCACAGGCCGCGCCCGCCGGTGCCGACCCGGGGGCGAAATCCGCCCGCGGTGGCGACGACACCGCCGCCCCCGCCGCGTCCGAGGCGCCCGCCGCCACTGTCCGGGTGGATGTCGAACGCATCGACAAGCTCGTGAACCTTGTCGGTGAACTCGTCATCAACCAGGCCATGCTGCAGCAAAGCATCGCCGCCGCCGGGCTCGGCCGCGACAGCACGGTGATGAACGGCCTTGAATCCTTCATGATGCTCACCCGCGACATCCAGGATAGCGTCATGGTGATCCGCGCCCAGCCGGTGAAGCCGCTGTTCCAGCGCATGGCCCGCATCGTGCGCGAGGCCTCGGCCCTGGTCGGCAAGACCGTGCGCCTCAAGACTGAGGGCGACGCGACCGAGGTTGACAAGACGGTCATCGAACGTCTCGCCGACCCATTGACCCACATGATCCGCAACGCCGTCGACCACGGGCTCGAAACGTCCGACAGGCGCACGGCCGCGGGCAAGCCGATCGAGGGCGTGATCACCCTGCGCGCCCAGCACCGGTCGGGCCGCGTTGTGATCGACGTTGCCGACGACGGGGGCGGCATCGACCGCGAAAAGGTCCTGTCGATCGCCAAGGCCAAGGGCCTTGTCGCCGCCGACGCCGAACTCGCCGACGGCGAGATCGACAGCCTGCTCTTCCTGCCCGGCTTCTCGACCGCCTCGACCGTGTCGAACCTGTCGGGCCGCGGCGTCGGGATGGATGTGGTCAAGCGCGCGATCCAGGCGCTGGGCGGGCGCATCACGATCGAAACCCGGCGCGGCGAGGGCACCTGCTTCTCGATCTCGCTGCCGCTCACGTTGGCCGTGCTCGACGGCATGATCGTGCGCGCGGCGGGCGAAACCCTGGTCGTGCCCCTGTCCTCCATCGTCGAGACGGCGGTCCTCGAGCCCGACCACCTCCGCCCGATCGGCGCATCGACCAGCGTCATTCACATCCGGGGCGACTTCGTTCCGCTGCTCGATCTCGGCGCGGAACTGGGGTTCCGGGCGCGCCAGGCCCGGCACGACGGCGGCATCATCCTTCTGACCATGCTGGAAAGCGGCGAGCGCGCCGCGCTGATCGTGGATGAAATCGTCGAACAGCGTCAGGTCGTCATCAAGGGCCTGCACCACGCCTTCGGCCAGATCCCCGGAATTGCCGCCGCCACCATCCTCGGCGACGGCCAGATCGCCCTGATCCTCGATCCCGCCGATCTCGTCGCGGGCGCGGGCGGGCGCCAGAGACCGGCCTACATGGCCCTTGCGGGGTAATGGAATGAACAACTCCAAGCGTAACTCGGACGATATCGAACTCCTGTCCTTCCGCCTCGGCGAGCAGGAATACAGCGTGGACATCATGTCGGTGCGCGAAATCCGCGGCTGGACGCGGGCGACGCCGCTGCCGCACTCGCCCGACTTCATCCGCGGCGTCATCAACCTGCGCGGCACCGTCCTTCCGGTCGTCGACCTGTCCAGCCGCCTTGGCATGCCGCCGGTCGCGGGCGACCAGCGCAACGTCATCATCGTCGTGCAGGTGGCCGGCCAGACCGCAGGGCTTCTCGTCGATGCGGTGTCCGACATCATCGCCATGCCGCGGTCCGAGCTTCAGGCCCCGCCGGTCCTGTCGGGCGACATCTCCACCTCCTGCGTCGAGGCGCTGACCATCGTGGAGGGGCGGATGATCCGCGTGCTCGCGCTTGCCACCGTCCTGCCGCCGCCAGAGCGGAACGCCGCATGAACCTCGCCGTGGCACCGCGCCGGGCCATCGCGCCCCCCGGCCCCGGCGAGATCGCGGCCATCGCAGCGATCGCCGAGGCCGACGCTGGCATCGTCATCGCCACCGAGAAGGCGTCGATGGTGCAGTCGCGGCTGGCGGCGCGTCTCCGCGCCCTCGGGATGAACGACTTCCGTGCCTATCTCGACTTCATCGAAAGCCCCGAGGGCGAGGACGAGCGCCGCCGGATGATCTCGGCGCTGACCACCAATGTGTCCCACTTCTTCCGCGAGGCCCACCATTTCGACCTGCTGCGCGACCGCGTGCTGCCGCCGCTCATCGACCGCGTGCGGCGCGGCGGCCGCATCCGCATCTGGTCCGCGGGCTGCTCGCGCGGGCAAGAGGCCTGCTCGATCGCGATGACGATCCTCGGGTTGCTTCCCGACGCCCCCGACCGCGACGTGCGCATCCTCGCCACCGACATCGACCGCGCGGTTCTGGAAGAGGCGGTGGCGGGCGTTTACGACGCGCAGACCCTGGCACCCGTCGCCCCCGCGCTCCGGGACCGCTACTTCACTCCGGCCGATGGCGGCTGGGCGGCCGGCCCGGCACTGCGCGCGCTTGTCCGGTACCGCGAGCTCAACCTGCACGGAACCTGGCCGATGACGGGGCCGTTCGATGCGATCTTCTGCCGGAATGTCGTCATCTACTTCTCGGCCGAGCGCCAGGCCGCCCTCTGGCCGCGGTTCGCACGCGCCACCGCCCCTGGCGGATGGCTGTTCGTCGGCCATTCCGAACGGGTCGCGCCGCATGCCGGTTTTGACGTGGCCGGGGTGACCGCCTATCGCCGCTCCGGCGGCCAATGACGCGAAGGGGAACAGGGTGTCGCTGCGCGAGCAACTCCGGATCATGGTCGTCGACGACATGTCCACCAGCCGCGGCCTGATCACGCAGGCCCTCGACGCTTTCGGCATCCGCCAGGTCAGTTACGCCTCCGACGGCCCGGGCGCGCTCGCCCTTGTGCAGAAGGCCCCGGTGCATCTCGTCGTGTCGGACTACAACATGCCCGGAATGGACGGTCTCCAGCTTCTCGGCGCACTCCGCTCCAACGACCGGACAAAGGGCGTGGGCTTCATCCTGATCACCGGCCGGGCGGACAGGGAGCTCATCGATGCCGGGCGGCGGCTCGGGATGAACAACTTCCTCAAGAAGCCGTTCTCGCCGCAGGAGCTGAAATCCTGCATCGAGGCCGTGGTCGGCCGACTGTGACGTCGCCCCCCGCGGCGTCCCCGCCGGGCGGCGAGCCCAGGCTCCCGCTCGCGACCGTGCTCAGCGGCATCGCGCAGGAACAGGCCCGCCTCGCGGGCCTTGTCCTGGCGCTGCAGGACCTGATCTCGCCTGCGGCCGGGGGCCCGGCCTTCGGCCCCGACACGATCCGCGGCCTGCAGTCGGTCGACCTGGTCACGCAGTCGCTGAACGATCTCGCACGCCTGACGCGGACGCTGGCCGATCACCTCGCGGTCCAGCGTCTCTTGCCGACCGCTGCCCGAGACGTCGGCCGGAATGCAGGCCCGGACTCGGCACGGGACGCGGGAACGGACGCAAGAACGGATTCTGGCCGGGACATGCGCCGGGACTCTCTCCGGATGGGTGGCTACGGCCCCGGTGCGGCCACGGTCCGGCAAGATGCCGGACATGCCGCGACGCGCGGCGCCGCTCATGCGGCTGAACCCGCAGACGCGTCTGCCGGCCCCGCCGTCGACATCGGGCCGTTGCGGGACGTCCTGACACTGGGCGACCTCGCCGACCGGATCCTCGGGGCTGCCGCCCAAAGCTTCAACGAGGACGAAAGCGATGTTCTCTGGCTGGCCGACCTCGCTGCGTCCGCCCGGCAGGAGGGCGCGGCCTGACCGCCATCAGAGCGCGTGCGCGGCGCAGGCCCGGCGTCCCGCCCGATAGGGACCCCTTGTCGCCCCGCCGCGGACAAGCCGACCACCACCGAACCGGGCCCCATCCCTTCGCCCGTTGCCCTCCGCAGGGTGCCCTTCTCCGATTGCCAGCCGACCGTTGCCGATCACCCGACCGTCGCGACCCGCTCACACGTCACAGGGCGCGCGCCCGAGGGGCCACCCCTTCCAGCCCGCCCCTTCCAGTCCACCCTTTGCGGCCCACCCCGCGCCACAAGGTCCATGCAGGCCGACCCGCACCGATCGACCCGGATTGCGCGACCCGGACTGCGTAACCCGGACGTCTCAACCTGGACCCGCCGCTCCAAACCGCCCGCCCTGGACCGCCCGCCTTGGCCCGCCAGCCCTGAACTGCCCGCCCTGAACCGCGGGACGGACCTTGCCGGGGTCTCTCCTCACAGCACGGACCGCCAGGTCCGCAAGGTCCGACTGGCGGTGAAGTCCCAGGAGGTTGTTCCTCCTGCGGTGTATTCGGCGGGAGTTCGGCGATTGCGGCCTCACCCCGGTCCGTGCGAACAGCCTCCGGAGACTTCGCAGCGGGGGTTCCAGGCCCCGTCCCCGGCTGGTCCTCCCGCGACCGCCGCGAGACCCGACGCTGTTCCGCCATCCGTCGGACGCGGCCGTCCGGCGGTTGGCCGCCGGGCGGCGCGCATGCCCGGCGTCATCCGAACAGCTCGATCCCGCTGTCGTCGTCCCGCCCGCCGCCGGAACGGTGCGCCGGCGCAGCCGCTGCGGGCAACGGCGCCGATGGCGGCACCCTCAAGTCCCGGATGTCGTCCGCCGCGGCCTCGTCCTGCACGAAAGTCATCTTGGCGCGGCCCGAAACCGGGAAGAACACCAACTTGCGCGCCAGGGTGCCCCCCAGGCTCTCGGCGGCACAGGACAGGCCGTCACGCGACAGGAAGTCCTTCACGAACCGCGCGTTGAGGGCCCCGATATCGGTCCCTCCGGCAAGGACCCGCGCTCCGCCGAAGACCTTGGCGACCAGGCGCGTGCGCGCGCCACCGGCCTTCAGGATCGCGTTGATCAGCAGTTCCATGGCGTTCACGCCGTACGAGGCGGCCGAGGTCGCGCCCGGCGGGCCGTCGGGTAAGAGGAAATGGTTCATCCCGCCGACCCCGGCCACCGGGTCATAAAGGCAGGTGGCCACGCAGGATCCCAGGATCGTGGCGATGGGGCGCATGTCATCCCGTCCGGTCGCATATTCGCCGCGGCCGATGTGGTGCGGCCGCGGCAGACCCGACGCGGACAGGAAGGGGACGCCGGTCCGCTGGTCGGACGGGGATACGGGTCCGGACATGTCGCGGCTCACGACGCGACCGCGCCGGCAGCCGGCCGCGCGCGGGACCGCCCGGTCACGTCGAGAATCAGCGGCCCGATCCGGTCGAGCGGTACCGTATGATCGGCACCCCCCGCCTCGATTGCCGCACGCGGCATTCCGAAGACCACCGAGGTCGCCGCATCCTGGGCGATGCCCGTCGCACCCGCCCGGCGCAGCGCCGCCATCTCGTCGGCCCCGTCGCGCCCCATGCCGGTCAGCAGGACCGCAACGCTCCGCCGCGCGACCGGCAGGGCCGAGGCGAACATCACGTCCACCGAGGGACGGTGGCCGCTCCGTTTCTCGCCGCCGGTCAGCCGGCACTGAAGGCCGCCCGCTGTCCGCAGTGTCAGATGCGTCTCGCCGCCAGGGGCGAGATAGACCCGGCCCTGTTCAACCGGGGCACCGTCGACGGCGAGCGACAGGCGCGGCTTCACCCGCGCCGCCAGCCGCTCGGCGAAGCTTGCCAGGAAGGCGGCCGGCATGTGCTGGGTGATCAGCGTCGGGGGACAGTTGGCCGGATAGCTCGCCAGCACGGTCTCCAGCGCGTCGACCCCGCCGGTCGAGGCCCCGATCAGCACGATCTGTCCGGCCCAGTCATAGGGCGCGGCACCGGGCGGCGCGCTGCGAAGGGATGGCGGGCGCACATGCGCCTGCGCGGCCTGCACGATCACCTCGCCGATATGCGCGGTCATTCCGGGCAGGCTCTCGGGCGTCGGCTTGCCGATGCAATCCACGGCGCCGAGCGCGAGCGCCTCGATCGCGGCGGCGCTGCCGCGGTGCGTCTCGGTCGAGATCATCACGACCGGCATCGGACGCAGCCGCATCAGGCGCTCCAGGAAGTCGATGCCGTTCATCGTGGGCATCTCGACATCCAGCGTCAGGACATCGGGGTTCATGGCCTTGATCAGGGCGCGGGCCTCGATCGGATCGGCCGCTTCCGCCACGACCTCCAGCCGCGGGTCCGACGACAGGCAATGACGCAGAAGCCGACGGATCGTCAGCGAGTCGTCCACGATCAGGACGCGGATCTTGCGCGCGCCGCGCCCCGGTCCCGTGCCGGGCCGGCAGGCGCCCGGATCAGAATTCATGCCAGTCCTCGTGCAGGCCAGCCTCGGCAAGCGCCGCCCCGCCGCGCCCAGCGGCCGCCACGCGTGTCGCGGCAGGCGGCGCGGCGTGGGGCGCGGCAGGCTGCGCGGCGGGGGGCGCGGCGGGGGGCGCGGCGGGGGGCGCAACGGCCGGCGCGGCGACAGCCTTCGCGGCCACGACGCCCGTCCTGGCGGGAAGTTTGGCGGGTGCCTTCGCCGGGCGCGGCGTCGCGGCGCGGGCAGGCGCGGCCTGCTGCGCGGCCGGAACCTGGAACCGCGCGGTGGTGGCCGACAGCGCCTCTGCCTCGCGGGCCAGCGCGTGGCTTGCCGCGCTCGTCTCCTCGAACATGGCGACGTTCTGCTGGGTCACCTGGTCAAGCTGGTTGACCGCGGTATTGATCTCGGCCAGGCCCACCGACTGCTCCTTGGCCGAGGCGGCAATGTCCGAGACCCGGACCGCGATCGCGTTGACCGACTGGACGATCCCCTTCAGCGCGTCGCCCGCCTGCCCGACCAGGCCCACGCCGCGCCGGACCTGCGCCGACGACGCCGAGATCAGGTCGTTGATCTCGCGTGCCGCATCCGATGACCGCTGCGCAAGCGCCCGCACCTCGGACGCGACCACGGCGAAGCCGCGGCCGGCCTCGCCCGCCCGCGCCGCCTCGACGCCCGCGTTCAGGGCCAGCAGGTTGGTCTGGAAGGCGATGTCGTCGATGACGCCGATGATCTTCGAGATCCTGTCGGACGAGGAGCTGATCTCGGCCATCGCCGAGACCGTCTCCTGGACCACGGTCCCCGAGGCCTCGGCCGACTTCCGCGCATCCTCGACGACCCGGTTGGCTTCGGCCGCGCCGTCGGCAGCCGACTGCACCGACGACGTCAGCTGATCCAGCGCCGCCGCCGTCTGTTCCAGCGTCGCCGCCTGCTTCTCGGTCCGGCGCGACAGGTCGTCGGCCGCGTTCGAGATTTCCTTGACCTCGCCCTGGATCGAATGGGCATTTTCGACGACATCGGCCATCGCGCCGCCCAGCCGGTCGACCGAGGTGTTGAAGTTCTCGCGCAGGACTTCGTAGGCCGCATCGAACCGGGTTCCGATCCGGATCGTCAGGTCGCCCTCGGCCAGGCCCTTCAGGGCGGTCTGCAGTTCCGTCACGACAAGGCGCTGCGCCGCCTCCATTTCCTTCCGGGCCTCTTCGGCGCGCTTCAGCGTCTCTTCGGCACGGGTCACATCGGTGGCCATGAACGACACCCGCGTGACCTTGCCGTCTCGGTCCGTGATCGGGGTGAAGCCGCCGTCCACGATGGTCGCCGTGCCCTTCGGTCCGTCGATCACGAACCGCCCGTTCAGCGCCTGGCCGCTGTCCAGGCGCGACCACAGGGTTGTCAGGGACTCGCCCTCGGCTGGCCGGACCAGATCGGTCGCAAGCGGATGTGTCTGCACCATGTCGCCCAGCGCCTTCTGGAAATTGGCGTTGGCCGTCACCATCCGGCCCGACGGGTCGAACAGCGCGGTGATCTGGGCGTGGTCGATCGCGTTCAGGATCGACCGGTTCATCTGGTCGGCCGTCACATCCTTCCACTCGACAACCATGCCGAGCGGACCTTCCCCTGGCAAAGCGACCTCGGCGATGTGCAACTCGATACGCGTGTCGCCCAGCTTGATCTCGGTCGCGAAGGGCAGCGCGCCGGGTGCCGCAAGGCGCGCCTTCACCGCCTCGGGCATTGCGTGGAAGACATGTATGGACGATCCGACCATGTTGACCGGGTCGAAGGACTTGTTGATCCGCCGGATGGTGTCGGCCAGGCGCGTCATCAGGGCCGTCGCGGCAGGGTTGACGTGAATGATGCGGAAATCGCGGTCCACCATCATCATCGCGGCGGACGCGCCTTCGAAGGCCGCGCTCTTGAACGCGCTTTCGCGGGCGGCGACAGCACCGGCCGCCAATGTGTCGCGCACCTGCGCCAGCGAGCGCGCCATGTGACCCAGTTCATCACCGCGCGACGTGCCGGAAATTTCGACGGCATAGGTCTTCTGCCCGATCGCCGTCACCGCGTCGGCGGCGCGCGCGATGGGCCGCACGACCGACCGCGCCACGAAGATGCCGATCGCGCCCACGACCAAAAGCACCAGACTGGCATCGCGGACCATCCGCCATTCCAGGTCCTGCACCGGGATCAGGATATCGGCCAAGGGCTCCTGCACGACGACGTAATAGGTCAGCCCCGCGACCTTGAGGGGCGAAACGGCGACGATCGCGGGTTTGCCGTCCAGCCCGGGGGTCAGATGGGCCTGGGGCGCGTCCGATGTCACCTCGGACATCACGGGAAGCTCGACCTTCAGGTCGAGGATATCATTCTTCCCCTCGGCCGAGTTCGTACGCACCAGGTAATCGTCGCCGATCAGCAGCGCCACGCCATGTTCGCCCAGTCCGGCGCGGCGGTGCATGATGCTGTCCGCCGGGGCCGACGAAATCTGGAACGCCAGCGCGCCAACCAGCTTCTTCTGGTTGTCGTAGACGGCGGTGGCCGCAAAGGCCGCCGGCGCGCCGGCGGACGGCGCATAGCGTTCGAAGTCGGAAAAGAAGATCTGCCCCGGCTCCTTCGCCTCAAGCGCCGCGCGCGCCACCTGGGCCAGGCCCGAAGTCTTCCATTCGCCGGTCAGGACGTTGGACCCGAAGTCCTTTTCCTTGGCGACGGTGTAGACTACGTCGCCGTCGGCCGCGATCAGGAAGACGTCGTAGAACATGCCCTGCGTGACCAGCGGCAACAGGCTGGAATGGATCTTCTTGTGGACGACGTTGTACGCCCAGAAGTTCGCGTCGGTTTCGAGCTTCCAGCGTTCGCCCACCGGGTAGGGGTTGTCGGTGATATAGGCTTTCTGCAGCAGCGCGACCGGATCGCCCTGCGTCTTCAGCTCTTCAAAGCCGCGTTCCAGGTCGTAGATCGCGTGGTAGATCACCGGGTCGAGCGACCGGCCGTGGATTTCTGTCTGGAACCGGTCAAAGTTCGCGCGGACCGCCTCCACCCGGGAATCGGCCACGGCCGACAGGCGGTGCTTGGCACCCATCATCAGCTCAAGCTTCGCGTCGCGATAGGCCGTGAAGCCCACCACAATCGCGGCAAGCAGCGTCAGCGACAACATGATAAGCGGCAGCTTGACGGCCAAGGACAGGCGCGAAATCGAACGAGGCATGACATCTCCACCCAGAAACGCGTCCGGTCGGCACGCGAAGGCAGCCGGCACCACGTCCGGCGCGGCGCACTCTGGCGCTTGCGGTTGAAGATTCGCTTAAGCGGTTGAGGTCAGGACACCGGGTCCGCCCGGCCGCCCCCACACCTAGCCGGCGCGGCCCGACAGATACCCCGCCAGCCTCAGGGTCGATGCGTCCTTGCCCGTGCCCGGATCGGTGCCATCCAGCACCGGGGCCAGCGCAAGGGCCAGTTCCTTGCCCAGCTCCACCCCCCACTGGTCGAACGAGTTGATCCCCAGGATCACGCCTTCGACGAACACCCGGTGTTCATAAAGCGCGATGATGCGGCCCAGCGTGCGGGGCGTGAGTTTCCGGTAGGCAAGCGTGGTCGAAGGCCGGTTGCCCGGAAACACGCGGTGGCGGGCCTGGCGGTCAAGCTCGTCGCCGGTCAGGCCCTTCTTCGCCATGATCGCGGTCGCCTCGGCGAGGCTTCGGCCCCGCAGCAGCGCCTCGGACTGGGCCAGGCAATTGGCGATCAGCAGGCGGTGCTGATGGGCAAGGTCGGGTTCGTGCCCTTCGGCGGCAATCAGGAATTCGCAAGGTATGACGCGGGTGCCCTGATGGATCAGCTGATAGAAGGCGTGCTGGCCGTTGGTGCCGGGCTCGCCCCAGACCACAGGCCCCGAATTGCGGGGCAGGTCAGTGCCGTCCATCGCCACCCGCTTGCCGTTCGATTCCATCTCCAGCTGTTGCAGGTAGGCGGGCAGGCGTGACAGGCGCTGGTCATAGGGCAGCACGGCGCGCGTGGCGTGGCCGCAGATCTGGTTGTGCCAGATACCGACCAGCGCCAGCAGCACAGGCAGGTTCTCCGCAAAGGGCGCATCACGGAAATGGGCGTCCATCTCGGCACCGCCCGCCAGGAATTCGTCGAAGTTCTCGGGGCCAATGGCGATCATCAGGGACAGCCCGATCGGCCCCCACATCGAATAGCGCCCGCCCACCCAGTCGCCGAAGCCGAAGACACGCGCGGCGTCGATGCCGTAAGCGGCGGTCTTGTCCAGCGCGGTCGAGACGGCAGCGAATTGCGCGGCGGGGGTGGCGACCTTCGCCCCCATCCAGGCGCGCACCGTGTCGGCGTTCGTCATCGTCTCGATGGTGGTGAACGTTTTCGACGCGACGATCACCAACGTGGTCGCCGGATCGAGGCCCCGCAGCACATCCGCCGCATGCGCCCCATCGACGTTCGAGATGAAATGCGCCCGCGGCCCGTCGGCGTAGGGGGACAGCGCGATGGCCGCCATCGCAGGCCCAAGGTCCGACCCGCCAATGCCGATGTTGACCACATCCGTGATGCGCCCGCCCTGCCCCGCGAAGGCCCCCGACCGCACCGCGCGGGCGAACTCGGCCATTCGCGCATGGGTCGCGCGAACCTCGGGCATCACGTCCAGCCCGTCCACCCGGACCGCCCCGTCCAGGTTGCGCAGCGCGGTGTGCAGCACCGCGCGCCCCTCGGTTTCGTTGATCTTCGCGCCCGCAAACATCGCATCGCGGCGGGACGCGACATGCGCTTGCTCCGCCAGCCGGATCAAAAGGTCGCGGGTATGGGCGTCGATATTCGTCTTGCTGTAATCGAACAGCATATCCGCCAAAGAGGCACTGAATTCCACCGCCCTCTTTTCATTTTCGAACAATTTTGCAATCGGCCGGTCGGCCACGCTGCGATGGTGGAAGGTCAGGTCATCCCAGACGGACTGCATCGCAACGCTCCTTCATTCGGCCCAGTGGACCGTGGCATTGGCAAGAACGGCGCGCACCGGCGCAACCTCGGGCGGCAGGTTCTTCGCATCCTCGATGGCGCGGCGCTTGTCGGCCCCGGTGATCAGAATATGCACCTTCATCGCATCGGCCAGCACCCGGGCGCTGAGCGTGATCCGCGCCTCGCCCGCGGCCTCGGCCCGCATCGGCAGCAGGATCGGCGCATCGGGCGCCAAAGCCTCGGCCAGACGGTCGGCACCGGGGAAAAGCGACGCAGTGTGCATGTCGGCCCCCATCCCCAGAAGCAGGACCGAGATCGGCAGGTGGGGCGCAATCGCCGCCGCCAGCGCCTCGACCGAGGCCTCGGGCAGCATCGTGTCGGCATAAAGCGGCAGGAACGTCGCCGCCCCCGCCTCGCCCTTCAGAAGCCGCGCCTTCAGAAGCCGCGCATTCGACCGCTCCGACGTCTCGGGCACCCAGCGTTCGTCATTCGGGAATACCGTCACCCGCGCCCAGTCCAGCGTCAGGCCCGACAGCACGTCGAAGACCGGCCCCGGCGTGGTGCCGCCGGGCACCGACAGGCTGACCTGATCGTTCTGCTTCAGCGCCTGCCGCAGGTCGCTGGCCAGCTTGTCGGCCAGGCTGAACATCATCAGCTCGCGGTCGGGGTATTCGACGAGGGTCATCGCGCTCTCACTCGCGGCCTACGCGCCTTTCGCTCGGGGGTTCATTCCCGAATCTCCCGCCACCTCCGGCCGTCACGGTGCAACAGCATAAGCGCATCCTCGGGCCCCGAGGAACCCGCGTCGTAGGCCTTCGGCTTGTCTCCGCGCTCTTCCCAGCCCCGGATCATCGGGTCGGCCCAGGCCCAGGCGGCCTCGACCTCGTCCCCGCGCATGAACAGGGTCTGGTTGCCGCGGATCACGTCCATGATCAGCCGCTCGTAGGCGTCGGGAATGTCCGTCCCCTCCTCGCCCAGGGCATCAGCGAACGACATGTCCAAGGGCACCTCGGTCAGCCGCATCCCCCCCGGCCCCGGTTCCTTGATCATCACGTTCAGCGTCATGCCCTCGTTCGGCTGAAGCCGGATCGTCAGCACGTTCTCGCGCCAGCCCTCGCTGTCGCCGAAGATGGAATGCGGGGGTTCCTTGAAGACGATGGCGATTTCGCTGGCGCGGGCGCGCAGTTTCTTCCCCGTGCGCAGGTAGAAGGGCGTGCCCGTCCAGCGCCAGTTCGCCACCTCGACCTTCAGGGCGATGTAGCTTTCGGTCCGGCTTGCCGGGTTCTCGGCGTCCTCGACATAGGACGGAACACCCGTCCCGTCCGACCGCTTGTGCCCCCGGTATTGCCCGCGCACGATGTCTTCGGGGGGCACGGGGTTCAGCGCGCGGATGACCTTGAGCTTCTCGTCGCGCACGGCATCGGGGTCGAACTTGTAGGGCGGCTCCATCGCGATCAGGCACAGAAGCTGCATCATGTGGTTCTGCACCATGTCCCGCATGGCACCCGACTTGTCGTAGTATGCCCCCCTGCCCCCGACCCCCACTGTCTCGGCCACGGTGATCTGCACGTGATCGACGTGGCGGGCGTTCCACAGGGGCTCGAACAGGATGTTGGCAAAGCGGACGGCCATCAGGTTCTGGACCGTCTCTTTCCCAAGGTAGTGGTCGATCCGGTAGATCTGCTTTTCCGCGAAATGGGCGGCCAACGTCGCGTTCAGTTCCTCTGCCGTGGCAAGGTCGCGGCCAAAGGGCTTTTCCACCACGATGCGGCTTTGCTTCGTGGCGATGCCGTGCTTGTGCAGGCGTTCCGCCAGCGCGCCGAATAGGTTGGGCGCGACCGAGAAGTAGAAGGCCGTCACCACGTCCTTGCGGACCAGCCCCTTCAGCGCGGCCCAGCCGTTTTCACCGGTCGCGTCGATCGAGACATAGTGCAGCCGCGCGACAAAGCGGGCAATCGTGTCGGGGTCGCGCTTGGCCGCGCCCACAAACTCGGCAATGGCGGCTTCGGCCTGCGCGCGGAAGGCCGCGTCATCCAGGCTTGCCCGTGCCGCACCGATGATGCGCGATGTCTCGGGCATCTGGCCCGCCAGGAAACGGCGGTAGAGGCCGGGGATGATCTTGCGGCGCGCGAGATCCCCGGTGCCGCCGAAGATGACAAGGTCGAAGGGCTCGACCGGAATGACGCGGGAAACCATCTGGGGCCCTCCTGACCGGCGCCAAAGGGTGGCGCGGCGGTGTTAGCGCTAACTGCGGCGGCTCTTACCTTGGCCCGCCCCACAAGTCTAGCATTGCCCGGGCGGGCGCGCCAACCAGCCCACGCTGCCCTCGAACCGGACAACCGGGTGCCCAATGCCTTGAACCTATCCGTTGCCGATAGCGCGCCACCTGCGCACGGGCTGTAGCTACGGATGCACTACGCGAAAGCTACGGGAAAGCTACGCAAAAGCTACGCGGGAACAACGGGGCAATGCGCCCCGGTCGGCGCGCGCATTCCGCCTTCCGGCAGCGCGCCAAACCGCGTAAACCGCCAGCATCAGGAACCCGGCACCCGGCGGATTTCGTCCATGAGCCAGACGATCACGGCGCAATGCGAGGCCAAGGGCCTGCGACTGACCGACCAGCGCCGCACCGTCGCGCGGGTGCTGCAAGAGTCCGACGACCACCCCGATGTCGAGGAGCTGCACCGCCGCGCCAGCGCCGCCGACCCGCGGATTTCGCTGGCGACTGTCTATCGCACCGTGAAGCTGTTCGAGGAGGCGGGCATCCTGGACCGCGTGGAGTTCGGCGATGGCCGCGCCCGCTACGAAGACGCGACGCGCGACCATCACGACCACCTGATCGACCTGACCACCGGCGAAGTCATTGAATTCGTTGACCCCGAGATCGAGGCGCTGCAGGCCCGCATCGCCGAACGCCTGGGCTACCGGCTCAAGGGGCACCGGCTGGAATTGTACGGCGTCAAGGTCAAGGCGGCGCGCTGACCCCCCCATGACCGCAGAACGGACCTCTGGCCGCGACAACCTGCGCGCCTGCCTGATGATGGCGGCGGGGATGGGGCTGTTCGCCTTCGAGGACCTGTTCCTGCGCACCGCCGCGCGCGGCATTCCGCCGGGACAGGTGCTGGCCATGCTGGGATTTGGCGGCATGGCGATCCTGACGGTCCTTGCCGTGTCACGCGGCGAACGGCTGGTCAGCCCGCACATCCGCCACCCCGCCGTGGTGGCACGGAACCTGGGTGAAGGCTTCGGGTCACTGGTCTATATCCTGGCGCTGGCCTCGCTGCCCTTGTCGCTGAATGCGGCGCTGTTGCAGACCGCGCCCCTGGTGCTGACGGCGGGGGCTGCGATTTTCCTTGGTGAAACAGTGGGTTGGCGGCGCTGGACAGCGGTGATTGTGGGCTTTGGCGGCGCGATGCTGATCGTCAGGCCGGGAACGGACGCGTTCCGACCGGCTGTGATCCTCACGTTCCTGACCGTCGTGCTGCTGGTTGGCCGCGATCTGGCGACACGCCGCATCCCGGCCGAGGTCGGTACCGCGCAACTGACCGTGTGGGCCTATGGCGCAATCGGATCGGCGGGCCTTGTGCTGATGGCGTTCGACGGCCTGCCTGCCGTCTGGCCGCGGGGTGCCGACCTGGCCAGCTTCGCAGCGGCGCTGGGGTCGGGGCTGTTCGGATATTACGCCGTGACGGCGGCGTCGCGGCTGGGCGAGGCCTCGGTTGTGGCCCCCTTCCGCTATACCCGGTTGATCGTGTCGTTCCTGCTGGCCTTCATGGTGTTGGGCGAGAGGCCCGATGGGTGGACGCTGACCGGCGTCGCCATCATCGTCGGGTCCGGCCTTTACGCCTTTGCCCGGCAGGCCGCCCTGGCGCGCATCCGGCCCGACGACGGCCAGGCCGCCTGATGCTTCGCAGCGACAACCTTCGTGCGGCGACCCTGATGGTGGTGTCGATGGCGCTTTTCGCCGTCGAGGACACGCTTCTGAAGGTTGTCTCGCGCGCGGTTCCGGTCGGTGAAATCCTTGTCTTCCTTGGGGTTACCGGCACCGCTGCATTCTGGGCGATGGCCGCGCGGGCGGGGGTGCCGTTCCTGAGCCGCCGCGCCCTGACGGGCGCGGTCCTGGCCCGGAACGCAGGCGAGTTCGCGGGCACCATCGGCATCGTGACCGCCCTGTCGCTGATCCCGCTCTCCACCGCGTCGGCGATCCTTCAGGCCGCGCCTCTGGTCGTCACGATGGGCGCGGCGCTGGTTCTGGGCGAGGTGGTGCGCTGGCGGCGATGGGCCGCCGTGCTGGTGGGGCTGGCGGGGGTGCTGATCATCCTGCGGCCCGGCACCGAGGGGTTCGACGCGAACGCGCTCTGGGCCGTGCTGGGGGTGCTGGGCCTGTCGGTCCGCGACGTCGCCTCACGTCGGACGCCTGCCGACCTCCACTCGCTGCAGGTCGCAGCCTGGGGGTTTGCCTCGGTGATCTTCGCGGGGCTCCTGCTGATGGCGGTCGGCCCCTCGCCCGTGATCCCGCCATCCTGGGCGCTGGCGACGATGGCAGTGACCGTCACCATCGGGGTCGTCGCCTACTTCATGATCGTCACGGCGACACGGATGGGCGATGTCTCTCTGGTTGCGCCGTTCCGCTATGCGCGGATCGTGTTTGCGATGGCGCTGGGGGCACTGGTCTTTGGCGAGCGGCCCGACGGGCCGATGATCCTGGGCTGTCTTCTGATCGTCGCATCCGGCCTTTACACCTTCGCCCGCGAGGCGCGGCTGAAGCGCGCAGGGGGTAGTGCCGCCGCGCAGGCTTCCCCGGCGACGGACCAGCCGCTATAGAGCGCGCGAACGCCAGGGAGCACCGGACCATGAGCACCATCGTCGATATCCACGCGCGCGAAATCCTCGACAGCCGCGGCAACCCCACCGTTGAGGTGGACGTGACGCTGGAGGACGGCACGATGGGCCGTGCCGCCGTGCCCTCGGGCGCGTCGACGGGCGCGCATGAGGCGAACGAGAAGCGCGACGGCGACAAGGCGCGCTACAAGGGCAAGGGTGTGCTCGAGGCGGTGGCGTCGGTGAATGGCGAGCTGGCCGAGGCGCTGGTGGGCGAGGACGCGACCGAGCAGGTGGCGATCGACCGGCTGATGATCGAGCTGGACGGCACGCCGAACAAGGCGCGGCTGGGCGCGAACGCGATCCTGGGCGTTTCGCTTGCGGTCGCGAAGGCGGCCGCCGACTTCACCATGCAGCCCCTGTACCGCTATGTCGGCGGCACATCGGCCCGCGTCCTGCCGGTGCCGATGATGAACATCATCAACGGCGGCCAGCACGCCGACAACCCCATCGACATCCAGGAATTCATGATCCTGCCGGTGGCCGCCCCCACCCTGCGCGACGCCGTGCGCTGGGGGTCAGAGGTGTTCCACACGCTGAAGAAGGAGTTGCACGACGCGGGCCACAACACCGGCGTTGGTGACGAGGGCGGCTTTGCCCCGAACCTGCAATCGACGCGCGAGGCCCTGGATTTCATCCTGCGCGCCATCGACAAGGCGGGCTACAAGGCCGGGTCGGACATCTACCTGGGCCTCGATTGCGCCGCGACCGAATACTTCAAGAACGGTAAATATGAGCTTGAAGGCGAAGGGAAATCCCTGACGTCCGCCGAGAACGTGGACTATCTGGCGGCGCTGGCGGCGGACTATCCCATCGTATCCATCGAAGACGGCATGGCCGAGGATGACTGGGCAGGCTGGAAGGCGCTGACCGACCGGCTGGGGGGCAAGATCCAGCTTGTCGGCGACGACCTGTTCGTGACGAACCCCAAGCGGTTGGCGGACGGGATTGCCAAGGGCTGCGCGAACTCGATGCTGGTCAAGGTCAACCAGATCGGAACGCTGACGGAAACGCTCCAGGCCGTCGATATGGCCCACCGCGCGCGCTACACCAACGTGATGAGCCACCGGTCGGGCGAAACGGAGGACGCGACCATCGCGGACCTGGCGGTGGCCACGAACTGCGGGCAGATCAAGACCGGCTCGCTCAGCCGGTCGGACCGGCTGGCCAAGTACAACCAGCTGATCCGGATCGAGGAAATGCTGGGCGAGACGGCGGAATATGCCGGGCGGAGCGTGCTGAAGGGCTGACGGGGCGCGATAGGGTTGGGGCGCGGCGGAACGGCTGGCCCCCCGCCCCGTTGCCCCACATCTCTCGCGCGCGTAGTCACGATTATTCGTAGAATAATCGTGACCGAATCTTCTGCGAAGATTCGGTCTCTGTGGGGGGGCCGGTCATGGGCGTTGATCGCCCAACGGCGGTCCGACGCCCTGCGGTCGGCATGACCGGGCGGCGGCTGGACAGTCTTGGCCCCGGCGGCCCGGAGCAGCGCGCAGGCGCATCCTGCATCGGAAAGGGTTACCAGAGCTTTAACCCGGAACTGCCGGTCCGTCCCCGGCGAACCGCCCCGGCCGGAACCCCTCGATCTGCGCATCCGCCGCACCCCCCAGAACCTCCGCCGCCGCCACCTCGCCCACCAGCGCGGCCAAGGTGACGCCGGAGTGCATCACGGCGACGTAAAGCCCCTCCGGCCCCGCCGCCCCGACCACCGGCAGGCCATCGCCGGGCACCGGGCGGTGTGCGACCGTGATCTCCTCCCACTCCAGGTCGAGCCTTGGGAAAAGCGCGCGCAACCGGGCGAGCGCGTCGTCGGCCAGCCGGTCGGGTCTGTCGGCCAGCGCCTCGGCCTTGTCCCCCTGGTGGCCGGCGCTCGCCGGGGCGAGGAGGCGGCCGTCGGGTTCCTGGCGCAGCTCCATCAGGGGCGTGACGAGAATGCGGTCAAGAACCGGGGCCACGGGCCGAGTGCGCAGGAGCAAACCGGGGCGCGGCAGCATCGGCAGGGGCACGCCGAGGGGTGCCAAAACGGCGGGCGCACCGTTTCCGGCGGCAACGACGACCGCATCGCCGTCCAGTGCGCCGTCTGGTGTGGCCACGCCGGTCACATGCCCCGCCCGGGACAGGATTTCCCTGACCGACACCCCCGTCCAGACCCGCGCGCCCCAGGCCCGCGCCGCCGCCAGAAGCCGGCGGGTCAGGTCGCCTGCATCGACCCAGCCTTCATCCGGAAAGGACAGCGCCCGGTCCGGCACCGCGCCCAGCGCGGGGCACTGCGCCCGGACCTCGGTGCCCGTGACGTCCCCCAGCGCATAGCCCAGCGCCGCCAGCCGGTCGCGCATCGCGTCGAATCCGGCCCCCTCCTCCTCCCACCAGAGCGTCCCGGTCCAACGCACGCCCGACCCTGTGGCCAGGTCCGCGTCCAGCCGCCGGTGCGCGGCGATGGCATTGCGTCGCAGGGCGAAGTGGGCGTCGTTGACGAAGAAGCTTGCGTTGATCCAGCCGAAGGACCGGCCCGAGGCCCCCGCCGCCGTGCCCTGGGCGTCGATCACCGTCACCCGCGCGCCGCGCTCGGCCAGGCGGAAGGCGATGGAGGCACCAATCACGCCCGCGCCGATGACCACGACATGCGGGGCAACCGCGCTCATCCCTTGAACTCCTGGATCGTGTTGCCGCCGTCCACGACGATCAGCTGCCCGGTGACGTAGCTTGCCTCGGCACTGGCCAGGAAGGCGGCGACATGGCCGATCTCGTCCGGCGTTCCGGGGCGACCCACCGGCGTCCGCCGCCCCGCCGCGACCTCGCGCGCGCTGGACGAGCCGGTGTGCACCCAGCCGGGGCCGACGGCGTTCACGGTGACGCCCTTCGCGCCGTACTCCAGCGCCAGTGCCCGCGTCATCCCCAGAAGGCCCGCTTTCGCGGTCGCATAGACGGCCGATCCGTCGATGGCGACCACGGGGCCGGTGACCGAGGACATCATGACGACCCGCCCCCAACCCCGTTCGGCCATGCCGGGCAGGACCGCGCGGGTAATCCGGAAGGCCGAGGTCAGGCTGATGCCGATCCCATGATCCCACGCGCTGTCTGGCGCGTCGGCAAGTTTGGTGCGGCGGACCTTCACGCCCGTCTGCACCATCCCTGCGTTGTTCACCAGGATGTCGATGGGGCCGAGTGCGGCCTGAACCTCCGCCGCCAGCCGGTCCACGTCGGCCTGTTGCGTCAGGTCGGCGGTGGTGGCGAAGGTGCCGCCCTCGCCCAGCTCGCCCAGGCGGTCGAAGATGCGCGCGGTGGTCGCGGTGATGGCGACCTTCGCGCCTTGCGCCCGCAGGATACGCGCGGTGGCAAAGCCGATCCCGTCCGCGCTTCCCGCCCCCGTCACCAGCGCTACGCGCCCCTGAACGCCTGCCATGCCCGCCCCCCTTGCCTTGGTGGCCGCCACGCTAGACCATCGGATCGGGCTGGCAAGGGGCGCGCGGGGCTGACATGGACGCCGACGACATCATTGCAAAGCTGGGCCTTCAGCCGCACCCCGAGGGCGGGTGGTACCGGCAGACCTGGGTCGCGGCGGCGGAGCGCGATGCAAGGCCCGCCGGGACGGCGATCCTGTTCCTGCTGAAGGCGGGCGAGCGGAGCCACTGGCACCGCATCGACGCGGACGAGATCTGGCACTTCCACGCGGGCGCGCCCCTTGCGCTTTCACTTGCCCAGACGGCGGCTGGACCGGCAGTGGACAAGCTACTGGGCGCGGACCTCGCCGCCGGGCAGTCGCCGCAAGCCGTCGTACCCGCCCACCATTGGCAGGCTGCACGGACAACGGGGGACTGGACGCTCGTGGGCTGCACCGTCAGCCCCGGTTTCCGCTTCGAAGGGTTCGAACTGGCCCCGCCGGACTTTCACATCCCCCATGCGCCTGAGGACGCGGGCGGGCTTCTGTCGCGGCACTTCGCCGACCGGCGCGGTGACTGGTACGCGCCCATCAAGATCGGGGCCACGCCCGCAAGCGCAAACGAAGGCGCGCGCCTGATCCTGGACGGGATCAAGACCGCCACGTCCTCGGCCCCGTGGGAGATCGGGGAGGTCCCACCCTTCCCGGGCGCGCTGTCGGTGCTGCTGGACGGCGAGGGTCGCCCCCGCGCGGTGGTGGAGACGGTGGCCGTGCGCCCTATGCGCTTCGGGGACGCCGACGAAGCCTTGGCGCGGGACTATGGTGAAGGGGACCGGACGCTCGCCTGGTGGCGGCGGGAGATGGGTGACTACTACCGGGCGGCAGCCAAGGCGACGGGGGCAGAGTTTGGAGCGGACACGGTGCTGGTGGTGGAGTGGTTTCGGGTGGTGTGGCGCGAAGGGTAAGGGTGCCAGGTTCGCGCCGATGGCCGCCGAGCGCCCGATCTTGAGGATTTGAATTCCGGTGCGCGTGCCCCCATGTTTGTCCGAGTTGATCACGAGACACGAATTGATCGCCCCTCGGCACCGCCCGCTGGCCCCCATTCTTCTCGCTTGTGCCGCTATTGCGGGTTTGGGGTACGTCAATTGGCGCACCGGGATCGTGCATCTGCCTACGCCGGTCGGCTATGGGTTTGCGACGGTCGAAAGCGTTCATCACGAGTCCAATGAATCCGGAGACCGCCTGATGGTCCTGATGCGCATCGCCGACGGGCGTACGGGATTTCTGTCCACGCGCCGCCGTCTCGGCTATGCCGTCGGCGAAAGCCTTTGCGTCCATGCGGCCACGGGATGGATCGGGGATTCCGTGGCGCTCATTCCCGCGCCGCCGGAACGGTGTGTCGGCCCGGTCCCGCCACCGAACGCAATCCGCGCGCAAAACCCCTAGCCTGCGCCGCGCCCCGGACGGCATAAGGGATCGTTCGTCGCAGGTATCCGTCTGCCCACTATGGACCACATCGCCTTCCTCCGTTCCCTGCCCGAGGACACCCGCCTTGCCCTGACGGCGACCGAGGACCGCGCGGGCCTTGTCCAACTGGCCGCCCATGTAGGCCTCATTCTTCTCACCGGCACCGCCATCGCCGCCCGCGTGCCGTTCTGGCCGCTTCTGATCCCGGTGCAGGGGGTGCTTTTGTCGTTCCTGTTCACGCTGGAACACGAATGCACGCACCGCACGCCCTTCCGCTCGCCCGCCCTCAGCGACTGGGTGGGGCGGGCCTGCGGGCTCGTCCTGATCCTGCCCTTCGAGTGGTTCCGCTACTTCCACTTGGCGCACCACCGCTGGACCAATATCCCCGGCCGCGACCCGGAACTGGCAAGCCCCAAGCCCGAAACCTTGTGGCAGTGGGTAGTCCATGTCTCGGGCCTGCCGTTCTGGGTGGCGGGGGTGCGGCTGACGCTGCGGCTGGCGACGGGGCGGGAGCGGGCGGAGTATCTGCCGGAACGCGCCCTGCCCCGCATGGGGCGTGAGGCGCGGTGGATGCTGGCGATCTACGCGGCGGCGGCGGTCAGCCTGGTCTGGTCGCCGGTGCTGATCTGGGTCTGGGTCGTGCCCGCGCTGGTGGGCCAGCCGTTCCTCCGCCTCTACCTTCTGGCCGAACACGGCGACTGCCCGCAGGCGGCCGACATGTTCCTGAACACGCGGACGACCTTCACCAACCGGATCGTGCGGTTTCTGGCGTGGAACATGCCCTACCATGCCGAACACCACGTTTTTCCCGCCGTCCCTTTCCACCGCCTGCCCGCCCTGCACCGCCTGATGCAGGACCACCTGAGGGTGACGGCAGAGGGGTATGCGTCGTTTACGAGGGAGTACCTCGCCCGGCGGCGGTAAGGGAGTCGGGGCATGGCCCGACCTGCGGGGTGCGCGGCGGCGGGGGCGGGAGCGAGGGGGCTGTCTGCCCCCTCGCGCTCCCCCGAGGATATTTGCGGACAGAAAGTGGCGGAACGGGCGGGCGGGGGTGTCGCGTGTGCCGGAGTGGCCTCACGGACTGCCCGTGGTCCCGCCCGAGATGGAACGGCCATGCCCTGAGCGGGCTCCGGCTTGTCCCGTGGCGCCTGGGGGGCGGTGTATCCATCACAATCCGGGGGCTGGTCCCCGCTCCCCTGCCCGGCTAGTCACAACCCATGTCGGACACCCCCACCCCCCAGCCCGCCGGCGACACCCTGCCCGGGTTCCTCTATGCCCTCTCGGCCTATCTGCTGTGGGGCTTCCTGCCGCTCTACTTGCATTCCGTCGGGCACATCCCGGTGGCCGAGGTTCTGGCGCACCGGGTGTTCTGGTCCTTCCCGGTCGCGGGGGCCGTCCTGCTGTGGCGGGGGCGGGCGGGTGATCTGGTGACAGCGCTGACCACGCGCCGCCTGCTGGCGATGGGGGCGGCGACCGCGGCGCTGATCTCGGTCAACTGGGCGATCTATGTCTGGGCCGTGGGGTCGGGCCACACGGTCGATGCGGCGCTGGGGTATTACATCAACCCCTTGTTCTCGATCTTCCTCGGCGCAGTGCTGCTGGGCGAGCGGCTGGACGGTTTGCAGAAGGCAGCCGTGGCGCTGGCCGCGCTGGCCGTGGCGGTGATGACCTGGAAAGCCGGGCAGATCCCGCTGGTGGCGCTGGGCCTGATGGTGACCTGGGGGTTCTACGCCTACCTCAAGCGCCGCCTGCCCATCGGGCCGAACCAGGGTTTCACTTTGGAGGTGCTGCTTCTGCTGCCGTTCGCCGCCGGGTACATGGTCTGGCTGGGCGTCACGGGTCAGGGGCATTTCTTCGCGGGGAACGCGCAGGATACAGGGCTTCTGGCCTCGGCAGGGTTCGTCACGGCCATTCCCCTGATGCTCTATGCGAACGGGGCCAAGGGGCTGCGGCTTTCGACCATCGGGATCATGCAGTACATCGCGCCGACGCTGATCCTTCTGTCGGCGGTATTCCTGTTCGGCGAGGAATTCGGCGCGGGCGAGCGGCTGGCCTTTCCGCTGATCTGGGGGGCGCTGGCGTTGTATTCCTTCGCGCTTATCCGGAAAAGCCGCGCCGCCCCTGTGGCCGGCTGACCTGCCCGCCCCCTACCGCCGCCGGGACGCCGGTGGTGCCGGGGCAGGACGTGGGCAGGCCGTAAAGGACGCGGGCGGCAAGGTGCGCAAACGCCTGCGCCTCGATCATGTCGCCGTCAAGGCCTGCTTCTTCAACGGGCAGGACGGGGCATTGAAGGCCAGCCGCCAGCCGCTCCATCATCGCGGCGTTGCGCCGCCCGCCGCCGGTGACCAGGAGTGCGCCGGGGGGGGCGGGAAAGTGTTCCGCGCCGCGCACGACGGCATCCGCCGCGCAGGCGGCAAGGGTGGCGGCGGCGTCAGCGTCGGGGAGGTCGTTCACGGCGTCGCCCAGCCAGGCGAAATCGTTCCGGTCGAGCGACTTGGGCGGCATCTTGTGGAACCAGGGGTGGGCGAGGAATCGGGCGAGGATCGTGTCGTCCGGCGTGCCGGATTGAGACAGCACCCCGCCCCCGTCATAGTCCACCCCCCGCCGAGCGCGCATCAGGTCGTCGAGCGGCGCGTTGGCGGGGCCGGTGTCGAAGGCCATGCAGGCATTGGGGGTGTCCGGGGTCGCGGCAGAGGGGTCGGCCCAGGTCAGGTTGCCCACCCCCCCGAGGTTCAGGAAGGCGGTCGGGCCCCCGAGGTTCAGGCGGCGGGCCAGCGCGAAATGGTAGAAGGGGGCCAATGGGGCACCTTGACCGCCCAGGCGAACGTCAGTCGAGCGGAAGTCCCACACGACGGGCCGCCCGAGAACCTCGGCCAGCACCGCCCCGTCGCCTGCCTGATGCGTGCCCCGTCCGCCGGGGTCGTGCGCGAGCGTCTGGCCGTGGAACCCGATCAGGTCGGCGTCGCGCGCCAGCGGCGACAACGCCTCGGCATGGGCGGTCTCCACGACCTCGGATGCCTCGGCCACGGCGGGGTCGCCCGGCCAAAGGCCGAGCGCCGCGCGGATCGTGTCACGCTCGGTGGCGGTGTAGGGGCGGTAGCGGGTGGGGCCGAAGTCGATCACGTCGGTGCCGTCAGTCAGGATCAGCGCCGCGTCCACCCCGTCCATCGAGGTGCCCGACATGGCCCCGAGCACCCAGACCGGTTCGCGCTGCATCATCGCATCCCCCTTGGCCCTTTCCCAAGATGGGCCGCGCCGGTATACCGCCCGGACTTCACGCCAGAATGGACGAAGCCGCCATGACCTACCACCCGAAATCCGAATTCCTGCACGTGATGATGTCGCGCGGCTTTCTGGCCGACTGCACGGACTATCAGGGGCTGGACGAGGCGTTCCGCGGGGGCGTGGTGCCGGGGTACATCGGCTTCGATGCGACGGCGAAGTCGCTGCATGTGGGGTCTCTGATCCAGATCATGATGCTGCGCTGGCTGCAGAAGTGTGGCGGCAAGCCCATCGTGCTGATGGGGGGCGGCACGACGAAGGTGGGCGATCCGTCGTTCCGCGCGGACGAGCGGCCGTTGCTGAGCCCCGCTCAGATCGACGAGAACATCGCGGGGATACGCCGGGTGTTTTCGTCCTACGTGACGTTCGGGGACGGTGCGTCGGACGCCCTGATGGTGAACAACGCCGAGTGGCTGGATGCGCTCAACTACCTCGACTTCCTGCGTGACATCGGGCGGCATTTCAGCATCAACCGGATGCTGTCGTTTGAATCCGTGAAGTCGCGGCTGGACCGGGAGCAGTCGCTGTCGTTCCTGGAATTCAACTACATGATCCTGCAGGCCTATGACTTCATGGAGCTGCACCGCCGCTATGGCTGTCTGTTGCAGATGGGCGGGTCGGATCAGTGGGGGAACATCGTCAACGGGATCGACCTGACGCGGCGGGTGCTGGACCGGGAGATCTTCGGGCTGACCTCGCCCCTCTTGGCGATGAGCGACGGGCGGAAGATGGGGAAAAGTCAGTCGGGGGCGGTCTGGCTGAACGGGGACATGCTGAGCCCGTATGAGTTCTGGCAGTTCTGGCGGAACGTGCCGGATGCCGACGTAGGGCGGTTCCTGAAGCTGTACACCGGGTTGCCCGTTGAGGAGTGCGACCGGCTGGGTGCCCTTGGCGGGGCCGAGGTGAATGCGGCGAAGATCATCCTGGCGAACGAGGTCACAGGGCTCTTGCACGGCCGCGACGCGGCGGCGGCGGCGGAGGCGACGGCGCGGGAGGTGTTCGAGCGGGGAGGCGTGGGGGAGGACCTGCCGACGCTGACGCTGGCTGTGGCGGATGTGGCGGGGGGGATTTCGCTCGCCCAGCTGATCGTGCGGTCGGGGCTGGCGAAATCCGGCAAGGACGCCAAGCGACTGATCGCCGAGGGGGGCGCGCGGGTGAACGACGAGGTGGCGACGGACGCGGGCCAGATGTTCGGGGCGGGGCATTTCGCCGAGCCCCTGAAGCTGACCGCGGGGAAGAAGCGGCATGCGCTGGTGGTGGTGGGGTGACGGGTGGGGCCGTGTCCCTCAGAGGGACAAGTTAACGGGCGTGTAATCGCAAGGGGTTAGGGAGGCGGATTCATTGAATTTTAACCTGCCGCGCAACGTTCGCCGGGGCACGACATGGGTAGTACTTACGAGCCGTAGGCTGCGTGGTTCCAAGCACCGTGACACGCAGGGTAACACGCGGATTGATGGATGCACCGGGTGGTGCGTGCGAGCACGCACCCTACCCCGGACTGTGTGCCGACTTTCTCTGAATGGACCCGTCTACCGCCAATTCTGAAGACGCTGAGTATAGTTGATGAAACGGTTCATGCTCTGGATGACCTTGCCTGGAACGGTCCTTGTCTCGGCGCTGGAGGAATGGTTGGGCGGAGGGGGCGTAGCTTTGGCGATCCTGATTTTGGTTGCCTGCCTTATTGTCTGGATACGATACGATAACACCGACGGCACGTCGTAGGGTGCGTGGTTCCAGGCACCATGATGCGGACCGGGAAGTGCGGGCGAGCACGCACCCTAACCCACAATTGAGGGCTAAAGTGAAGATCGCCGAGTTGATGCGCCTGAGTGAATTGCGTGAGACGGAGGTTCGACCGCCTGACTACGCGATCCTTGTCTATTCCATCTGTGGAACGGATGATGATTCCTGCGGGTGAGAGGGGTGGCTGCTTGAGGGCGCGTTCGAAATGCTGGAGGTGAAGGATTTCCAACGATCCGGGACGGGCGACACTGTGGTGCCCTCCGCTGACCGCCAGATTTGTCCGAATTGCGGGGGAACGCTGTTCCGGTCCGGGGCGCACGTGCGGATGGAGTCGCGGTGAGCGATGTGATCGCCAAGGGGACCTCTTTCGCTGTGCGGACAGCAGCATCAATGACCCGTCGCGCCGTTGTTGTCCGAGTTTCCCTTTTCTCGGCGCTGCCCTTTCTTTCGTCCTGCGACAGCGGCACATTGTGGGAAGATGAGACGTACGAGGTCGTCTGGATCGACACGGACGACTACGTGTCCGTCTACCGCAAGCTTGAGGACGGCGCGGGCATCGGCCGAGTTGATCCACGCGTCATCGCGGTGGCGTCGGACGACCGCTATCTGACCGCCGAGAATGTTTCCCTAACCACCGGCCTGCATGGGTTCTTCTACATCGACAAGGCGAAAGACAACGACCTGCTGAACGGGTCGGAGATCACGGTCGGGCCGCTGACACGGGAAGAGTTCCTGCGCAAGCAATCAGAACTTGGGTTGCCGGAGCCCATGGCGCTGTAAGGGCGAGAGCAAGAGCGAGGTAAGGTGGCTTTCGGCCCACCAAATCGCTCACTGATTTCCCGGCCTGACGCACGGTGGGCGAAATCGCCCACCCCACCGGGCATTGGCGCGCCCCTACTTCTCCACCGTCACCTTCACCATCCGGTCGGGCTCGCCCGCGACGGTGCCGTTCGCGATCTCGTCGCCCTTCTTGATCTTGTCCACCACGTCCATGCCCTCCACCACATGGCCGACGACCGTGTACTTGCCGTTCAGGTTGTCGGACGGGGCGAACATGATGAAGAACTGGGAATTGGCGCTGTCGGGGTCGCTGGACCGCGCCATGCCGACGGTGCCGCGGATGAAGGGTTCCTGAGAGAACTCGGCCTTCAGGTCGGGCAGGTCGGACCCGCCCATCCCGGCCTGGGACAGGTCACCCCCGGCGCGGCCGAACTGGACGTCGCCCGTCTGGGCCATGAAGCCGTCGATGACGCGGTGGAAGACGACACCGTCATAGGCGCCCTTCTGGGCGAGGTCGATCAGGCGCGCGGCGTGGTTCGGGGCGTGGTCCATGTCGAGGTCGATGACGATTTTGCCGTTGGCCTGGCCCGCGACCTCGATGACAAGGTTCGGGTTCGGCGTATCGGTCGCGTCGCCCCCGCCCGCAAAGGAGCGGTTGACGTAGAGGTATCCCGCCACGCCGACGACGACCGCGCCGATGACGAGGCTGTTGAGGAAGAGGTTACGGTCAGACATCGGCGGCGACCTTGACGGAAATCATCCGGTCGGGGTTGGCGGGCGGTTCGCCCCGCGTGATCTTGTCCACATGCGCCATGCCGGAAATCACCCTGCCATAGACGGTGTACTGGCCGTTCAGGAAGTGATTGTCCTTGAAATTGATGAAGAACTGGCTGTTGGCCGAGTTGGGGTTCGACGAGCGTGCCGCGCCCAGGGTGCCCCGGTCATGCGGGATGCGGCTGAATTCGGCCGGCAGGTCGGGCAGGTCGCTGCCGCCCGTTCCGGCGCGGCGGGGGTTGTAGCTGGGCGAGGACATGTTGGCGTGTTCGACATCGCCCGTCTGGGCCATGAAGCCGTCGATCACCCGGTGGAAGGCCACGCCGTCATAGGCACCCGACCGCGCGAGCGTCTTCATGCGCTCGGCATGCTTGGGCGCGATGTCCGAGAGAAGCTCGATCACCACGGGGCCGTCCTTCAGCTCGATGATGACGGTGTTCTCGGGGTCCTTGATGTCGGCCATGTCGGGGTCCTTCCGGGGTCAGATGCCTGCTCGCGCGTGAAGGTAGTCAAGCGCGGGGGCCAAGGGAAGGCCAAAGGCAGCACGGAATGACCCGGGATCGGTTGACGTTCAGGGCGCGTTCTTGCCATGAAGCGACAACCCGCAACGCCGGACAGACCGTCCGGTCGCATACACCCCTGACACGCGAAAGGACCCCCGACATGGCCTTCAAGACCATCGACGACGTGGATATGGCCGGCAAGGTCGTGCTGGTGCGGGTGGACCTGAACGTGCCGGTGGAAGGCGGCGTCGTGACCGACACCACGCGGATCGACAAGATCGTGCCGACGGTGAAGGACATTCTGGGCAAGGGCGGCAAACCCGTGCTGATGGCGCATTTCGGGCGGCCCAAGGGCAAGCCGGTGCCGGAAATGTCGCTGCGGGTGGTTCTGCCCGCGCTGGAGGCGGCGCTGGGTCGGCCTGTGGCCTTTGCCGAGGATTGCATCGGGGCACCGGCAAAGCGCGCGGTGGCGGCGATGGCGGCGGGGGATGTGGCTCTGCTGGAAAACACGCGGTTCCACGCGGGCGAGGAAGAGAATGATCCTGCGATGGCGGCGGGTCTGGCGGCGCTGGGGCAGGTCTATGTGAACGACGCCTTTTCGGCGGCGCACCGGGCCCATGCCTCGACCGAGGGGGTGGCGAAGCTGTTGCCGTCGGCCGCCGGACGGCTGATGGAGGAAGAGCTCAAGGCGCTGAACGCGGCTTTGGGCCACCCGGAGCGGCCGGTGGTGGCGGTGGTGGGGGGGGCGAAGGTGTCCACGAAGCTCGACCTGTTGGGCAACCTGATCGGCAAGGTGAACCATCTGGTGATCGGAGGGGGCATGGCGAACACCTTCCTGTTCGCGCAAGGGATCGAGGTGGGCAAAAGCCTGGCCGAGCGGGATATGGCAGAGACTGCGCGGGGGATTCTGGAGAAGGCGCGCGCGGGCGGTTGTGAAATTCACTTGCCCGTCGATGCGGTGGTCGCGCGCGAGTTCAGGGCGGGGGCGGCGAGCGAAGTGGTGGATGTGCGGGCCTGCCCCGTGGACGCGATGATCCTGGATGCGGGGCCTGCGACGGTGGTGGCCTTGGGCGCGGTGTTCGAGGCGTGCCGGACGCTGATCTGGAACGGCCCCCTGGGCGCGTTCGAGATTGCGCCCTTCGATGCGGCGACGAACGCGGCGGCGGCGAAGGTGGCGGAGCTGACGAAGGCGGGGCGGATAATTTCGGTCGCAGGCGGGGGCGATACGGTGGCGGCCTTGAACAAGGCCGGGGTGGCGGGCGATTTCACCTTCATCTCGACCGCCGGGGGGGCGTTCCTGGAGTGGATGGAGGGGAAGGTGCTGCCGGGGGTCGCGGCGCTGGGGTGACCGCGCTGGAGTGACCGCGCTGGGGTGAGGGGCGGGGGTCGCGCCTGCGAGGCCGCCTGCCGGTCAGGACAGGTCCGGCGCGGGGCATGCGGTACACGGGCGGGCGGCTGTCCCCCTGAGGGACAGGTTAACGGGCGTGTAATCGCAAGGGGTTGCGAGGACGGATTCATCCTTTCTTTACCTGTCGCGCAACGGTCGCCGGGTCAGGGAACGGGTAAGGAACCAGAGGCGCGGGCGGTGGTTCGGCGGACGAATTCGGGACTGTCTCGCGGGATGTAAAGCGGGGGGAGTGGTGGGCTTCACCGGCCCTGCGGGTGCTGGGATGGTGGTGGGGTTCCCCCTGCCCCCAGGGTCGGGGCCCCGGGGGGCGGGGATTGTGTCGTTCGCCCGGTAAGGGACGACCCCCACCCTGACCCTCCCCCTGGCAGGGGGAGGGGAGGGGGATTTGGCAAGTGATGCGTCTTTGGATGGGGCTTGCCCCCTCACTCTGACCCTCTCCCCCGGGGGGAGAGGGGAGGCGACGGTCCTGCGGGCGCGTGTCCTTCGCCCGGTGGCGCTAACGGGCGTTGCGCAATCGCGGCGGAGCCCCTAGACCCTTCTGCGACACATTGTTGCGGAGCCACCGATGCGCACGACTCGGACCGTCCAGAACATTCTTGACGCCTATGAGGGCGAAAACCCCGGCGTGAAGGGCCAGTTGGCCCGGATGCTGATGGAGGGCAAGCTCGGGGGGACCGGCAAGATGATCATCCTGCCGGTCGATCAGGGCTTCGAGCATGGGCCCGCACGGTCGTTTGCAATCAACCCCGACGCCTATGACCCGCACTACCACTATCGCATGGCCATCGACGCGGGGCTGTCGGCCTATGCAGCGCCCTTGGGGCCGCTGGAGGCGGGGGCGGATACGTTCGCGGGGCAGATCCCGACGATCCTGAAGGTGAACTCGGCCAATTCGCTGATGAGCGGGACCGCCGGAAAGAACCAGGCGGTGACGGCCAGCGTGTCGGACGCCCTGCGGCTGGGGTGTTCGGCGATCGGATTCACGATCTATCCGGGGTCGGACCTTGCGCTCGACATGTTCGAGGAGATCCGCGAGATGCGGAACGAGGCCGCTGCCTGCGGGATCGCCACGGTGATCTGGAGCTATCCGCGCGGCGAGGCCCTGTCGAAGGATGGCGAGACGGCGTTCGACGTGACGACCTATGCCGCCCACATCGCGGCGCTGCTGGGGGCGCATATCATCAAGGTGAAGCTGCCCACCGCGCATCTGGAACAGGCCGAGGCCAAGAAGGTCTACGAGAAGGAAAAGATCGACGGGTCCACGATGGCGAAACGCGTCGCGCATGTGGTGCAGTCCTGCTTTGCCGGGCGGCGGATCGTGGTGTTTTCGGGCGGGGCGGCGAAGGGTGAGGACGCGGTCTATGACGATGCCCGCGCGATCCGCGACGGCGGCGGCAACGGCAGCATCATCGGCCGGAACAGCTTCCAGCGGCCGCGCGCCGAGGCGATGGCGATGCTGGGCAAGCTGATCGATATCTACAAGGGCCGGGCCTGAGCGCGCAAAGCCTTGCGGGCGAGTGTTCTGACGGACAGCCGGGGGCGCTGCCCCCGGACCCCCGGGATACTTGAGGACAGAAGATGATCAGGCCGGTCCGAGTAGGGCAAGGACGGGTCCTGGGTCGATGGCGGCGGTGCCGGGGGTGAGGCCTGTCTCTTCGAGGCGGGCTGGCGCATAGGCCGCACCGATCGGTGGCGATTGGCGCAGCAGCGTGGCGGCGGTGAGCAGGATTGCCATGCGTTCGGTGAAGGCGCGGGCCTCGTGTTCGGGGGGCGGACCTTTCCAGCGGGCGCGGGCGTCGGCAAGCGCGGTGTCGTAGGCGCGGGACTCGCCTTCGGCAGCGGCGAGTTCGGCGTGCAGGCTTTCGGCGGCGGCGGGTTCCTTTGCCAGCGTGCGCAGGATGTCGAGGCAGATGACGTTGCCCGAGCCTTCCCAGATGCCGTTCAGCGGCGCCTCGCGGTAGAGCATGGGCAGGGGCGTGTCCTCGACGTAGCCCATGCCACCCAGGACCTCCATCGCCTCGGCGACGACCGTGATGCAGCGCTTGTTGGCGAGGTATTTGGCGAGTGCCACGGCGATGCGGGCGAAGGCGCGGTTATCGTCTGACGTCCCGTCGAAGGCGCGGGCGACGCGCAGGCCGAGGGCGGTTGCCCCCAGCCAGTCGAGCGCAAGGTCCGCGAGGACGCGGGCCATCAGGGGCTGGTCGATCAGGCGGCGCTGGAAGGCGGTGCGGGTGGCGGTCCAGCGGTGCGCCTCGGCCAGGGCTGCGCGCATCAGGCCGGCGGGGGCGACGGCGGTGTCGAGGCGGGTGTGGTGGACCATCGAGAGGATCGTGGGGATGCCCCTGCCCTGGTCGCCGACCTGCCGGGCGAAGGCACGGTCGTATTCGATTTCGGCCGAGGCGTTCGACCGGTTGCCGAGCTTGTCCTTGAGGCGCATCAGGCGGATGGCGTTCCGTTCACCCGGAAGCCAGCGGGGGACGAGGAAGCAGGTCAGGCCCTTGTCCGTCTGCGCGAGCGTGAAGAAGGCGTCCGACATCGGGGCCGAGCAGAACCACTTGTGCCCGGTCAGCCGCCAGTGGTCGCCATCGCGTTCGGCGCGGGTTGTGGTGGCGCGGAGGTCGGAGCCGCCCTGTTTTTCGGTCATCGCCATGCCGATGGTCACACCGCGCTTCTGACTCAAGGGGGCGATGGCGGGGTCGTAGGTGGCGGAGGTGATCCCGGGCAGCCAGTCGCGGGCGAGGCCTGGGTCGGCGCGGAGGAGGGCGGCGGCAGCGTAGGTCATCGTCATCGGGCAGCAGCTGCCGGGTTCGACCTGGGACTGCAGGTAGACCGTCGCGGCGTGGGTGACGTGGCTGCCGCCTGACCACGGGCCTGCGGCGTAGCCGGCGGAGAGGCCCAGATCGAGGAAGCGGTGGTAGGCAGGGTGGAACGTCACCTCGTCCAGGCGGCGGCCGGCGCGGTCGAAGAGGCGGAGTTCCGGGGGGTGGCGGTTCGCGGCGCGGGCGGCTTCGGCCAGGTCTGCGGTGCCAAGGGTGCGGGCGTGGGCGGCAAGGCGGGCGGCATCGCCGCCATGGGCGGCGGCGGCGGCGCGGAATGGCGCGTCTTCGGCCCAGAGATCGCGGTCGCCCGGAGCGGCAGGCTGGTTCGTCACCTCATGGGTGCGCAGGTGCGACTGCGGGGGCAGGTCTGGTGGGCGCGCGGTCTTGCTTGGCATGACGGAAGACTAGCGCAAGGACGCAGGCGGCGACAGATCAGGGGAGAGCCGCGTTTCGTCAGGACGGACGGCGATCCACGGACAGGAGCTGTCTTCGCTTGGTGCCGGGCGCGCGGTCGCGGGGAATCTTTGGCCCAAAGGCCATTCGAAAGGCCGCATCCGGGCCGGAACAAAGGGAAAAGGGGATTCCCCCCGGCGTGCGGTTGTGCCATGATTCGCAGGACGCGCCGGGCAGAGGCGCCGCATGGGGACAGAGCACGACAGATGCAGCGCAGCCGCCCGGCCCTTGGTTCCGTCGCCTATTTCGGGCTGATGTTCGTGCTGGCGTCATATTTCACCTTCGCGGCGGTGCAGGGCGACTACGGCGTGTTCCGCCGCGTGCAGATCGAGGCCGAGCGGGCGCAGCTGACCGAGGAGCGCGATGCGCTGAAGGCGGATGTGGCGCGGATGGAGAACCTGACGCACCGGCTGTCGGACGATTATCTGGACCTTGACCTGCTGGACCAGCAGGCGCGCGACGTGCTGGGGATGGTGCGGTCGGACGAGATCGTGATCCGCTGAGGCGGACGGTCGCCTTCAATCCGCGATGTGGAAGTCGGGCTTGGCCGGGTCGACGAAGGCAGTCTGAAGCGTCAGCACCTTGCAGCCGCCCTTTGAGGAATGGGGTCCGTGGACGACACCCGCCGGGTGGGTGACGAACCCGCCGGGGCCGTGCGTGACGCCTGCGTTGATGAAGTCGCCCTCGATTACGTAATGCGCCTCGGCCCCGTCGTCGTGCCAGTGGGCCGGGATTGTCGCGCCGGGGGCGATGTGGATGATCGTGGTGACGATGCCCTTGTCGCCGTCGATGTTGACGAGCGTCGCGCGGACGCCATCGGGCGTGGCACCGGGGATCGGGAAGGGCACGGTCGGGGCGGCGAGCGCGTCGAGGGTCAGCGAGGTTCCGTCCTTGCGCATGGCGCGTCCCTTGTGTTGCTGATGCAACGTCAAGCGTAGCGCGCCTTGGGATGCCGACAAGGCCGGGCCTGCGACCTGAGCGGCAGAAAGCTGGTAGGCGGATCCGCAGCCAACAATCGGACTCGCCTACGCCGCCGCAATGCGATAGTATGTCGTTTAACGTTAAACTACTTTTCGCCGCAAAGACGGCGTTTCGGGAGGACGTGCAACGATGGCCACGCGCAAGGGTGCCGCCGAGGCGGCCGCCAAACCCCCAGCCACATCCAACGTGTCGAAGGACGATCTTCTCAAGTATTACCGCGACATGCTGCTGATCCGCCGGTTCGAGGAGAAGGCGGGGCAGCTGTACGGGATGGGGCTGATCGGGGGGTTCTGCCACCTGTACATCGGGCAGGAAGCGGTGGTCGTGGGGCTGGAGGCCGCCGCCGAAGAGGGCGACAAGCGGATCACCAGCTACCGCGACCACGGGCATATGCTCGCCTGCGGGATGGACCCCGGCGGGGTGATGGCCGAGCTGACGGGGCGCATCGGGGGGCTGTCCAAGGGCAAGGGCGGCTCGATGCACATGTTCAGCAAGGAGCGACACTTCTACGGCGGGCACGGAATCGTTGCGGCGCAGGTGCCGCTGGGCGCGGGCCTCGCCTTTGCGGACAAGTACCTCGGCAACGGGCGCGTGACCTTCACCTATTTCGGCGACGGCGCGGCGAACCAGGGGCAGGTCTATGAGACCTACAACATGGCCGAGTTGTGGGACCTGCCGGTGGTGTTCGTGATCGAGAACAACCAGTACGCGATGGGCACATCCGTCAAGCGGTCCACCAAGTCCACGACCTTGTTCGGGCGCGGGTTGGCCTATGGCATCCCCGGCGAGCAGGTGGACGGGATGGACGTGCTGGCGGTGAAGGCGGCGGGCGAAAAGGCCGTGGCGCACTGCCGGGCGGGCAAAGGACCGTACATCCTCGAGGTCATGACCTACCGCTATCGCGGGCATTCAATGTCGGACCCGGCGAAGTATCGCACCCGCGAAGAGGTCGAGAAGATGCGGAGCGAGCGCGACGCCATCGAGCATGTGCGCGAGTTGCTGCTGACCGGCAAGCACGCGACCGAGGACGACCTGAAGGCCGTGGACCGCGAGATCAAGGAGATCGTGAACAAGGCTGCCGATTTCTCGCGCGAAAGCCCCGAGCCGGATGTGTCCGAGCTCTGGACCGACATTTACGCCTGAGGGGGATGAGATGAGCGTTGAGATCCTGATGCCCGCGCTGTCCCCCACGATGGAGGAAGGGACGCTGGCCAAGTGGCTGGTGAAAGAGGGCGATACCGTCAAATCCGGCCAGATCCTGGCCGAGATCGAGACCGACAAGGCCACTATGGAGTTCGAGGCGGTCGATGAGGGGGTGGTCGGCAAGCTGCTGGTCGCCGAGGGCACGCAAGGGGTGAAGGTGAACAGCCCGATTGCGGTGTTGCTGGGCGAGGGGGAGAGCGCCTCATCGGTCGCGGCCCCTGCCCCGGCGAACGCCCCGGCGCAGGCCGGGGCCCCGGTGGCGGCAAGCGCGCCCGCTGCCGCCGCCGCGCCAAAAGCCCCTGAGCTTTCCAGCGGGGCCCCGGCCTTCGCCGGGGCGGGTGCCGCCACGGCGGCACCCGACTGGCCCGCGGGCACGCCGATGAAGACGATGACTGTCCGCGAGGCGCTCCGCGAAGCGATGGACGAGGAAATGCAGCGCGACCCGAACGTCTTCCTGATGGGCGAAGAGGTCGGCGAGTACCAGGGCGCCTACAAGATCAGCCAGGGCCTGCTGGACAAGTTCGGGCCGAAGCGGGTGATCGACACGCCGATCACCGAATACGGCTTCGCCGGAATCGCCACAGGCGCGGCCTTCGGCGGCCTGCGCCCCATCGTGGAGTTCATGACGTTCAACTTCGCCCTGCAGGCGATGGACCACATCATCAACTCGGCGGCGAAGACCTTGTACATGTCCGGCGGCCAGATGGGCTGCCCCATCGTGTTCCGGGGGCCGAACGGCGCGGCGGCGCGGGTGGCGGCGCAGCATTCCCAGGACTTTGCCGCCTGGTACATGCAGATACCGGGGCTGAAGGTGGCGATGCCCTGGTCGGCGGCGGATGCGAAAGGGTTGCTGAAATCCGCGATCCGCGACCCGAACCCGGTGATCTTCCTGGAAAACGAGATCATGTATGGCCGGTCTTTCGAGGTGCCGGTGCTCGATGACTTCACCATCCCCTTCGGCAAGGCCCGCGTGGTGCGCGAGGGGACGGATGTGACGGTCGTGTCCTTCGGGATCGGGATGACCCATGCGCTGGACGCGGCCGAGAAGCTGGCGGGGATGGGGATTTCGGCGGAGGTGATCGACCTGCGCACGCTGCGGCCGATGGACCTGCCCACGGTGCTGGCCTCGGTCAGGAAGACCAACCGCTGCGTGACGGTGGAAGAGGGCTGGCCGCAGGGATCGGTCGGGTCCTACATCGCCGCGCAGGTGATGGAGCATGCCTTCGACGACCTCGACGCGCCGGTCCTGACCTGCACGGGCAAGGACGTGCCGATGCCCTATGCGGCGAACCTCGAAAAGCTTGCGCTGGTCACGTCGGACGAAGTCGTCGCGGCGGTGCGCAAGGTGACATATCGGTAGGGGGCGCAAGATATGGCAACCGAAATCCTGATGCCCGCGCTGTCCCCCACGATGGAGGAAGGGACGCTTGCGAAGTGGCTGGTGAAAGCGGGGGATGTGGTCAAGTCCGGCCAGATCCTCGCCGAGATCGAGACCGACAAGGCCACGATGGAGTTCGAGGCGGTCGATGAAGGTGTGGTGGGGAAAATCCTCGTCGCCGAAGGCACGGCGGGGGTGAAGGTCAACAGCCCCATCGCGGTGCTGCTGGAGGAGGGGGAGGACGCCTCCGCCGCCAGCGCGCCGGCAAAGACCGTAGCCCCGGCTGCCACAAGCGCAGCGGCCGCCGCGCCGGTCGCAGCGACAGCTCCTGCTCCTGCCGCGGCCCCTGCACCTGCCGCAGCGGGCCCCGGCAACCGCATCATCGCCTCGCCCTTGGCGCGGCGCATCGCGAAGGACAAGGGAATCGACCTTGCTGCCTTGAAAGGCACCGGCCCGAACGGCCGGATCGTGAAGTCCGATGTCGAGGGCGCGAAGCCGGGCTCCGCGACCGGCGTGGCAGCACCTACGGTTGCTGCATCCGCCCCAGCGCTCACCCCTGCGACGGCGCCTGCGGCCCCGGCCCCGCAGGGCATGTCCGCCGCGACGGTGGCAAAGATGTACGAGGGCCGCGCCTACACCGAGATGCCGCTTGACGGCATGCGCCGCACCATCGCCGCGCGCCTGACCGAGGCCAAGCAGACCATTCCGCATTTCTACCTGCGCCGGTCGGTAGAACTCGACGCGCTGATAGCCTTCCGTGAGGTGCTGAACAAGCAGCTGGAGGGGCGGGGGGTGAAGCTCTCCGTCAACGACTTCATCATCAAGGCCTGCGCGATGGCCTTGCAGGCTGTGCCCGACGCGAATGCCGTCTGGGCGGGCGACCGGGTGTTCAAGCTGAAACCCTCGGACGTGGCGGTCGCCGTGGCGATCGAGGGGGGCCTGTTCACGCCGGTCCTGAAGGATGCCGACAAGAAGTCGCTGTCGGCCCTGTCGGTCGAGATGAAGGACCTTGCCGCCCGCGCCCGCACGCGGAAGCTTGCGCCGCATGAGTATCAGGGCGGCAGCTTCGCGATCTCGAACCTCGGCATGATGGGGATCGAGAACTTCGACGCCGTCATCAACCCGCCCCACGCCGCGATCCTTGCGGTGGGCGCGGGCCTGAAGAAGCCGGTGGTGAAGGCGGATGGGTCCCTGGGCGTCGCCACGGTGATGTCGATGACGCTGAGCGTCGATCACCGCGTGATCGACGGCGCGCTGGGGGCGGAACTGCTCAAGGCCATCGTCGGGAACCTGGAAAGCCCGATGGCGATGCTGGCTTGACCTGCCGCAAGGCAGCCGCCCGCTGAACTGCCTAAAAGGCTTCCGACACAAGTCGGGAGCCTTTTTCAATGGACTGGAAAGCCGAGCTGGACGAAGCGAACCGCAACCTCGCCGCCTATCGCCGAACGGCACCCGAAGGCGCCGCGGGGTTCTCGGCGATGCACAAGGCCGCAATGGGGCCGGGTCATTTGACGGTGAAGGAAAAAGAGCTGATCTGCATCGCCGTCGGCGTGATCCGCCAATGCGCAGACTGCATCGGCTTCCACGTCAAGGCCGCCATCGCCGCCGGTGCGACGCGCGATGAGGTCGCCGAAACGGTGACCGTCACCATCTACATGGGTGGCGGCCCGGCCTACATGTACGGGGTAAAGGCGCTGGAAGCCTACGACCAGCTTTCCGTCTAGTCGGCGTCGCAGTCGCAGCCAGCGAGCAGCTGGTCCATCGTCTGGCTCGGCTGCTCGCAGCCCGCTTGCCCCACGACCTTAGCGGGTACGCCCGCGACCGTGGTGTTGCGCGGCACGTCATGCAGGACCACCGACCCCGCCGCCACGCGCGAGCAGTTGCCAACATGGATGTTGCCCAGGATCTTCGCACCTGCCCCGATCAGCACGCCGTTGCCGATCTTCGGATGGCGGTCTCCGTCTTCCTTGCCGGTGCCGCCCAGCGTGACCGAATGCAGCATCGACACGTTGTCGCCGACAACTGCCGTCTCGCCGATGACAATCGAATGGGCGTGGTCGATCATGATGCCACGGCCGACGCGCGCATTGGGGTGGATGTCCACGCCGAAGACCTCGCTGACGCGCATCTGGACGTAGTAGGCGAGGTCTTTCCGCCCCTGCCTCCACAGCCAGTGGCCGACGCGATAGGCCTGCACCGCCTGATAGCCCTTGAAGAACAGGATTGGCTGCAGGAACCGGTGGCAGGCCGGGTCGCGGTCATAAACGGCCACCACATCCGCGCGTGCGGCATGTCCGATTTCGGGGTCCGCGGCATAGGCCTCATCCGCGATCTCGCGCAGGATCTGTTCGCTCATCTCGCCCGAGGCAAGCTTCAGCGAAAATCGGTAGGCCAGTGCGCGCTCCAGCGTCGGGTGGTGCAGCACGCCCGAATGGATCAGCCCGCCCAGCAGCGGTTCGTCGCGCACGGCCGCCCGTGCCTCGTCACCGATGCGGGACCACACGGGATCGACTGTCGCAAGTACCGGTTTCAGCTCGGCCATGACATTCCTCCGCAGCACGACAGTATCGGAAACATAGTCGCGCGCGGGCAAAAGGGAAAGGCTTCCCCTCAGACGTCGGCACCACCGCGCCTTCGCAGCCCTGCTGCCGCCTGCGCGCAGCGCCATTCCACGATGGCCGCGGCCACGTCGGTCAGCGCCATCAGATAGTCCAGTTCGGTCACCGGACCCTGGGGGTCTGGCCAGGTTCGCGCCGCCGTGACCAGAAGGCTTCCGTTGCCCCAAAGGGGGTGCTCAACACCCGACCGCTTGCGCCAGCGGTCGGCGGCGTGGGCGCGCCGGATCATCTCGTTGATCGCACCTCGCCGATCACCCTCTGACATCACGGCCAGCCGTCGTGCCGCCGCGTGCAGATCGCCATACAGGATCGGGCGCATCAGGGGCCGGGAACGGTCAGTTGCAGCAGGTGCACGGCGAGCCGCACGCTGCCCCCGGCAAAGGCCCCGCCCGTTGCATCAAGCTGAAGCGCGGTCGCCGCGTAAAACGCCGTCGGCTGGCCCAGCACCCCATGCGCGAAGCTTCCCGCCCCAAGCCCCAGCCCCGAGCCGTATCGACCGACGAAGCCCGGGTTCCCAAGCTGCCACGACGCCAGCGTACCCGTGATCGCAGTCAGAACCCGCCCGGTCACCCCGAAGACGACCGCGTTCGCCGGAATGACCAGGCCTGTCAGCGACTGCGCCCCCGCCCCCAGCGTATGGGTGAACTCGACGACAGACAGGCCCAGCCCGGCACCGAACGGCGACAGCGTCACCTGCCCGCCCCGCCACCCGGTTCCGTCATGGATCGCGGTCTGCCCCGCGTCCCGAACGAAAGCACGCCACCCGGTCTTGGGCACGGCGAAATCCCATCCGCCGTTCGTACCGATGGCAATCTGCCCCGTGCGCCCGGCCCAGGCGTTTACCGCGCCCGCCGGAACACCGTAGCACACGCCGTCGACCACGACCGTCGGAGGAGTAGCCTCCGAAACCGAGGCAAGAACAAGCTGCGACAGCCCGTCCAGCCTGACCAGCGCTTCGTTCACCGTGACATGCTTCTGCGCCTGCGCGGCGTCGACAAGGGGAAGCTCTAGGTTCGCGGTGTTAGACATCGACTGAAATCCTTGCAAAGGGTCCTGGCCCGAACACATCCGACACTTGCGCCACCTCGGCAACGAACGGCACAGCGACCCCGTCCAACGCCTGATCGGCCGCCGCATAGGTCCAGCCGCCCGACGTGACCGTTGTCTGACGGATGACCGAACCAGCCGTTGTGGCGATGCGCACCTGGTAAAGCTCGCTCGCCTCGCCCAGCGGCACGTCTGTCCCGGCCCAGCTGTCCCCGCCCACCCGGGTCCGCCGCAACCAGCTGAGCGCAAGATCGCCCCCTGCGGCCCGCTTCGCGCGAAGATGCGCAGGTGCGTAGGGCCGCAGGCCCACGCCTGAAAAGGCCTCGACCCGGTGCACATAGGTTGGATCCGCCGGATCGATCCGCTGCGCTCCGATCCGGTAATGACGCGCTAGGTCTCGCTCGGCCAGGCTCAGCGTGATCTGGCGAGGCGCCCCATCCATCAGAACAATGAAACTTCCGACCGGCCAGGCGACGGGCGCGGCTTTCTCGGTTCCGGCCTGACCCCGCAGCCGCATGGAGAGTTCGAAGGTCTTGGGTGCAACAAGCGCGGCGTCGCGGAACTGGAACAGCTCCCATAGGCCCGCGGTCCCGTCGCCGATCGCCACCAGGTTAGCCCCATTCAAAAGGCGCGCCGGCTGGACGGATGCGACAGATCCCACTTCGAACCGGACGCGGAGGGGATCGCCCCTGTCCCAGACCCCGGCCGCAGCAGGCGACAGAACCGACTCCGTCACACCGACAATCGAGGGTCCGGTGACAGTTGTGTTCAGACTGTATCCCGCGTCGCTATCCGAGGCATAGACTGCGACCGGCCCCGGCCAGGGCTCTGCCGCCACAGCAACATGCGGCGCATGCGGTACCTCCAGACCGGTCATAAGCGGCAAGTCGAGGAACAGCGGCGTGACCGGAACCGGCGTGACGAAAGCCGCTGGCGTGGCGGGATCCTCGGCCTCGTCCGACCGGACATGAACGGACGGCTCGAACCGGACGGCTTCGATCGACAGCGGTCCGGTCTGCTCCACCCGGTCAATCCGGTACAGAGCGCGGCCCTCGGGTGTTGGAACATCCACCAGATCGCCCGCGCCAAGGGCCGCCATGGACGGCGGCACAGCAAACCGCGCAGAGTCCCGCGCCACGCGGGCTTCGGCGAGCCACCGCTCGACAACGCCTTGCGCCTCGGACCGAAGGAACGACAGCGTGGTCTCACTCACCTCTGCCGTCGCGGCGTCGTCATCCGGGAAAATCGCCTCAGCGGTCCGAACGGCGAAGTCCCCTTCCGCCTCGACATAACTCAGCCGGACGCGACCCGAAATCTCGCCTGCCCCCGCCCTGGCCGTCTCGACCCAGCCCTTTGTGTCGTCGTCCACCGCAAGCGCACCGGGATCGAGCCGTGTCGGTTTGCCGAGGCCCCGCATCCTGAACCGGACGCCAGCGTCCCTTTCCATCGCGTCGAAACCATAGGCCAGCATCAGCGGTTGGATCGCGGCCCGGCCCGTGGCGATATCCGGTGAGCTGAAGCCGCGTACCAACCCGAAAAGCTGGGATACATCGACATCCTTCAGCCCCGACCGGGCCGCGATCTCGGCCACCACGGCGGCCAGGGGCTGTGCACTCGTCCTCCCACTGACCCAATGCCCGCGCGCATAGTTGGCCGCGTCCGACCACACCGGGGAATTCACGGGGAACTCGGGGAAAGGCCTGGTATCCCAGGCCCATACATGGGCGCGGCCCATGTCGATCATCGGCCCGCCATAGACGCCCGATTCTGGGTTCCGCGCGGGATCGCCCCAATAGTCGATCACCGCCCGCAGGTACTGCATCTGGATCAGGTCATCACGTCGCCCGTCCGACCCGTAAGGCACGGCCGATTCCGACGACTTCGGATCAATGAACTTGTTCGGCTCGTTCGTGCCTTTGTCCACCGAAGGGCAGCCGTATTCGTCGGCCCAGGCGGCATCAAACTGCGGCCCCCTCAGGCTGTCAGGGTCGTGCGCTGAAAACGCCTGCGCCTCAGCGCCATTCGGCCATACCAGACGGTGCCGTGACGCTTCCCACACCGGTTTGCGGTCATTCGGCGAACAGGCCAGTATGCCGCTCTCGCCGAAAACCATCACATCGCGCACCTGGTCAAGCGTGTCGCCCACCAGCGCCACCCGCCGGCACAGCCCCGGGTCCGTGGGCTTCGATCCCTCGATCTGCGCCCTGACCCACTCCGCCCCGGCCCGCGTCTTGCCCGCGCCGCGCCCACCCATGATGACCCATGTCTTCCAGGTGCCGTCGGGCGGCAATTGGTGGTCCAGCGCCCAGACCTCGAAAAGCCACGGCAGGGACATCAGCGCGTTGTTCGATAGCTCGCCCAAAAGCGCATCAATCTCCTCGCGCTCGGCCGAGGCGATCCAATCGGCGAGCGATCTCGTCGCGGGCCCGGTCGAAATCGAGCGCGTAGCCGTGGACGATTCCGAGCTCTTGCTTGCGGAGCTTTTCAAGTTTACCCCTCTCTTCCGCCACAAGGTGGAAGGCAGCCCGCAGGTCCCGGACGGCGGTGCCCACGTTCTTGGCTTCGTTCAGCCTGCCCTGCCTGATGTCATTTAGCGCCGCTGCAACCTCGTGCAGCACGTCGCGGCACATGTCCTCGACCGCGGTCAGAAGGTCTGGCGGCGGCCTCGGCTTCGCGTCATCTTCGTTCATATGGCTGGCGTTACGTCCTTGGATTGGACAGTCCAGGCGAAACAAGAAAGCGGCCCGGGGTTTCCCCCTGCCGCTTGCCCACCTCGTCCAGCTTGCCTGAAGTCCTACCTTTGGCCGTTCGCAAAGTCAAGCGCAAAATTGAATGATACCAATAGCTTACGAGATCTCATCGTTAACCTTTCATTCACACCTCAGTTCCCGCCGTCCTGTGTCCCGCCTTGGTCCTCGGCACCCTGCTGCGCCTCGATCCTGCGCCACTTGATGACGTTCCGGTTGTGCTCCGCCAAGGTCTCGGCGAAGGCATGGCCGCCCGTGCCGTCGGCGACGAAGAACAGATAGCCGGTCTGGTCCGGGTTCAGCGCCGCAGCGATCGCCTCGCGTCCGGGGTTGGCGATGGGCGTCGGCGGCAGCCCGTCGATGACGTAGGTGTTCCACGCCGTCCGCCCGCGCAGCTCGCTCTGCCTCAGACCCCGCCCAAGGATCCCCTGCCCCTTGGTGATGCCATAGATCACCGTGGGGTCTGTCTGCAGCTTCATGCCCTTGGCAAGCCGATTCAGAAACACGCTCGCGACCCGCCCCCGCTCCTCGGGCACGCCGGTCTCCTTCTCGACGATGGACGCCATCACCAGCGCCTCGTCGGGCGATTTGTAGGGAAGCCCCTCGGCCCGCCCCGCCCAAAGCTCCGCCAGCGTCGACTCCTGCCGCGCCTGCATCTCGGCAATCAGCTCCGACCGCGCCTCACCCCGCGCCACGTCATAGCTTTCAGGCGCCAGCATCCCCTCGGTCGGCAGCTTGGGCACATCCCCCGACAAAAAGTCCGCCCGCTTCAGCGCCTCCGCGGCCTGCCAGACCGTTGTTCCCTCCGCCAGCGTCACCCGAAACCGCGTGTCCGGCCGCCCCGCCCGGTCCGCGTATTCCGGCGGAGCCGCCGCATCGCCCACGTCGAACTTCGTCACCTCGACATAGGCGTTGGTCGCCGGGTCCAGCTCGCGCACCACCACATCCGACCCGGTGACACCGATGCGGAAGTTGACCTCGGTCCCGCAGGTCGATTGGCCACCCCCCGTGATCTCCTCGACGATCTCGCGCATCGAGGCGGCCGGTTGCACCAGGAAAGACCCCGCCTTCAGCTGCTCGGCCCGCCCTGCGTAGTCCGCCCCAACCCGGAAGATATAGCCGCTGCTGATCGCACCCTGACCGACAAGCTGGTCGGCCACCACGCGCATGTTCGAGCCCGCGTCCACCCGCAGGCAGATCGCATCAGCCAGCGGCCCCGGCCCGTCGAACTGGTGCCGCCCCCAGGCCACAATCCCCGCGGCAAGCGCCAGCAGAACCACCGCAAGTGTCAGAAAGTTCGAGGCAATGTGCCGCCACATCAGGCGACCTTGCCCAGCACGAGACTCGCGTTCGTGCCCCCGAATCCAAAGCTGTTTGACAGCGCGATGTCGATCCGCCGCTTCACCGCCTTGTTCGCCGCCAGGTCCAGCACGGGCGTGACCGCCGGATTGTCCAGGTTGATCGTCGGCGGGGCGATCTGGTCGCGCAGCGCCAGGATGCAGAAGATCGCCTCCACCGACCCCGCCGCTCCCAGCAGGTGCCCGATGGACGATTTCGTCGACGACATCGTCGCCCCCGCCGCGTGGTTCCCGAGCAGCCGCTCGACTGCCCCCAGCTCGATCGTATCGGCCATCGTGCTCGTGCCATGCGCGTTGATGTAATCCACTGCACCCGGCGTCAGACCGGCCCGGTTCAGCGCCATCTGCATGCTGCGATAGCCGCCGTCGCCATCTTCACTCGGGGCGGTGATGTGGTACGCATCCCCCGACAGCCCATACCCCAGAACTTCGGCATAAATCGTTGCACCACGGGCCTTTGCGTGCTCAAGCTCTTCCAGCACAACAACTCCCGCGCCCTCGCCCATCACGAACCCATCGCGGTCCGCGTCATAGGGGCGGCTCGCCTTTTCCGGCTCATGCGCGCGCTTCGTGCTCAACGCCTTGCAGGCGTTGAACCCTGCGATCCCGATCTCGCTGATCGGCGCCTCGCAGCCGCCCGCCACCATGATGTCGGCGTCCCCCCACTGGATCAGCCGCGCCGCATCGCCGATGGCGTGCGCCCCCGTGGAACAGGCCGTCACCACCGCATGGTTCGGCCCCTTGAACCCGAACCGGATCGAGACCTGCCCCGACGCCAGGTTGATCAGCGCCGACGGAATGAAGAACGGACTGACCCGCTTCGGCCCCCGTTCCTTGATCAGCACCGCCGTCTCGGCAATCGAGGTCAGCCCCCCGATCCCCGACCCCAGCATCACGCCGGTCCGCAGCTTCTCCGCCTCGGAAAGATCAGCGATTCCAGCGTCTTGCACGGCCTGCACCGCCGCCGCCATGCCATACAGGATGAAGTCGTCCACCTTCCGGCGGTCCTTCGGCTCCATCCAGTCATCGGGGTTGAACGTGCCGTCCGACCCGTCGCCGTAGGGCACTTCGCAGGCATAGGTCGTGACCACGTTCGACGTGTCGAACCGCGTGATCAGCCCCGCGCCCGACTGCCCCGCGAGCAGCCGCGACCACGTCTCTTCAACGCCGCAGGCCAGCGGCGTGACCAGACCCAGCCCCGTGACAACCACCCGCCGCATGACGCCCCCTGACCCGCGTTTTTCCGTTCAGGGCGTGATACACGCCCCCCATGACAGGCGCAACTCAAGGCGCTTCGAGCGGGCGGGGCTGAGCCGGGTCCCGCCCGGTTTTGCGCTCTCTCGCAACCCCTTGCGAACGCTGGAGCCACAGGTCCTAACAGCGCGTCAAGAAACGTATGGCAAGCGTATGGCACCTGTATGGCATCCTGCCATACGCGGGGCTGGCATCGGGAGGCGTTAACGCGCACTTCGCAGCCAAATTGCATCGCCCGTCTACCTTCGCGACGCAACGGAGAGCGGCGCATGACCGCGGGTGGGCGCTGCAACGCTGACGGTCAGCACTTCATGGCGCCACCCCGGACGCCGCTGTTTTCGCAAACCGCCGTCGCAGAAGCGCCCGTCCGGGGGGGCGATCGGGCGCTGCCTGGGCCGCTGCGCGGCTGATCCGGGCAAGAGAAGAAAGAATGGCGCAAGGATCAAGCAAAGCAGCACAACGAGCAATGCGCGGCAAGGATGACTAGCTGCCCGGCCTGTCCCTACAACCCACCAGGACGCGCGATCCGTCCGGCGCGCGCGGCCGGTCGCCATCGGTCACGTCAAGGCAGGTCGCGATCTCGAGCATTCGCGCTGCGATCGGTGCGAAACGGGGGTAGAAGGCTTCGAACGGCTTTGGGAAGTACACGCGAGCTTGCAGGAAGATTTTCGGGTCAGGTGGGTACGAAGAAACTACGACGCACAGCAGAAACTCGACATCCCGTGGTGCCTTTCCACATGTAACTGCAAACGGCACATCTGCAGAATCCGGGACGAGCATCACCTGGCTCGCTCCGTTCGGAGACGCGGAGTAGGTCGAGTATCCCGGAATCCTGAGACGGGCCGGCACGCTTTCGGTGAACTTGAAGTCGCCAGCTGGCCCGGGTGAGCGGAAGTGGCCATCGGTCGCCATGGTCAAGACCCGCAAGTGAAAACTGTGCCGCGCAGCGCTAGGTCGTCATCGAGGATTGGCTCCAGCCAGGGTATCTCGTTCATCGGAACGAAATCGTCGTCCCGCCGCATCTTCGAGACGTCCGTGCCGAGGTCGAAGACGCGCGAGTGCATGCGGACGAGCGTTGACGCATCAGTTTCGGCAAACGCCGGTGCTACGCAGGACAGCGACGCCGCCGCACAGGCGGCGATGCACAGGCTCAGATGAAAAAGCCATTCCTTCTGCACCGCGGGCGTCCTCCTAAACGCGATGCCAAACGTTAGGACAACCCTGCGCCCGAAATGTGGCTCCGCCAAACCTGCGACTGAAATCCCCGCCTACCCCCGCCGATACAGCCCCAGCCCCGCCCCGTGCCCGGCCTCCTCGCCGCCCACCTCCGCATACACCCGATACCCCATCCGCGACGCCAGGGCCTGCGACGCCGCGTTCCGCCCGTCGATCTGCGCCACCGTCGGCCCGCCGACATGCGCATCGAACCAGTCATGCGCCGCCCGCACCGCTTCGGTCCCGTACCCCCGCCCCATCGCCTCCCGTGACAGCACCCACCCGGCCTCGGGCAGGTCGTCGAAATGCGCCCCATACCCCCGGATGACGCGGAAGAACCCCGTCTGCCCCAGCAGCACGCCCGTCGCCCGGTCCGCGATCGCCCACTGCCCGTGACCGAGCAGCGCCCAGCCGCCCGCGATCATCAGGAACGACTGCCAGCTTGCCCCCCGGTCGCGGGCGGGCACGCCGATATGGGCGGTCACCACGGGGTCGGCCCAGATCGCGGCGAAGACGTCGAAGTCGGCCAGCGTGAAGGGGCGGAGCGTCAGGCGCGGGGTGGTGAGGGTGGGGGGTGTCATGCACGAACCTTCGCAGGATTTGGCTGGGCGGCAAGGGTTGGGCGACTCCGCCCCGGCCCCCGAGCCGGAGCCCCGCACTCAAGGGGAACGGCCCGCCCCGGTGCCTTCGACCCGCACGCATACCTTTGAGGTCAGCGCCTTCGGGCAACGGGGCCCCGGATCAGGTCCGGGGCGGGGTCTGCCTTGAAGTCCGGTGCCCCCCAACGAAAACGGCGCCCCCGGGGGGCGCCGTCTCGAACCATTGCCGCAAGGGCGAAACCCTTCAGGCGGCTTCCGAGATGAACTTCACCGCGTCGCCGAAGGTCTGGATCGTCTCGGCCGCGTCATCCGGAATCTCGATCCCGAACTCTTCCTCGAAGGCCATGACCAGCTCGACCGTGTCCAGGCTGTCCGCGCCCAGATCGTCGATGAACGAGGCGTTCTCGGTCACCTTGTCCCCCTCGACGCCCAGGTGCTCGACGACGATCTTCCGCACACGATCCGCGATGTCGCTCATGTCTGTTCCTCTTGTCAGGACGGGGTCCGTTCCCCGCCTTCGTTGTTCCGGCCACGCAATGCTGCGGCGATGTGCCGCCCCATGCCGGGCCAATTCCGGGACCCGCCCCCGAATTCGCCGCCGCCTATAGCACAGTCCTGACCCATGACAAGCGGTTTCGCAAGGCCCCAACCCGGCCTTGAAACCGCCGCCCGCCGTCCCTTCCGCAGCGTCGCGTAGGGGTGGATGCAGGCATCGTCAGACCATCGCCATGCCGCCGTTGACATGCAGCACGGCCCCCGTCACATAGCCCGCCTCGGCGCTGGAAAGATACAAGGCCGCCGCCGCGATCTCCTCGCTCGTGCCCATCCGCCCCGCCGGAATGGCCCCCAGGATCCGGCCCTTCTGGTCGTCCGTCAGCTTGTCGGTCATCGCCGTCTCGATGAAGCCGGGGGCCACGCAGTTCACCGTGATCCCGCGCGAGGCGACCTCGGCGGCCAGCGATTTCGACATCCCCACCATGCCCGCCTTGGCCGCAGCGTAGTTGCCCTGCCCTGGGTTCCCGGTCGCGCCGACGACCGACGAGATGTTGACGATCCGCCCCCAGCGCGCCTTCATCATGCCCCGCACGACCGCGCGGCAGAGGCGAAAGGTCGAGGTCAGGTTGACCGCGATCACCTCGTCCCATTCGGCGTCCGACATCCGCATGAACAGGTTGTCCCGCGTGATGCCGGCGTTGTTCACCAGGATGTCGATGCCCCCCATCGCCTCGGCCGCCGCCTTCGGCAGCGCCTCGACCGAGGCCATGTCGGACAGGTTCGCCGGACACACATGCGCCCGCGACCCCAGCCGCGCGGCCAGCTCCTCCAAAGGCCCGACCCGCGTGCCTGACAGCCCAACGACCGCCCCCGCGCCATGCAGCGCCACCGCAATGGCCCCGCCGATGCCGCCCGACGCCCCCGTCACCAGCGCGCGCTTGCCCGTCAGATCAAACATGTCCCGCTCTCCCCACTTCAAGGGGAATGAACTGCCCCCACATCTTCATCTCGGCTCAAATTTCCCGGGGGTTCAAGGGGCAGAGCCCCCTTGCCTTCCCGGATGGGCAGGGCAGAGCCCCCTTGCCTTCCCTGCCGTCCCCGGCCCTTACCCCGCGACCGCCGCCGCCACATCCTCGGGCGTGCCCACGGCCCTGGTTGCGGCCTCCGGCGCGATGCGCCGGATCATCCCCGACAGCGCCTTGCCTGCGCCCACTTCCCAGAACTCCGTAACCCCCTGCCCGGCCATCCACTGGACCGACTCGCGCCACCGGACCGACCCCGTCACCTGCGCGACCAAGAGCCGCCGGATATCTTCGGGGTCGCTGACTGCCTCGGCCCGCACGTTCGCCACCACCGGCACCGCAGGCCGGGCAATCGCCACACCCGCCAGCGCCGCCGCCATCGCCTCCGCTGCGGGCTGCATCAGCGCGCAGTGGAAGGGCGCGCTCACGGGCAGCAGGATCGCGCGCTTCGCGCCCCTGGCCTTCGCAATCTCGACCGCCCGCTCGACCGCGCCCCGATGCCCCGACACCACCACCTGCGCGGTGTCGTTGTCGTTCGCGGCCTGGCAGACCTCGCCTTGCGCGGCCTCCGCCGCCACGGCCGACGCGCCCGCGAAGTCCATGCCCAGCAGGGCCGCCATCGCCCCCACGCCCACCGGCACGGCAGCCTGCATCGCCTCGCCCCGAAGCCGCAGAAGGCGCGCCGTATCCGCCAGCGTCAGCGCCCCCGCCGCGCAGAGGGCCGAATATTCCCCCAGCGAATGCCCCGCGACAAAGGCCGCGTCGGTCACCTTGACCCCTTCGGCCTCCAAGGCCCGCATCGCGGCCAGGGACGTCGCCATCAGCGCGGGCTGGGCGTTGCGGGTCAGGGTCAGGGCCTCGGCCTCGCCCTCCCAGATCAGCGCCGACAGCCGCTCGCCCAGGGCCGCGTCCACCTCGTCGAACACCGCCCGCGCAGCGGGATAGGCGTCCGCCAGCGCGCGGCCCATGCCGATGGCCTGCGCACCCTGCCCCGGGAATACGAATGCCCTGCTCACCTCTGCCCCCTCCCTTTCCCGGCGCGGCGCCGGGCCTTGGCCGGGCCCCCTGCCGCTCCGGCGCGTCCCGGCCCGCCCCGAATAGCCGCAGCGCGGCCCCTTGCGCAACCGCCCGCATCGCGACGCCGCGTCCCGCAAGGCCCCGTGTCGCCACCGCCGAAACCGGATAGTCTGTGGCGCAGTCCGAGTCCTGCCCGAACCGGAGGCCAGGTTGCCGCCCCCCCGACACGCCGCGAACGCCCCGCAGGACTATGATGCCGTCACGCGGACGATCCATTGGATCGCCGCCTTCGTGATCGTCTCGCAGATCATGCTGGGGCTGTCGATGACAGCGATGCGCCCGGTGGACGAAGCCGCGGCGGCCGAGATCGTGCGGCTTTACACGATCCACAAATCCGTGGGGCTCCTCAGCCTCGTCATCGCGGTGGCCCGCGTCGCCTGGGCCCTTACGGGTGCGCGCCGGCCCGGCCCCTTGCATCCCGATCGCCGGATCGAGACGCTGGCCGCGACCACCGTGCACTGGTCACTCTATGGCGCGATGTTCGTGATGCCGCTGTCGGGATGGCTTCTGCATGCCGCCAGCCCCCCCTATGCCGCGATCCCCTGGCCCTTCGGGCAGGGACTGCCCGGCATCCCCGAAGACCCGCGCCTCGCCGCGATCTTCAGCACGTTGCACCTGCTGTCCTCGTGGGTGCTGTACGCGGCTGTGGGCCTGCACATGGCCGGGGCATTCAAGCACGCCATCGTGGACATGGACGCCACGATGGCGCGGATGACGTCGGGCACCGGCACGCCCGTGCCCCGCGCGGCGCAGTCGCCGCTGCCTGCCCGGATCGCAGTGGCGGTCTGGGCGGCCACCGTGGCGGCGGCGATCCTGACCGCCCCGGTGCCCGAACCCGACCCCTTCGCCGAAATCGGGGCCGACCCGAACACCGACGCGGCCGCCCCGGACGGGACGACCGCGCCGTGACGCCCCAGGGTCAGAACACCGCCGCCACCGGATCGCCCAAAGCCAGCGACCCGGCATAGCGGAACTGGTTCTCGCGCTTCATCGGGTGATAGCGCGCGCCCTGCACGTCGCGGAACCGCCGCTCCAGCCCCGTCGCCCGGTAGAAACCCGCTCCGCCGGCCAGTTCCATCGCCAGCTCGACCGTGCGGATCGCGTTCTCCTCGACCAGGCGGCGGCCGATCTGCACCTCGTTCACGCTGTCAGCCGACGGCATCATCCGCTCCGCCGCATCGACCATCGCGCCATGCGCGATCTGCGCCGCGCGCAGCCGCGTCATCATCTCGCCCGCCGTCGCGGGGTTGCGCCCCGCGCCCTCGCGCTTGCGCGCCACCGACAGGGCGATGTCTGCGGCACTTTCGGCCACGCCCAGGTAGACCGAATAGATCAGCGGAAAGGCGATGGTCGCGATGATCTGGAACAGCGGGTGCCACTCGCCCGCCTTGCGTTTCAGTGACACCTTCTCATCCGGCACGAAGAACCCGTCGATCACCACGTCGTGCGATCCGGTCCCGCGCATGCCCAGCGTGTGCCAGGTGTCCAGAAGCTTGACCTCGGGCGCGTCCAGCGGCACGGCGAAGTGGATCACCTCGCCTTCGCAGATCGCCCCGGTCACCAGAAGCGCCCCGGCGGGCGCGCCCGAGGCAAAGACCTTGCGCGCATGGATGCGGTAGCCGCCCGGCACGCGCTCGGCCCGGCCCGATCCGCCCACCCAGTCCGACCCGCCGCTGGTCAGAAGGATCGCGTCGGTGGTGCCCACCCGCTTCAGCACCGGCTCGATCGCCGCCTTGGCGGCGGGCTGGTTGCGCCAGCGCCAGGCGGGAATGGCGACCTGGTGGGTGTGCATCGACAGCGCAAGCGCGGTCGAGGCGCAGCCGTGGGCCAGGAGCCGCAGCATCTCGGTCAGGTCCCGCACCCCGGCCCCGCCCCCGCCCAGTTCGGCCGGGACACCCGCCTTGACCAGCCCCTCGGCCTTCAGCACCGCGTAGTTGTCAGCGACGAACCGGTCATGGTCATCGTGATCGCCCGCCCGTGCATCGAACTGGGCCGCGAGGCGCCGGGCCGTTGCCGCAAGGGTCGCCGCCGCGGGGGCATGGGTTGGCTCTGGCGTGGGTGCCGGGGTCGGCATCGGGGTGGGGCGCGCCATACTGGCCGCGCCCGTTGTCAGTGTATCCGTCATCGGAATGCTCCTTTCAGAAACATGCCGCAAGCCTGACCGGGCGGACCTGTGCCGGTCCAGTCCAGTATCTGGACTAGGCGGCGGATGACCGGGCGGGCATTACCGTCTACACTGGCGGCCTCTCACAGCGACGGGCCCGAACCTGTGGCCCGACCTGAACGGCACCCGGCGAATGCGCTGGCCGGGGCCATCCCGAAGAGGAGCTAGAGATGACCGACCGTGGCGGCTATCAGCAGTTCTGCCCCCTCTCGATGGCGGCAGAGATCATCTGCACCCGCTGGACCCCCCTGATCCTGCGCGAGCTTCTGTGCGGCAGCACGCGGTTTTCCGACCTGCGCAAGGGCGTGCCCCGGATGTCGCCCACGCTTCTGTCGAAGCGGCTGAAGGAACTGGAGGAAGCGGGCGTGATCGAAACCCGCCCCCGCCCCGACGGCAACCTCGACTACCTGCTGACCGAGATGGGCGAGGACCTGCGCCCGATGATCATGACGCTGGGAAACTGGGGCCACCGCTGGATCGAATCGACCGTGTCGCTGCGCAACCTCGACCCCTCGCTTCTGATGTGGGACATGCGCCGGTGGCTGAACACCGGGCACCTGCCCAGCCGCCGCTGCACGATCCAGTTTCTGTACCCCGAGATTCCGGGGGGCGGGCGGACCTTCTGGCTGGTGGTGCACGAAGGCGAGGTGGACCTCTGTTCCATCGATCCCGGCTTCGAGGTGGACCTGATGGTCACGGCTGACCTGCGCAGCATGACGGCCGTCTGGATGGGCATGACCAGCCTGCGCGCCGAAATCGCCGCCGGGCGGATCACGGTGGACGGCGACGCAGGGATGGCGCGGGCGATGGGCGACTGGCTGGGCCTCAGCCGCTTCGCACCAGAACCGCGGCGGGTCGCGTGACCGAACCAGGTGACCAGACCGGCACCGGCCCTGGCGCGCTGGTGCGGTTGGCCGAACTGGAGATCGACCCCGCACAGCTTGACGCCTATCTGCGGCACATGCGGGACGAGATCGCGGCCTCGGTCGCGATCGAGCCGGGGGTTCTGTCGCTGACGGCTGTGGCGCTGGCCGACAGCCCAACCTCGATCCGCATTCTGGAAATCTATGCCGACGACGCCGCCTACCGCGCGCACCTGGCCTCGCCCCACTTCCTCGCCTACAAGGCGGCGACGGCGGGGATGGTGCTGGCGCTGCGGCTGACGGACGTGACCGCCGTGGCGATGGCCGCGAAACCCTGACCCGGCCGAACCGCCTTTCTGGCGACCCTTGCATCACAGCCGCGATCCTCTATAAGGCCGCATCCTTCCGCAACACTTGCACCCGGCGAAGCCTCTCGTGGCGGACCGCGGAAGGGGTCTCGGTCCCGCCTATGAAGCCGCCTGACACGAAAAGGAGTGGGCATGCCGCTTTACGAGCATGTTCTGATTGCGCGCCAGGATCTGTCCTCCGCGCAGGCCGAAGGGCTGATCGAGCACTTCGGCACCGTCCTCGGTGACAATGGCGGCAAGGTCGTCATGTCGGAATACTGGGGCGTCAAGACGATGGCCTACAAGATCAACAAGAACCGCAAGGGGCACTATGCCTTCATCCGCTCGGACGCGCCCTCGGCCGCCGTGCAGGAGATGGAGCGCCTTGCCCGCCTGCATGACGACGTGATGCGCGTCATGTCGATCCGCGTCGATGCCCATGACGAGGGCCCTTCGATCCAGATGCAGAAGCGCGACGACCGCGACGACCGTGGCCCCCGTGACGGCGGCGACCGTGGCGGCTTCCGCGATCGTGGCCCGCGCGAAGACCGCGGACCCCGCGAGGATCGTGGCCCCCGTGAGGATCGTGGCCCGCGTGAAGGTGGCGGCGAGCGCCGTTCCTTCGCCCCCCGGACCTGATGCGGTATCTGAACAAGGGATCATAACACATGGCCACGAAACCGTTTTTCCGCCGCCGCAAGGTCTGCCCCTTCTCGGGCGACAACGCGCCGAAGATCGACTACAAGGACGTCCGCCTGCTGCAGCGCTACATCTCGGAACGCGGCAAGATCGTCCCCGCCCGCATCACCGCCGTCTCGGCCAAGAAGCAGCGCGAACTGGCAGCCGCCATCAAGCGCGCCCGCTTCCTTGCCCTGCTGCCCTATGCCGTGAAGTGAGGAGACTGACAGATGCAAGTCATCCTGCTTGAACGCGTGGCCAAGCTTGGCCAGATGGGCGAAGTGGTCCGGGTCAAGGACGGCTACGCCCGCAACTTCCTGCTGCCCCAGGGCAAGGCGCTGCGCGCCAACGACGCCAACGTGAAGGCGTTCGAGGCCAAGAAGGCGCAGCTGACCGCGCAGAATCTGGAAACGAAGAAAGAGGCCGAGAAGATCGCGGCCACCCTCGACGGTCAGGTCTACGTGGTCATCCGCTCGGCGTCGGACACTGGCGCCCTCTACGGCTCGGTCACCGCGCGCGACGCGGCCGAGGCGGCGACGGCAGGCGGCGTGACGGTCAACCGGACCCAGGTGGTGCTGGACAAGCCCATCAAGGAACTGGGCATGCACAGCGTCACGGTCGTGCTGCACCCGGAAGTGTCGGTGAAGATCAAGATGAACGTCGCCCGCTCGGCGGAAGAGGCCGAACTGCAGGCGTCCGGCAAGTCGATCCAGGAGCTTGCGGCAGAAGCCGAAGCCGCCGCCGACTTCGAGGTGGCGGAGCTCTTCGACGACATCGGGAGTGCGGCGACGGAGGAGTGATCCTTCGGAGGTCGCTGGACGGAATGGGCCGCGCCGGGGGAACCTGGCGCGGTTTCGTTTGGGGGGTTCCAAGCTGATCTGATCCCGTTAGTCTGGCGATCGGCGTTCCACACAGCTGACGGGCGGACCGATTGCCTAGGGCGTTCAATACATTCGCTTTTTTAACGGCCATCGCTTTTGCCGGGTCGGGCTTGGCGGCCGATGCAACACCTCCGGTGGTGGCGAGATACTCTCTCACAGTCGAATTCTTCAGCTTTCGCGCCTTCATCGTCGCCGCGATCCGATCGGACGGAAGCGGCACAATCTTCGCACTCGGGAACGTCACCGAAAGCAGCCCCGGCAAAGACGACAACCACATCGGGTTCGGCCAGATCGAAGAGCCGCTGACCGCGCCCGATCAAGCTCGCCTGACCGAGGTCTTTCGCGAGGTCAACCTTTGCTCGATCGACAGCGAAGGGACGGGTGGAGGGCGCGACGGCAGCTTTGTCCAGCTTCAGAGCGCGGACGAAATGGGGCGGTGCTTCCTGACGTCCTATTCACCCAAGGACCCGCGCGTTTACGTCCTGTCCGACGTCATGCTGGAGCTTGGGTCAAATGCGGCGTCGCGCACGAGGCCGGACGTTGCAAGGGTGCTTCAACAGGCGCGGGGGGGCATTTGTACGCTGCAAGGCGGTTGGTCCAAGGGAATGCCTGACTATTGTCGGCACGTTCCGATCCATTTGCCATTGCGGTTCTTCCCCTTCGCCCTGTCGCCTTACACAGACCTGACGGGATGTCCTACAGCTTGGGCCTGGGCACCAGATGCAGCATGCAAGTCGATACAACTCAAACAGGTCGAAGGGGACATTGTCACCGATGTTCCGACGTTGCCAAAGCCATTGCCACCGTATGTACTCGGTGTTCCTCCGGAGTAGGGCTTGCTTCAGCCCGCCTCCTCAGCCCGAGCGTGACTGGCTGAAGTCTGTTCCACCCATACTCAACACTCCTTAACTTCGTAGAGTACATCCTGTATACTACGCCCCCAATAAACGTAGTATACACCCATGACCCAGCACCACAGCCGCATCGCCCAGTCCGCCTATCTCGACCTCGTCCGATCTCTTCAAGACGACGCGGTCGCGGACATCCGTGGCACACCCACCCGCCTTGAACGCAACGGGCGCACCTACTGGTACGACAGCTACCGGGTCGGGTCCGACATCCGCAAACGCTACATCGGCGAGGATTCGCCTGACCTGCGCGCGCGTCTGGCCCGGCAGGCCGACCTTGCCGCCGAACGCAAGGCGCGGGAGGTCAACCGCACCCGCCTTGTCCGCGTCCTGCGGGCCGAGGGTATGGCGAACGTCGATACCGAAGCGGGAACTTTCTTCCACGCCCTTGCCCGCACGGGGGCGTTTCGGCTGGGCGCGACGGTCGTGGGCACACAAGCCTTCCGCCTCTACGAAGGTGAGCTCAGCGTCCGTATCGCGGGCGACGACACGGCCCAGACCGGCGACATCGACATCGCCCAATTCCACCGCCTCTCCGTCGCCCTAGGTGACGCGGTGGAAGAAACCCTCGCCGACACCTTCCGCGACCTGCGCTTCGCCCCCGTCCCCGCGCTGAAGAACAGCGCCACCTGGCGGTGGCAGCAGCGCGAATCCGAAACACTGGTCGAATTCCTCACCCCCTCCTTCACCGCCGACGAACCCATCCGCGACCTGCCCGCGCTGAAGGTCAGCGCCCAATCGCTCCACTTCCTCAACTTCCTGATCGCCCAGCCCATCAAGGCGGCCGCCCTCTACCGCTCGGGCATCCTGATCCAAATCCCGCGCCCCGAGGCCTACGCCATCCACAAGCTGATCGTCGCCGACCGGCGCGCTGGGCCGGACAGGCTGAAGGCCCGCAAGGACCTGGCGCAGGCCGATTTCCTGATCCGCGTGCTGGCCGAGGACCGGCCCGGCGACCTTTCGGAAGCCTACACCGACGCGATGGAACGCGGGCCGAAGTGGCGCGACCATATCGGGGCCAGCCTTCAGAGGCTGCCAGATGCGGCAGCGCGGATTGCGGCGCTTTAGGATCGCGCCGGCATTTTCATCCGAACGGGTGAATTATTTTTCACCTTTTGGATTGATATCGCCGCAGACGCCGCTTAGCTTGACGCCATCGGAACACCCCAGCAAAAGGATCGGCACGATGGACATTACGGGCGACACCACGGCAACCCCCACGAAGACGCTGGTCACGCTGCTGCTGGACCGCTCCGGCTCGATGCAAAGCGCCAAGGACGACACGATCGGCGCTGTCAACGCCTATCTGGCCGGTCTGCGCGCAGGCGGGTCCGACATCCGCTTCTCGCTTGTCCTCTTTGACACCGACGGGCCCGACATGTCGCTAGAGAAGGTCCACGTCGCCCGCCGCATCGCCGAGGTGCCCGACCTTGTGCCCGACGCCTACATCCCGCGCGGCTCGACCCCGCTGATCGACGCGGCCTGCACCACGATCCGGGCCGTCGCCGCCTCGCTGGAAGGACGCGAGGCCAAGCCCGTCATCGTCATCCAGACCGATGGCGAGGAAAACGCCAGCCGCGAAAACAGCTGGGCCGACCTGAAGGCGCTGGTCGCCGAAAAGGAACGCGCGGGGTGGGATTTCGTATTCATGGGCTGCGGCATCGACGCCTATGCACAGGGCGCGCAGATGGGCATCGCGCCCGACCGCACGATGGCCTACCGCCGCGCTCCTGCGGAAACCGCTGCCGCCTTCGAGGGACTGGCCGAGGCAACCGTCGCGCTTGCCGCCGCGCCCGCGGGCCGGTTCGAGTTTCTGGCGCAGCACAAGGATCGCGCGGGCGACGACCATGCCCGGGGATGGTGGGGACGGAATGGGCGGCGCTGACGACAACACCGGGGGCGACACGACGTCGGGCACCGGGACCGGCACACCGGCGGCGGGTGGAGGCCGGGCCACTGCCCCGTCGACCGCAGGACCTGCCCGCGCCGCGCCCCCGACGCAGGCGCACCCCCGTGCCGCCGCCCCTGCCCCGGCCGCCGCCCCTGGGCCTGCTCCGGCCGCCGCGCCCGCGCCGCCCCTGGCCGCAGCGCCCCGGCGGCCGCCCGCACCCCCGCTGCCGGCTCGCCGCGCCGCCCCGGACGCGCCGCCGCCACCCCCGGCCGGCTTCGCCTCTCCGATGGAGATGATCGCCCCCCCGGCGGACGCCGCAGCCTTCGCCCCCTCGCCCCGCCTGGGGCGGCCCGCCCGGGCTCGGTCCGGCTTCGGCGAACTTCTCGACCGCATCATGCTGCGCCGGGGCCTGCGCGCCGCGCGCCTGGCCGAGGCGCTTGGCGTCACGCCCTCGTACCTGTCTGCGCTGGTGACAGGGGCCAAGCCCGTCTCGCCCGACCGCGTGGACGACATCGCCCGCGCCATCGCCGCCGCGCCCGAGGAACGCACAAGCCTCCACCGTGCCGCCGCGCGCGACATGGGCTTCCGGCTGGATTTGCCCGAGGATTTCTGACGGGGCGGCCCGACCCGCCCGAAGATGCCCCGGCCGGACGGGAAACCCTCTCGCCGCTGCCAAGGCGAGGGTCAGGGACGAGGTCCGGCGACCGGGCGATGCCCTGAGACCTTTGCCCGGCGAACTCCCCCAGGACACGAAGGCCTCCCCTCCGCCCGAAGGGTGAGGGTCACGAAGGGGGGGCGACCGTTGCGCGCAACCCCCGACCCGCACTTTGCCATCGCTGCCCGAAACTGCAACCGGGCTTTCCCCTTGACGGCACCGCCAACGGAACCGTCACCCAGCCCCCTCCCCTGGAAAACGTCACCCTCTGCCGCTTTCCTGCCAGTGGCCGCCCGCCCGCCCGGCTAGTCTCGCCCGCATGACCCGCTCGCCCCAGATCGCCGGCATCCTCTGCCTTGTCGCCGGGATCGCGATCTTTTCAGTGCAGGACCTGATCCTGAAGCTGATCTCGGGCACCTACCCGCTGCATCAGGCGATGCTCTTGCGCAGCGTGACCGCGATCCCGTTCCTTCTGGTCATCACCCGCGCCTTCGACGGAACGCTGGCCACGCTGGCCACGCCCGGCTGGCCCGCGATGCTGGCGCGGGGCGGGCTGAACTTTCTGGCCTACACCGCCTACTATCTGGCGCTCGCGGCCCTGCCGATGGCGACGACCGTGGCGCTCTACTTCACCGCGCCCCTGATCATCGTGGTCCTGTCCGTCCTGATCCTGCACGAACACGTCTCGTGGAACCGATGGCTTGCGGTGCTGGTCGGCTTCGCGGGCGTTGTCGTGATGGTGCGCCCCGGGGGCAGCCTATTCGACTGGGCCGCGCTGTTGCCGGTATTCTGCGGCTTTGCCTACGCGCTGTCGATGATCCTGGCCCGCACGATGGGCACGCGCGAAACGGCGGCGGCGATGGCGTTCTGGGGCAACATCGCCTTCCTCGTCTGCGCGGCGGGGCTGGCAGCGGTGTTCGGAACCGGGCGGTTCGCCGAGGCCGGCGTCCACCCATCGCTCGGCTTCCTGGTCCGGGGCTGGGTCATGCCCACAGTGACCGACGCCGCGCTGATGTGCGCCTGCGGCGGTATCGCGGCCATCGGCCTCACGTTGCTGACCCAGGCCTACCGGATCGGCCGGTCCTCGGTCGTGGCCCCGTTCGAGTTCACTTTCGCCTTCTGGGGCGTCCTGTGGGGCTGGATGTTCTGGGGCGATCTGCCGGATGGCCTTGGATGGGCCGGGATCGCGGTCATCATCGCGGCCGGGGTCTATGTGCTGCGGACCGAGGCTCCAGATCACCAGCCCGCAGGCCCGATCCCGGCGGGTCTGCGCCCGGACAGGTGATCCGGGCGCCGAGCGATCACATCTCGTCCAGCGCCGCGACGGCCTTCTGCAGCTCGTCCTTGCCCACCGTCTTCTCGGTCACCTTGGCCCCCGCGACGATGTGATCCACGACCTTGTCCTCGAAGATGGGCGCACGCAGCTGCTGCTGCATCTGCGGGTTCTTCTGCACGAACTCGAAGAACGCCCGCTCCTGCCCCGGATACTGCCGCGCCTGCGCCAGCACGGCTTGCGTCATCTCGGCGTCGGTGACCTCGATCTTCTCCTTCCGGCCGATCTCGGCCAGAAGCAGCCCCAGCCGCACCCGGCGCACGGCGAGCTTCCGGTGCTCGTCCGTCGTCTCGATCGACCCGTGGTCGTGGCCGTGATGATCGGGGTTTTCCTCGTGCCACAGCTGGTGGGCGATCTGGTTGGCCTCGGCATCGACCAGCGTCGGCGGCAGATCGAAGCTGACGAGGCCGTCCAGCTTGTCCAGAAGCGCGCGCTTCATCACCGCCCGCGCGGCCCCGGCATATTCCGCCTCCAGCCGCTCGGTCACCTGCGCCGTCAGCGCGGCCACGTCATCCGCACCGAACTTCTTGGCCAACTCATCATCGACCGCAGCCGCCTTCGGCTCCTTCACCGCCTTCACGGTGCAGTCGAAGACCGCTTCCTTGCCCGCCAGATGCGCCGCGCCGTAATCGGCCGGGAAGGTGACGGTCACGTCCTTCGTCTCGCCCGCCTTCACGCCGACCAGCTGGTCCTCGAACCCCGGAATGAACGACTTCGACCCCAGCACCAGCGGATAGTCCTCGCCCGCGCCGCCTTCGAAGGCCTCGCCGCCAACACGGCCCACGAAGTCGATCACCACCTGATCGCCGTCCTTGGCCTTGGCTCCGGCCTTGCGGTCCTGGAAGGACTGCGCGGCCTTCGACAGGTTCTCCAGCGCATCCTTGACCGAGGCGTCATCGGCCTTCACCACCAGCTTGTCGATGGCGATCTTGGCCACGTCCAACTCGGGGATCGCGGGCAGCGCCTCGTAGGTCATCTCGACCACGACGTCCTGCCCTTCCTTCCAGGTGTCGCCATTCTTCATCTCGACCTTGGGCTGCAGCGCCGGGCGGTCGCCCGTCGCCTCGAAATGCGACTGCATCGCGCCGTCGATGGCCTCCTGCATCGCATCGCCCAGCACGCGCTGGCCGAACTGCTTGCGCAGAAGCGCCATCGGCACCTTGCCCTTGCGGAAGCCCTTGACCTCGATCTCGGGCTGCGCCTCGACCAGCTTCTCGGTGACCTTGGCATCCAGCTCGGCCGCCGTCAGCGTGATCGTGTAGCCGCGCTTCAGACCGTCTTTCAGCGTTTCGGTGACCTGCATGTCGCATCCCTGGGCAAGATCGGCCGCCAACTGCGGGGCCGGGTTTGGCTCGTGCCGGGGCGGGCGCGCAGCCCTCCGGCGGTTCCGGGGTGCTTTACTGATCGGGGAGGCCCCGTGCAAGGGCGAATGGTCCCGCCCACACCCCGCCCAAGGCCGCCCGGCCGAAAAGGGCGGCGGGATGCTGGTGCCCGCGGCCGGACTTGAACCGGCATGCCCGTCACCGGGCTAGGGATTTTAAGTCCCCTGTGTCTGCCATTCCACCACGCGGGCGGCACCTTCCGGGCCACGGGGGCCGACCATATCCGTGCGCGGGGCCGTGTAAACCCGTGGCGTTCCCACCGCATCCGGGGCATCTTCTGCGCCATGTTCCCGATCCGTGACCACAACCCGTCCTCGCGCACGCCCTATGTCACCTTCGCCCTGATCGCGGCGAACGTCGCGGCGTTTCTGATCGAACTGCCGCTGATGGGCGACGACCGCGCGCTCTACCGCTTCTTCCAGGTCTGGGCGCTGATCCCGGCCGAAGCCACGCAAGGCGGCGACTGGTGGCCGCTTCTGACCTCGATGTTCCTGCATGGCGGCATCCTGCACATCGCAGGCAACATGCTGTTCCTGTGGATCTTCGGCGACAACCTGGAAGACCAGATGGGCCACCTTGGGTTCCTGCTGTTCTATCTTGCGGCCGGAATTGCCGCCGGGCTGGCCCATGTCGCGGCCGAGCCCTTGTCCTATGTCCCGACCGTCGGCGCCTCGGGGGCCATCGCCGGGGTGATGGGGGGCTACCTGCTCCTGTTTCCCCGCGCCCGGATCGACGTCCTGGTGATCTTCGTCGTCTTCTTCCGCGTCTTCGCGCTGCCCGCCTGGGTCATGCTGGGCCTGTGGTTCGCCATTCAGGTCGTCTTCGGCCTGGGCAGCCCGGCCGAAGGCGGCGGGGTGGCCTACTGGGCGCATGCGGGCGGGTTCCTGGCGGGGATCGCGCTGACGGTGCCTGCGTTCCTCAGGCGCGGCGGGGCGGAGTATTGGTCGCGGACTGCCGGCCTTCCCCCCAATCCCGCAGCGGAATACAGCCCCACACGCATCCCCCGCGTGGTGCGGCGGAGATAGGCTTAACCCCGGTCGCGCAGGATCTCGGTCAGCGGCGCGAACAGATCGGCGTTCGCCGCCACGATCTCGCCCGTCGCCACCGGGTCGGTGCCCTCGATCAGGCCCTGCACCATGCCGCCCGCCTCGCGCACCAGAACGATCCCGGCCGCCATGTCCCAGGGCTTCATCCCGCGTTCCCAGAACCCGTCGAAGCGGCCCGCCGCCACATAGGCCAGGTCCACCGCCCCGGCACCCCAGCGCCGCACACCCGCCACCACGGGCATCAGCCGCGTGATCTCGCGCACATGCGCCCCTTGCGCCCTGGCGCTGCCCGCCGGGACGCCGGTGCCGAACACCGCCTCGCCCATCGACCGCCGCCCAGACACGCGCAACCGGCGGTCGTTCATCCAGGCGCCCTGCCCCTTTTCGGCGAAGAACATCTCGTCCTTCGCGGGGTCGAACAGCACCCCCGCCACCATCTCGCCCTTGTGCTCCAGCCCGATGGAGACACCCCAGTGCGGCAACCCGTGCAGGAAGTTCGTGGTGCCGTCCAAGGGGTCCACGATCCACCGCCGCGTCGGGTCCTGCCCCTTGTCCTCGCCCGTCTCCTCGCCCAGCCAGCCATAGGTCGGGCGCGCGCCCATCAGCTCTTCCTTGATGATCCGCTCCGCCTCGCGGTCGGCGCGGCTGACGAAATCGCCCGGTCCCTTGACCGAGACCTGAAGGTTCTCGACTTCACGGAAATCCTTGACCAGCGACCGCCCCGCCGCCCGCGCGGCCTTGACCATCAGGTTCAGGTTGGCGCTGCCTTGCATCGCGTGGGCTCCTTCGCAGGCGTTCGGGGTTCGGCGCGCGTATAGGGGCAGCCCGCGCGGAAGGAAAGGGCAAGGCGGCCACGCAATGACCACAGGTCCGGCACCAAGCCCCAGTTCACGTCCGCGTAAGGCCCGTTGCGGCCAGAACGCGCTTGCGCCAAGGATTTCCGGCGTCCAAGAAGGGCGGACAGCGCGGCAGGCAAAGGCCAGGAAGACGGGCAGGCATGTTCAAGTCGTTCTTTCCCAACCCCCGGGTGTTCTTCCCCTCGGTCCTTGTCTGGGTCGCGATCTGCGTGGCGGTCTGGTACATCTGGGGGGCCGCGCTGGGCACCGCCGTGGGCGCGCCGCCCATGCCCGAGGACGTCGAGCCGCCGCTGGGGATTGCGTATTTCCTGACGCCGGATTTCCTGTTCTTCTACGGGTATTTCACGGTCTGCCTGTTCCTGTTCGCAGGATTCTGGTTCCGCTACTCGCCGCATCCGCTGCAATGGTGGTCCATCGTGGGGTCGGCGGCGATCCTGTTTTCCACCTACTTCAGTGTGCAGGTCTCGGTCGCCATCAACAACTGGCGCGGCCCGTTTTTCGATGACGTGCAGAACGCGCTGTCAGGCCAAGGCTCAGTCACGGCGGCGGGCCTCTATAGCCTGATCTGGAAGTTCACCGAAATCGCGATGGTCTGGATGGTCGTCTATGTGGCGACACGCTTCTTCGTCAGCCACTACGTCTTCCGCTGGCGTGCGGCCATGAACGACTACTACATGTCGCGCTGGCCCGAGGTGCGTACCATCGAGGGCGCGGCCCAGCGCGTTCAGGAAGACACGATGCGCTTTGCCGGGATTGTCGAAGACCTGGGCACCTCCATCGTCGAATCCGTCATGACGCTGTTTGCCTTCCTTCCGGTGCTGGCCGCGCTGTCGGTGCATGTGTCGGAACTGCCGATCCTTGGGGCGATCCCGGAACCGCTTCTGGTCATGTCCATCGTCTGGTCGATCTTCGGCACGGTGCTTCTCGCCGTCGCCGGGATCAAGCTTCCGGGCCTCAACTTCGCCAACCAGCGGGTCGAGGCGGCCTACCGGAAGGAACTGGTCTACGGCGAAGATGATGCGACGCGCGCCGACCCGATGACCGTGCGCGACCTCTTTTCACGGGTGCGCCTGAACTACTTCCGCCTGTACCTGCACTACGCCTACTTCAACGTGTTCCGGGGGCTGTACCTGCAGGCCGACAACATCTTCGCCTATGTGATCCTGATCCCCACCATCGTCGCGGGAAAGATCACCTTCGGCATCCTGCAACAGATCCTGACCGCCTTCGGCCAGGTCTCGGGGTCGTTCCAGTATCTCGTGAACTCCTGGACGACGATCATCGAGCTCCTCTCGATCCACAAGCGGCTCCGCGCCTTCGAGGCGGCCTTCGACGGGCGGGCACATGTCGAGATGCCGGCCGAGGCCGACCTGCCGACCGGGACGGCGGCGGAGTAGGCGGCACGACAGGCAGCGATGTGGGCGGGCACGGGAAATCCTTCACGAAGGATTTCCGGCGGCAGGATTTTCGTGAAAATCCTGCCCCTACCCCGCCACCTCCGCCCCGATCCGCAGCACCGCGTCCACCGCCATGTCCAGGTCCGCCAGCTTCGTCCGGTGGTTCGTGATCGCCACCCGCAGGCAGTGCCGCCTGCCGATGGTCGTGTCGGTCAGAACCGCCGTCCCGTCCTCCTGCATCCGCAGCATGATCTCGGTGTTCACCCGGCGCAGGTCGTCCTCGCCCATCCCCGCAGGCGCATAGCGGAAGCAGACGATGTTGATGACCTGCGGGGCCATCAGGTCGAGCATCGGCTCGGCCCGCACCCGCGCCGCCAGATGCGCGGCCTGGGCGATGTTCTGGTCGATCAGCCGCCCGAACTTCGCCACCCCGTGGTGCTTCAGCGCCATCCAGACTTTCAGCGCCTGAAAGCCCCGGCTCAGATCCACCCCGTAATCCGCCAGAAACTCCGCCGCCGCCAACCCCCGCGCCTGTTCCTGCAGGTACTCGCCATGCAGCGTAAACGCCCCGAAATGCGCGCGGCGGTCCTTCACCAGCGCGCAGCCCGCCACGAAGGGCGCATGCATCCACTTGTGCGGGTCGAGCGCCAGCGAATCCGCGCGGGCCAGCCCTTCCACCAAAGCACGCCCCTGCGGCGCGATGTTCAGCAGCGCCCCGATGCAGCCATCGACGTGATACCACAGCCCCTCGGCCTGACAGAAATCCGCCACCGCCTCCAACGGGTCCACCGACCCAGTATTCACCGTCCCCGCCGACGCGATGACGCAGGCCGGTTTCCACCCCGCCGCCCGGTCCTCGGCCACCGCGCGGGCCAAGGCGCCCATATCCATCCGCAGGTCGCCATCCACCGGAATCCGCCGCAGCGCGGCGTTCCCAAGCCCCAGCACCTCCATCGCCTTCTGGTGGCAGGAATGCATCTGCTCGGACCCGTAGAAGCGCAAAGGCTGGGTCATCGCCCGCACCCCCGCCTCGCGCAGGTCGATCCCCGACATCACGTTCCGCGCGACGACCAGCCCCACCATGTTGGCGACCGACCCGCCGCTCGTCAGCATCGCGCCCGCCTCCGCCGGGAAGCCCATCATCTCTTTCAGCCAGCCCGTCACCTGCCGGTCCAGAAGCGCGGGGCCGGTGTTCCCGCCCCCCAGGTTCGACCCGTCGATGGCGGCAAGGAAGTCGCCAAGCGCCCCCGCCATGTTGCCCGCCCCCATGAACCAGCCCCAGAAGCGCGGGTGGATATTGCCCATCGGATAGGCGGCCGAGGTCTCGCGGTACTCCCGATAGACCGCCTCCATCGGCGCACCGTCCACCGGCAACCCCTCGCGCAGCCGCGCGCGCACGCCCTCGGGCATGTCCTGCCACACCGCCCGGTCGCGCACCCCCGCCACGTGGTCGATCGCATCGTCCACCATCCGGTGCGCCATCGCGCGCAGGCCGGTCCAATCCTCGGGGTCGAGCGTTTCCTCAACCGCCTGCCGTTCGTCGCGCATGTCCCACCCCCTGCACCGCCCCGAAGGGCTACGGGCGGCACCATCGTCCCGCACTTGCCGCAAGGTCAAGGTCGGCGTTGCCCGACCCTACTGCCGCTGCAGCTTCACCGGCTCCGACCGCGCGAGTTTCAGGAAATGCGCCATGTAGGGCCTGACCGCATCATCCTCGCGCGTGGCGGCATACATGCGCTTGACCAACCCCGCCTCGGTGACGGGCCGCGTCACGTAATCCGGCTGGTACTTCACCTCGCGCAGCACCCAGTCGGGCAGCACCGCCACCCCCCTGCCCGCCGCGACCAGCATCAGGATCACCGCCGTCAGCTCCACCGGCCGGACCGCGCGGGGTTCCACCTTGGCGGGGCTGAGGACCTCGCTGAAGATATCCAGCCGCGTCCGGTCCACCGGATAGGTGAGCAGCGTCTCGCCCCGGAAATCCTCAGCCTCCACATACGCCTTCGCGGCCAGCGGGTGCCCCGCCGCCGCCACGAACACAGGCGCGTAGTCGAAGAGGGGGTTGAACACCACGCCCTCCAGCCGCTCGGGGTCGGAAGAGACAACCAGATCCACCTCCTCCCGCATCAGCGCGGGCAGCGCGCCGAAGGCGAGACCGGGCCGGATATCCACGTCCACCTCGGGCCAGGCGCGGCGAAACTGCTCCAGCACAGGGAACAGCCAGTCGAAACAGGCGTGGCACTCGATGGCGATGTGCAGCCGCCCCGACCGGCCCGCGCGCAAAGACCGGAATTCCTCGGCCAAGGCGTCGATCTCGGGCAGCACCCGCTCGGCCACCTTCAAGAGCCTTTGCCCCGCCGCCGATAGCCGGAGCGGCTTCGACCGCCGCACGAACAGCTCCACCCCCGCCTGATCCTCGATCCCCTTCACCTGATGGCTCAGCGCCGACTGCGTGATGTTCAACACATCCGCCGCCCGGGCGAGGCCCCCGGTTTCATGGATCGCGCGGATGGTGCGCAGGTGGCGTAGCTCGATATACATGAGGGCGACCGCATGTTGATGATGAGTATTATGCGTTTGTCTCATATCCACCTCCGTGTCACAAGGGGCGCAACAACCGGAAGGTCCCCCCATGTCCCGTACCCCCCGCGTCTCGTTCGAATTCTTCCCGCCGCAGACGCTCGATGCGTCCTTCCGCCTGTGGGAAACCGTCCGCGACCTCGCCCCCCTGAACCCCGAATTCGTCTCTGTCACCTATGGCGCGGGCGGCACCACGCGGAAACTGACGCATGAGGCCGTCACCACCATCGGCGCGAACTACGGCCTGACCGTCGCCGCCCACCTGACCTGCGTGGACGCGACCAAGTCCGAAACGCTCGCCATCGCCAACGCCTATGCCGACGCGGGCGTGACCCAGATCGTCGCGCTGCGGGGCGACGCGCCCAAGGGGGCCGCGCGCTTCGTGCCGCACCCGCTCGGGTTCGCGCATTCGGTCGAGCTGATCGAGGCGCTGGCCGCCACCGGCCGCTTCACCATCCGCGTCGGGGCCTACCCCGAACGCCACCCCGACGCCGCCGACACCGCCGCCGACGTGCAGTGGCTGAAGCGCAAGATCGACGCGGGCGCCTCTTCCGCCATCACCCAGTTCTTCTTCGAGGCCGAGACCTTCCTCCGCTTCCGCGACGCCTGCGACAAGGCGGGCATCACCGCCCCCATCATTCCCGGCATCCTGCCCATCACCTCATGGGACGGCGCGAAACGCTTTGCCGCCCGCTGCGGCGCGCATGTGCCCGCCCGCCTGGATGAGGCCTTCACGCTGGCCAAGCGCGACGGGCGCGAGGAGCTCTTGGCGCTCACGCAATGCACCGTCCTCTGCGACCGCCTGCTGGCCGAGGGGGTTCACGACCTGCACTTCTACACCCTGAACCGCCCGCACCTGACACGGCAGGTCTGCCATGCGCTCGGGATCACACAGGATGCGGTTCTGGAAAAGGTCGCCTGACGGGAAGCAGCCCCGCAGGCCACGCCGTCCCCCAAGGCGCGACGCTCACCCGCGCCAAGGGCCTTGCCGCCCCCGCCCCCCGCACTCCCTGTCGGGCGGGCGGGGGCGGTGATTTTTCGGGGGGGAGGGGTGGCGGATCGGCAATGGGGGCTTGCTTTTGCCCGCGTGACCCGCAGTCTGTCCCCGTATTGGAATTCGGGGGCAGTCGATGGCATCCGGCAAGACCACCCCGCGGGCCGAGGCGCTGCGGCGGACCGCCGAGGCGCTCGCGTCAGGAAGCACCGAACTCGATCTGAGAATCCCCCGCCTCCACGCGATCCCGAAGGAAATCGCGCGCCTCACCGCCCTCACCTCCCTCAACCTCTGGAACACGCAGGTCGCCGACCTCGCCCCCCTCGCGCGCCTCACCGCCCTCACCTCCCTCGATCTCAGGGCCACGCAGGTCGCCGACCTCGCCCCCCTCGCGCGCCTCACCGCCCTCACCTCCCTCAACCTCATGCGCACGCGGGTCGCCGACCTCGCCCCCCTCGCGGGCCTCACCGCCCTCACCTCCCTCAACCTCTGGAACACGCAGGTCGCCGACCTCGCCCCCCTCGCGCGCCTCACCGCCCTCACCTC
>JAESFG010000227.1_pt1 | contig 148777 bp, 114 predicted proteins | sample 9269371 | NCBI WGS metagenome assembly JAESFG01 (sample SAMN14506227, study PRJNA617093) | algae metagenome | isolation source: Aetokthonos hydrillicola CCALA 1050 (B3-Florida) and co-occurring... | place: USA: South Carolina | collected 2013-01-01 | reverse complement strand
CTAGAAAAACTTTCTCAATTTTGGGAAAAACTTGACTGGGAATGGGTTAATGATATTCCATTCTTTAAAGGGTTTAAGGTCAGGAAGTCCGGAATGACAAAAGGACAACACACTGAGTAGCCGTGTGTCATGAAAGTGACATGCACGGTTTCGGATGGGAGGGGTGCTACAGTAATGTACACCTCGACCCTAACGGGTTTCACTGGGAAGTGAATAGCTTTGTGCGAACTACCTCCGGTGTGTAAAATCTTCAAGGGAAATAGGTAGTCTTGATTGCTTGCATCTCCCGGGTCGGGCAGGACACGTTCCTGACTTTAAACAGCAGGACTGGGAAAGACACCGAGTACCAGGAATGAAGTTCTGCAAGTTCTGCGTAAGCTAGCCACTGCGTCTAAAAACAGTGTTGATGGAACGGCAGAAGCCCACCGTGACCGCTTGCAGGAGTGTGGGAGTGTCACTGTGGCATTTGTTAGTTTCTCCCTACTTAGAAATCTATGAAGCAAGAGTCGATAATTTAAGTAACGATACATATCGGGTGCGGCTGGTGATACAAAATACAGGCTGGCTACCCACTTACGTTACAGAAAAAGCTTTAGAGAAAAAGCTGGTGAGAGGCTGTATATGTGAAATTGAATTGCCTATCGGTGCAACCTTAGAGATTGGCAAACCGCGTGAAGAAGTAGGTCAACTAGAGGGACGTGCCTACAAACCTTCAGCACCCATTAGACGACATGCAGATCCTACCAATGACAGAGCGAAGGTGGAATGGATCGTACGTGCACCTTTTGGTGGTATTGTCAAAGTTTTAGCCCGTCATCAGCGTGCAGGAGTTGTACGTACCGAGCTAACTTTGCACTAATGAGGAGAATCTAGTCCTCAATTTCCTATCAAATCCCCCACACTTTTGTCGAGGTTTTCGCTTCGGGGTTAGTCGCTAATTAAAATTAACATAAGTTTTTGCTGAGTTTATTCTAGATTTATACTTAGCAATATCTCTCGATAATTTAATTAAAACTTCAGCTATAAATTGGACAAAAACAGGATACTTCAAATAGTAAATTACTGAAGCTCAATCCTATGATGACAAATTTCACCGAACAAGAAATTAGATTACAAGAAGCTTTACATCATGTAGCTCATTGGCGCAGATGGGGACCCTGAGTTTTCCCATTTAGTTTTAAAAAGCTTGTTTAAAAGAGATTGAGAGCAAGAAGCAAGATTTACGGTATAATGAGAAAAAATTGTATTAAAGATAATAAGTAACTTTGGGGTTTTAGGAGAAAAAAGCTTTATGAGTTATTCCTATGAATATTGTAAATATATTGAAGAATAAAGTAATGAGAGTTGCCATAGTCAGAATTGATCCATTTTCATTACAATTTCGTTTGACTATAGGCATTATCATTATCTATACTTTAGGATTGATGAGTTTTACTCTTGCGGCTGATTGGGAAATACGACACTATTTTATGCTCAGTTCCCAACAATATGGGAACTCTCATAATTACTCCCAATTGTTAACACTGAGTAAAACTCTGAGAATGATGAGCGTTTTTTCTCTGGCTATAACTACAATTATCGTTATTCTATTTGTCAAGCGATCGCTGTTGCCATTAAAACAGATGAATCAATGGGCAGCAACCTACGGTCAACAATTGAATCCCTATCAACCAAAGTTAACTGGAACACTCAGTGAAGTGAAAGCGATCGCCAAAACTTGGAATGATTTATTAATCAGGCTTTCAGAAGTTAGAGAACAGCAGCGACAGTTTACCAACGACTTAGCGCACGAGTTGCGCTCACCGCTAAGCATGGTTTATGCTTATTTGCAAAGAACCTGGCAACGTAGTCATAATTTAGCTTCTTCCCAAAAAGAAGCTTTAGCAATGGCAGTTGCTGACGCAGAACGGATGAATCATATATTACAAGACCTACTCGATTTAGCACGAGCTGGTAGTAGTGCCATGCCCTTGCAAACTGAAGAACTGATCCTCAATGATGTGGTTGCAGAAATGGCACAGATGAGCGAAAAATTTGAGGATCGGGCAATTTTGCTGGAACTCCCGCCGTTTCCCATTCAAGTAAAAGCGGAACGCACCCAGCTCATGCAGATGTTAAATCATTTGATTAATAATGCAGTTAAATACTCGGACATGGATAAACCAGTTACTTTAGAGCTAACTCAGGCTGATGGTTGGGCGGTGATTCAAGTTATTGACAAGGGGTGTGGCATTCCTTTGGCGGAACAGTCGCGCATTTTTGAACCATTTTACCGAGTAGATATATCTCGTACTCGTGCTACTGGAGGAACAGGCTTAGGTTTATCCATCGTCAAGCGACTAGTGGAACGCATAGGGGGACAGGTGGGAGTTCGTTCAGAACCTGGTTATGGCAGCACTTTTATTATCAAACTACCAGTAATAGGAACATAAATTATGGCTGCACATATTCTGCTTGTAGAAGATGAAGCTAAACTAGCGCGATTTATAGAATTAGAATTGAGTAGCGAAGGTTATAAGGTCAGTGTAGCCCATGATGGTATAGCCGGTTTGACGCTGGCACGGGAATTAACCTTAGACTTAGCCATTTTAGATTGGATGTTGCCAGGGTTAACAGGTTTAGAACTTTGTCGCCGCTTGCGGGCTACGGGAAACAAAGTACCAGTGATATTGTTGACAGCCAAAGACGAAGTAAGCGATCGCGTCGCAGGATTAGATGCAGGAGCCGATGATTACATAGTTAAGCCTTTCAGTATTGAAGAACTATTAGCAAGAATCCGCGCCCATCTGCGCCGTACTCAAGAAACTGATGAAGATTTATTGCAGTTTGAAGACTTGAGTTTAAACCGCCGCACTCGTGAGGTATTTCGCGGTAAGCGTGCAATTGAGTTAACAGCAAAAGAGTTTGACTTATTAGAATATCTGCTTTCACATCCCCGGCAAGTTTTTACTAGAGACCAAATTTTAGAAAAAGTTTGGGGTTACGATTTTATGGGCGATTCTAATATTATTGAGGTTTATGTCCGTTATTTACGGCTCAAGTTGGAAGAAAATAACGAGAAACGTTTAGTTCATACAGTACGTGGTGTAGGTTATGCGCTACGCGAGTGAAGGCAGATGGCAGAAAGATCCCTACCAATCTGCAATTTTTTTGTTTGGACTGCTACTTCACTTCATTAGGTTCAAACTTGGTTATCTTACCCTTTTTGACAGCCACAACGACATCATAGGTTGTACAGTAAGAAAATGTAACATTATTAGCTTTGTTATAAAGATTTACTACATGTCCGGCTCCACCGGGCTGGATACCTATTGGCTCTAAATCACCGAAGAAAAAACGGCGTAACTGGTCTCCACTACCAATTTTATCTTTATTCTTAGTGATCAAGTCTATTTTTTGATTTACAGATAGTTCCTGAGCTGATGCTTGTATTAATGCAGGATTAATTACTTTTAAGGGTGCTTCCCAAAAAGTTAAAAAGCCAGTCAAAGCAACAGTTGTGATTAAAGGTGCCAGTTTCATAGTAGTTCCTAGATGTTTAGCTTATCTCGAACAGCTAAACTATCGCAGTCAGAACTGAGAGACTATTGAAGCTATTTCATGATTTTGATGAATTTTTCTGTTAATTAGATTTAGTAAATTCTCAGCATTTTCTCAAGAAATCATGCCAACCCTCTAAAATCAAGCTATCAATTCTTGTCCTAGAGTATCTTTGACAAATTTGGATCCAACCAGAACTAAATTTAAGCGCTCTGAAGATGAGTTATCGGTAATTGTACGCTTACTGTAGTACCTGTTGTTCTATCAGAGTGAATAGATAATTCTCCACCATGAGCGTTAACGATGCGTTTAGTGATAGCTAGCCCTAGTCCAGTGCCACTAGGTTTTGTAGAGAAGAATGGTTGAGTTAGTTTTGATAAAACTTCTGGAGGAATTGGTTCGCCAGCATTGCAAACATTTATGCAAACACGCTCTAAAGATGCAATGTCTACTTCCCATTTAACGATATCTCCTGGAGAAACTGCTTCACAGGCATTACGAACAATATTAATAAAAACTTGCTTGAGCTTATCTTTATCACCTGAGATTTTGATTGGAACTGACGCAGGAATAAATTCAATTTTCCGCGAAACTGCTTCCGGCATATCATTCATGTGATTTAATAACTCACCGATAAATTTATTTACATCGAATTCACACAGCTGCAACACATGAGGTTTGGCATAAAGCAAAATTTCACTCAAGAGGTTTTCTAATCGACTAGCTTCACCAAGTGCTAATGATAATCGCTCTAGCGCTGATTCAGTTAAAGCAGTTTTTTGAAAATACTTCAATCCCATGGTCATTGTCGTCAAAGGATTGCGAATTTCATGTACAATCATCGATGCAAATTCACCAATAGCTGCTAGTCGTTCCCGTTCTACAAGTTGGGCTTGTACCGCCCGTAATTCTGCTGTGCGTTTTTCTACTTCAATCTCAAGCATTTGATTAAATTGTCGCTGTTCCTCGTATAATTGGTAATTATCAATAGCTGTAGCAGCACGTTCAGCAAACAGTTCTCCCAGTTGAATTTCTTCTTGGCTAAACTGCCGTGGCTGATGATGAAAAGAGCAGATAGTACCAATTACTTCGCCTTCGGTAGTCCGCAAAGGTATTCCTAAATAGGCGCAATAACCGTCTGGAGCTTTGCCATATTCTGAGTGTTTGTTGGCATCTTCCACTGCTAAGGATCGGCCAGTTTCTACAACAGTACCTGTGAGTGTACCATGTAGTAAATAAACTTGTTCGCCCCCGCTCATTTCTAGATTGCTGGCTAGTACCCTCTCAAATCCTTTTTGACACAATGTTACTACTGACCAATCTACATTCAGTAACTCACTGACTCCACAGGCTACGTTATGCAGATAGCTACTTAGCTCCCCAGTCCGATAGTTCAAAGAAGATAAAAGTGCGATCGCTCGTCGCTCACGTTGCCACATTTGGTTTTGTAAAGTTTTATTATCAATTGCTTTAATCATTAACAAGAAAATTCTTTTTTTAGATGAAATACTAATTTTTAATTTTTGCTGAGAAATACCTCAATAATTTGAAGAATTACCATTTCCTAATTTTACTGCTCACTGTACTAGTAAAGGTGGAGCCAAAATGCTCACCCGTAACTTGGCAGTTGAGCTAAGAGCATTAGGAATTACACAACCAGCACCTTTTGGTGGTATTGTCAAACTAAGAACCTGTCATCAGAGTGCAGGAGTTGTAGGCACTGAGCTAACTTTGCAACGAGCAGGAGAATCATTTCTCCTCTACAGTCATTTCACCCAGTAAATTTCTAGCATTATCTAAGTATTCCATGACCCATAGCATATAACTAATATCTACATGGATAGCACTAGCATTTTTAGTGAACGCCCAATCACTGATAATAGTTTCATAGATACCGTCAAAGGCTAAGCCCACCAGTTCCCCTTTACTATTGACAGTAGGAGAACCAGAGTTACCACCAGTAATATCTACGTCACTGAGAAAATTAACAGCAACAGAATCTAAAACAGGATTATAGTAACGACCATAATTTTTTTTATCGATCAATTGTAATTCTTTCTTTGGTGCATCGAAAGGTTCAACACCGGTAGATTTTTCTGTAATACCACGCAGAGTAGTAAAAGGCTCATAGAAGCTACCATCTTTTGGTGAATAACCCTGGATGCGACCAAAGGTAACTCGCAGGGTGCCATTTGCATCAGGATAAATAGGCTTACCCTGTTGGCGATAGTAGGCGATTAATGCTTCCATGTATAATGGCCGCAACTGTTGCATGGAACCTTCTATTTCCTTATTTTCCTTCTCCACAGCCGTGTATGCATCGTACATGGCAACTGCTAACTTAATAAAAGGGTCGTTACTCGCTGCAAAAGCTTTTGGATCAGCATCCATCCATTTTAGCCGAGTCTCCTGATCAGTTAAAGAAGTCTCCTGATATATAGAATCTAGTTGACTCTTTAGCTTCTGGGCAACAAATTTGTTTCCCAAACCGAAAATTTTATCAAAGCTGGGAATATGCTGATTGCTGGGAAGTTTAGCATATTCTTCCAGGAATTTGAGCCAGACAGCTTTATCTACTTGCGGATCAAAACTGCGTTCCAATCGACGCAATGACTCCTGAAATCGGGGAAAGTCCCGCTCTTGGTATCCTGGTTCCCTTTGTGTATCTGGCTTTTGTTTTTCTTTACTTAAACGGTACAGACGGCGGGCAATATTGAACAGATCCGATGTACCTAAATATTTTAAAGCCAAATTTTGCTTCTCGTTAGCTTGCTGGCGAGCTATTAGAGCTTTAAGATTTGCTACATTAGCTTGATAACGGTTACGTAATTGGTCATTACTTTGAATCCATTTTTCCAGATTCAACTCCTCCAAGCGCTTAGTTTCTATCAAATGACTATGCGCGAAGCCATCCATCATACCTTGAAAATTTTTCGCAGCATTATTCAAACCACTTATACGACTAGCATATTTAATTTTGGCATCTTGGTTATTTGCAGCAGCTTGATTAATAGTTTCAATCCAACTGACAAACATCTTGTGTCTGGTGGGATAATACCACTTGAAAGTATGTTCCACTTCTTCTGCTAAGCGATATCGATTAGTGCCACCAGGATAACCAAGTACCATTACAAAATCATTGGGTTTGACACCAGTACGGGAGACTTTGAGATAATGCTGGGAGTGATAGGGAACATTATCTGGGGAATAATCAGCCGGACGACCACTTTTATCTACATAGGCACGATAAAAAGCGAAATCTCCTGTATGTCGGGGCCATTTCCAATTATCAGCTTCACCGCCAAATTTGCCAATACTTTCTGGAGGAGCATATACTAAACGGACGTCACGAATTTCCAGTTGTTTAATCAGATAATACTCCAAACCTCCATAAAAACTATAGACTTCGCAGCGATATCCTTTTTCTAATTCACACTGGTGAACCAATTGCTTTTTTTTATTAGTAATAGCTTGATAGCGTTCCAAACCAGTTTGATTGTTACTAACAGATTTATTCACTGCATCAGTCACATTAAGAGCAGCAACGTTAATATATATTCTGCTACCAGGACCAGCGGGTAATTCCTCACTTAATGTTTTAGCTAAAAAGCCTTTTTGAAGTAAATTATTTGATGCTTTGGAATTGTACTGTATCGAATTATAGGCACAGTGATGATTGGTTAATACTAACCCAGAAGGGGAAACAAATGATGCTGTACAGCCACCTAAACTAATCACGGCAGCCATAGAGCGATCTACTAAATTTGTTAACTCTTGAGGATTGAATTGCTGACCAGATTTTTTTAATTGTGCTTCTAAGTCTGGTAAATGTTCTGGTTGCCACATACCTTCAACAGCGTGAGCCTTATTTCCTAAACATAGCAATAGTAATAAAGAGTTAAAAATTAGTTTTTTCATTTTTGTCTTTTTTCATACTCCGGTAGTTATTGTTTTTTTAAAAAAGTTGTAAAGTTCCACCCCAGCGCTTTTAACATTAGAGCTCCAAAACTTGACGCAACTAATTCGTCGCTCTAGACAATATTACTGTAGGTATATGGCTGGGCTGATGCCATGACATAGAATTGGCGAAATTTCGCTTTTACCTTATATTTCACCAGCAACGTTAAACAACTATGAGTGCAGTTAAGAACATCACCCTCAATGACGGCCATACCATCCCGCAGCTTGGATTTGGGGTCTTCAAAATTGATCCAAAGGATGCTGTAGAAGCAGTAAGCAAGGCCCTTGAAATCGGCTACCGGCATATTGATACTGCACAAATGTATGGAAACGAGAAGCAAGTGGGTGAGGCCATCCGCACCTCTGGTCTGGAACGCGGTGATATCTTCGTCACTAGCAAGCTTAACAATGGATTCCATCGACCAGATGACGCCCGTAAAGCCTTCGAAACCACCCTATCTGACCTTGGCTTGGATTATGTGGATCTGTTCCTCATTCACTGGCCTTTACCCACACTATACGATGGGGACTTCGTCTCGACTTGGAAGACACTTGAGGAGTTCCATCGTGATGGTCGTGCTCGATCAATTGGAGTATCGAACTTCCAAACGGCACACTTGAAACGGCTTGCCGATGAGACGGAGATAGTTCCGGCGATAAACCAGATTGAGGTACATCCCTACTTCAGCAATCAAGAGGTACGTAGCTACGATCAGGCACATCAAATCGCTACCGAGGCGTGGTCACCACTCGCCCAGGGGAAGGTCTTGCATGATCCCACCATCAATCAAATAGCTCAGAAAATAGGCAAGACCCCGGCCCAGGTTGTGTTGCGCTGGCATATCCAACGTGGTGATATCGTGTTTCCGAAGTCGGTGACACCACCACGCATGAAGGAGAACTTTGACCTGTTTGACTTTGAACTCGATCCCAGTGATATTGAGACGATATCCAAACTCGATAAGGGTGAGCACGGTCGCATTGGTCCAAACCCCGATACTTTTGACTACATTCCTAAATAAGAGCGATCGCGCGATTTGATACAGCACTAGTTCCCTGCGGGACGCTAAGTTCCTTTCGAGACACGCGATACTTAGCTATGCCCGCAGGACCTTAAACATGCTAATTATCAGAATTAGAGGTTGTTAAACGCAGAATCGTATGAGGCAACCCAAGTCCAGCCGGAATCGCTAACAGTAGTGACCAAGACATGACATATTCATAAATACCATATTCTGTCCTACCCATCCATTGCGCTAGGGATATTTGAAGCAGATATACCAGTAGAAGACCACTTGCTTGGACAATTAGAGCGATCGCGGGGTCCTTTGCTAAGGTTACTATCTGGGTGTTTCCTTGAGCTTGAGAAATGGCAGAGTTAGTCATAATGTTCAATAGGGAAATTAAATACTCTTGAAATCCACCATTTAGCGTATTTACTAGGAATGGTACTTGGAGTACCTACTGATGGCTCATATCAGACTTTGTTGTTATCTACGTGTCGGTTTCTGTTTGTGTTATATAGCATACGTAGGTCATTTAAGAAATTTGCTACAGCTTGTACCATTCCAGCTTTCAGTTTGGCTCCAGATTATTCTTAAAAACTTAACATTAATTTGAAATTGACCACAAAAAAACCAGAAGCCTGTTCTTAACTTGTAGTAATTAATCTGAAGTGATTAATTGGAATTTTTTATTGAAATACTGCGCCAACTAATGCTTAAATATAAGCACATAACAAAAATATCAATTGCTACAACCATCTTGAGTCTCTATCAGTTCATTTAAAACCATAAGGCTGTGTACAGTTAGGAAAAACGCTATAGCAATTGATATTGTCATCGGCATTCTTCGTTCGTTATCCCTCACACCAATCTTCAGGAGCGCATTATGGAGTACCTTACCTACGCCAATATAGTAGTTGCCAATGAAGGTGAAACCATAGATATTGAGTGCTATCTACAAGATATTGAATGCTATATACAGCAATTAACAACTGATTTGAGAACAAGCGTGAAATATACTTGCTTAAATTTTGCAAGTATTGGAGTTTTGCTAGGACTTCTGGCCCAAACTCAAATAGCTTCAGCTTACTCTGTGTATACAAATTACTCTGACGACTACGAATACAGTTCGTCCCACCACCCACGCCATCATTCTGACGACGATAGTTCTTACAACTATTCAAAAGATGATGACTATGACGACTATAGTTCGTACCACCATCCAAGACATCACCACCGATCCCATCACTCCGACGACTATAGTTCTTACAAATATCCCAAATACTACGACTCCGTCGACTACAGGTCCTACAAATATCCCAGATACGACGAGTCTGAGGACTATAGTTCCTACAAACATCCCAAATACGACGAGTCTGAAGACTATAGTTCCTACAAATATCCCAAATACTATGATTCTGAAGACTACAGTTCCTACAAATATCCCAAATACGACGAGTCTGAGGACTATAGTTCCTACGACTACCCAAGAAGGTCCCATCGCTCCCACAATTACAGATCACACCGCTACCCAAGGTTCAGTCAATCCGACGACTATGGTTCCCACAAACGCCTAAGCTTCCGTCAATCCGACGACTATGGTTCCCACAAACGCCTAAGCTTCCGGCACTCCGACGACTATGGTTCCCACAAACGCTTCAGGTTCCGTCAATCCGACGACTATGGTTCCCACAAACGCCTAAGCTTCCGGCACTCCGACGACTATGGTTCCTACAACTACCCAAGGTTCCGTCACTCCGACAAACACAGTTCACACCGCTACGGAGGATTCCATAACTCCGACAATTATAGTTCACACCACTACTCAAGACGTCATGGCTCTCACAACTTTAGATCTCACCACCACTCGAACAATCCACTAAGCATCCTGGCAAGTCTTGCACCAAGCGTTACGTTTCCTTTATGAGAAATAGGGAGAAAACCTCTGAGGAATGGTGCTTATGCACCGATGTCCGTACTTCTCCCCTCGGGAGAAGCTGCACGAACAGATAGGGAATGAATGGGGCGTTGTAGACTCACAAGACTTTTGTGATCATAAAGGCGGGGCTAACAGCTCAGCATAAAGTTATCAAAAAATTTGGGTTTAAAACCCCGTCCTTTGAGGACGGCTTTGTGTTAAAATTTAAATATGTCAGTATAAGACATTTAAATAAAACCTACTCCGGGACTGGGAGGAAGTCACGCCTAAAACACTCTTGAGGAGACATCAGTACGCCTTAAAGGCAAACGTATTGAGCCGTGCGTAACCTGTGAAAGCAGGATATTAAGACTGGAACGTCTTAAGAATCTCCGTTTTTTTAGAGCGGAGAGTGTCAATTAGCTCGAACCAAGCGAGGAGTATGACCTAGGACAATACCCCTTTCAATTTCGGAAAGTACTTTTGGCTGCATTTGCTGTAAATCACCCATCACGGATAAAAAATCTGTCGATGGGAATTTATAGTACTCCGTCAAATTTCCAACGGGATAGTTAAAGTGGTCATACCGGTGTTTAAAATACAATTCGACATTTCCTCGATGCAACCAAGTTCCCAAAACTTTAATGGAAACAGTTTTATAATGTGCTAGCAAATCTCTCTCTATTTCTGTTACTCGTTCTAGAAGAGGTCGTTGCGTGACACCTATCTTGTGTAAAGTTTCTTCATTAGCTTGAATCTCTAAAAAGTACAAAGCACAAGATAAAATACGTTTAAGTTGTGTACGGTATAGTATCAAATCGGTGAATCGGTGTGATAAATCTAGAGAATTTTTATGCTCAGCATGTTCAACCGCTAACTCCAATTTCAGTAACTTTTTGAGTAATAGTGGTTCTTGTAGTTCATTAAATAGCCTTAACTCCAACGCTCCAACAGGAATTTTCCCCAAGTTGATAAATTCGTAAGCTGGTGGATATAGATAAATATTCTTTTGCAGCAATCCTGCTTTGATTAAACCAGGAGAAACTAGGTCACCACTAATAGGGTAGCTTTTAGAGCCATACTCCGTCCACAAGAATTTTAGTTGTTCTAAATCCTTACCCGATAGATGAATGTTGAAGTTATTGTACAGTGGTAGAGTCGGAAACTCTTGGTTTGCTACTGTTCGGCAAGTTTCTTTTATATGAGCAAAGTGGTGTTGTTTTTCACACCCTTTTTTCGCAGTAAGTTCACTATTACAATAAGGGCATTTTAAATGAGTTTTTCCTCTATTCGTATCTTCGATGCACACCAAAATTCCATCTTGATCTACGCCATATTTCAACATCGATTTTACTCCACGTTCCCACTGATAGATGCATAACCTTGAATATAGCTCACGTTGGGGAAGCTTGCCGTTGGTGAACCAAGTGGTATTAGAAACTAGAGTTCGGCACTAATTGCTCTTCTTTGAAACCCCAACTGCAGCAATTGTCACTAGTAAAATAGCAACGATCGCGCGAAGGGTTAAGGTTTCCTTCAATACTAAGAAGCCCATCAGTGCAGCAGCTACAGGTTCCAAGCTTAGCAATACGCTAAATACTCGTGTGGGCAGAAACCGGAGCGCCTCCATTTCCAGTGAGTACGGAATAGCTGATGAAAGCATTGCTACTCCAAATCCTACTAGCAACAGTTTCGGGTTTAAGAATGCCGAACCTCCTGCCACCACTCCACCTGGCAGAAGCACAACTGCTGCGAGTCCCATTGCCAAGGCTAATCCGGCTCCCCCAGGTAAGGCTTTGCCGACTCGTGCTGAGAGGAAGATATACGCACTCCAGAAGGTTCCAGCTAGAAGCGCTAGTCCTATGCCAATTGGATCCAACAACAAACCTCCTGTAGGAGCCAACAAGACAATACCAACCGCTGCTAACAATACCCATACTAGATCGAGAAATTGACGGGAATTAGCGATCGCTATACTCAATGGACCCACAAACTCAATGGTAACAGCAATTCCTAGTGGAATACGATCAATTGCCGCGTAGAATGAGAGGTTCATTAACGCTAGCGATAGACTAAACAAAATTAAACAACGGTAGTTTGAGCGAATATTGCCCTTAATTTGATTTCGCCATAGTATCAACAGCACAATTGCTGCAAATCCAAGACGCAGAAAAAGTACTGCTATTGGATTCAATTCTTTTATGAGGCTCTTGGCAATTGCTGAGCCTAATTGAGTAGAGCCAATCGATAACAGGACAATACTAGTCGGTGGTAATAAAGGATCTGTATTTCTTTTGTTCATTTGTCTTGTTTTCTGTCTCGGTTTTGATCTTATCTGTCAGCAAACAACCCTACTTCAGGGGATATGTGATGAGTGCAAGAAATACTAAATATTTCTTGTACTATTTTTAAGTGCAAATGCTTTGCAGAGTAGTTGCATTAATTACTATGGTCAGTCGGCAGAAATGTAAGATGATTTAGCCTTTTGTGCAAAAAGCTACAAATTTCCGAGATTTCAGCTTTTACACCTAGTTGGATTTACCTGCTTAAGTTGGGGATAGAGAGTATGGTAGGATAAGACGTTAATGAAAAGCTACATTGTCATTAACGTTCGTCACAAAATATGTTACGTACAAATACTGAAAATTCTATCGCCTCCGTCGCTAGTCTTTTACAAACATCGGATGATTTTTTGGCAGAATTACAGCAGAAAGCATTGACGACGCAACGAGGTTATGCAGGCAATGTACGTATATTTTTTGAGTATTTTTTGCTCCGTAAACCAACATCTCAAGATGTCAACGATTTTTGGGCCTTAGATGGTCATACCGCTAACACCTTAATTCTCAAGTTCAAAAATCATTTGGTTTCCCTAGGTCGCAAGCCAGCAACAATTAACCGTTACTTGGCAGCTATTAAGTATTTAATTAAGGTGGGTCGTAATCTCAATCGCTGTCAGTTTTACTTTGATGGCGATCGCATTGAATCTTTAAAGGTGACTCCATATCGAGACACACGCGGTGTAGATGCATCGGAATACAACAAAGTTTTTGATGTTATTGACACCACTTGTGTTAAAGGAAAGCGTGATTACGCTTTATTTTTACTGCTGTGGGCAAATGCCTTACGGAGGGGAGAAGTGGCAAAATTAACAGTGGGGGATTTTGATTACCACGAGAATACATTAACTGTTTACGGCAAGGGAAAGGGCAATGATGAAACCCGGATTGACTTAAACCCAGAGGTAGCAGACGCAATTAGTGACTGGCTGGGCTGCCGTACAAATGTTAAACCGAGGGATCCATTGTTTATTGCTCTAGATTTCTACAACTATGGTCATCAGCTCACAGGCGACGGCATTTATGCGATTGTTCGTAACACCTGCTTTAAAGCTCGCATTAAGAAGCGGATGACTCCCCATAAAATTAGGCATTCTGGCATTACCGATGCTCTGGATTTGGCCGAGGGTGATTACCGCAAAGTTCAGCACCTGAGCCGTCACGCTGACCCCAGGACAATCCTTGTTTATGAGGATAATAAAAATAAGTACCAACTGGAGTTAACTAATAAATTAGCATCTCGTGTTGGTAAAAAACCGAGAGATCATTGAACAACCCTACCTTGCCTTCTCAGTAAAGGTCAATTATCTTTGACGAACGGCAGCACAGGTTAATGATAGCTGCTGCATCTGAGTCGGAGATTTTTCTGCCACTAACTCAATTTTACCTTCGGCGTTGCGATGCCAAGAAGTAGCCTGAACCAGAACCTCTGATGACGAGGGTATTTGCACTGACACTGGGCTATTTTTCCCGAATGCAGAAATATCACGCGTGTCAAACCAAGTGTTATCGCTCCTTACTTCCTGTACAGGATTTTGTGGTACTCCACCCCTTCCAGTAGCGACAAATCTACTAGCATTCGTATTAGAACAACCCGCAGCAATTTGTTGGGATGAATCAGTCACATTTGTAGGCAGTATAACTAAACCAGAACTGGGATCAACGCCAAAATTATGAATATCAACTGTACCGTTGACGCCAAATTGAGAACTGGCGGTAATGTCGCTTTCTGGAGTAAGTTGGTTGCGTGGTTCTAACCCAAATATGCCTTGAGTGCTAATTTGAATATTACCACCATTCCCATTAACAGCATTGGCAATGATATCGCTATTTTCTAAACCAACAATCACCGGAACACTGATGGTGATATTGCCACCATCACCACTGCCGCCTACTTCAGCAGTAATTTTACTTCCATGACGGCTTACAAGAGAATTTTTTACCACTAGATTAATATTACCGCCTTTTCCAGAGGCAGTGGTAGCACTAATATTCCCAGTATCTAACCAGATACTATCAGCTTCGATATTTAAATGTCCGGCGCTACCAGTACCTTCGTGGGTGACAGTAACTCTACCTCCATCGCGAACTGTGAGTTGGTGAGTATCAATATTCAGCACCCCTATATTACCTGTGGGCGCTTTCGGTAGACCATAAAATTGACGGGCAGCTTCAACCGGGATGGGTGCACCTGCACCAATCGCTGAGGTATTGATATTCTTACCTTCTACCAAAATGTCATTTGCCCGTATTGTTAAAGCACCAGCATCACCAGCACCACCAGTAATATTGGCAATTGCTCCAGCATCAAGTACCTGCAATTGATTAGTTTGAATCGTGACATCCCCAGCTTTACCTTTACTATATGTGGCACTTCCTACGAATGTGGAAACAAGTGTGAACTCATTGATACCACTGATAGTTAAACGCTCTCCTACATTTAGACTGATATTACCACTATTTCCCAAATAATTGGAGCGACTGGGGTCGCCAAAGCTACCAATCAAAGGCACAGTGATTGTTGTTAAGGTTGCTCCGTCTTGCATTGAAAGCAAAGGTGTTGTAACTGAGAGATTGCCGCTATTCCCAAAGCCAGTAGTAAAACTGCCAATAGAGCTAGTTAGGGTTGGTGAAATTGGGGAGGTACCCACTATATTAATACCTTCCCGTGCGACTACAGTAACATCTCCACCATTGCCTATACCCGTTCCTGGTATTCCAGCCAAGCGACTCGTGAAGGTATAAATCGTTCCTCCATCGAGAAAATTTAATGATCCTGCGTTAACTCTCACATTTCCACTATTACCAATGCCGAAACTGTAAGCATTTATACCACTAGCAGTTAAACTGACCGGGCTGACCCCAGTAGCCTTTATCTCATCAGCAACATCAACTAAAATATTTCCACCCTTACCAGTTGCACCGGGGAAGACCGTTGTTCCAACAATACCACTATCGTCAAGAGTCAGTTTACCTGCTGCCACAGTCACATCTCCCCCATTTCCTGAGCCGTAAGTTTCACTAGCAATGCGGCTAGTGCTACTACCAGAAAAAGCTAAGGGAGATTTTGAGGCGATCGCACCTGTAACGGTAATGGTATCTGCTTGTACTTGCACCTTACCTGCTGCCCCTGCACCCAGACTCAGTGTTTCAATCCCTGCACCATCTTTCAAGGTTAACTGTCCTGTTTGAATATTGACTGCTCCCCCGTTCCCTGTTGCTCCAGGCGCTACCTGATTCACAATCCAGGCACTAGGAGCCTGAGCATTAGCATTTACCCCACCCAAGTAAAGCGATCGCGCTGCGTTCACAGTAATATCCCCACCCTGCTGAGTACCGGCAGTTGCTGCAGCAATTTGGGATTGATTTAAGGTAATATCCTTACCCACAACTTGAATACCCCCAAATGGATTGCCCATCGGGTAAGGATTCCACAAAGAGGAACCTTGTGTAAAGTTTATCGAACCAAAATCAGCCACCTGTGCATAACCTAGCTGCCATCCTGTAGGTGTCGGGGTCAAACTCACCGTTCCACTACCTACTGCACCAACTTCAATTCTACCCATAGGCGCAGTAATTACACCACCTGTAAATGTAATACCTCCCCCTACTAAGGCAAACGTCTTTCCTGGACTTGCTATGATTCCCAAATTATTTGTTGGTACAATGCCATCATTACCTTTACCCTGTACCTGAATCTGGCTTGCAGCACTACCCATCTGTAACCCAATTGGCACACTCACTGTTAATAATGGTGTTGTCCCAGAATTGACTGCTCTAAATTCGCTTCCATCACTAAACTTAATACTACTGGCTGTCGTTCCTACAAACGACCCACCAATATTCAACACCGCATTTTTACCAAAGACAATCCCTGACGGATTCATCAAAAACAAACTTACTGGGTTAGTACTATTTACTGTACGAATCAACCCATCAATATTAGAAACATTAGCACCTGTAACGCGGCTAAATATATTTGTAATATTTGGTGTATTTACTAAATCAAACGTTGCTGAACCACCAGTCGGTACTGAGAAGTTACTAAAACTATGAAATAAATTATTACCTTTTTCAATACCATTAATGATGGTATAATTACTACCACTGGTGTTGACAATGGTTTTGGTAGTCGCATCTGATGTTACCTGAGCCATTGCGGGTAGCAACATTCCACCTACCAATATGGCGTTGAGTAAACCCAAGGAAATACAGAGCGGTTTCATAAAAATAGACTATTTTTATACTCTGCTTAGTATTCCCGAAATCATATTGTTCAGAACACCATCGCCGAGAAATTCGACGTTATAGCATGGCTTTACTTTTGTCACCTGTTGCTGTTTAACAGTGTTCTTTTAAAGTGAACTTTGAGGAACCGCAGCACAGGTTAATGATGACTGGATTTGAGTAGGAAATTTTTTTGCCACTAACTCAATTTTACCTTGGGCGTTACGATGCCAAGACGTCGCCTGAACGAAAACCTCTGGTGATGTAGGTATTTGAACTGTCACTGACCTATTTTTCCCGAATGCAGAAATATCACGCGTGTCAAACCAAGTGTTATCGCTCCTCACTTCTTGGTTAGGATTTTGTGGTACCCCACCTCTTCCTGTACCAACAAATCTACTAGCATTTGTATTAGAACAACCAGCAGAAATTTGCTGGGATGGATCAGTCACATTTGTAGGCAGTACCACTAGACCAGAATTAGGATCAACGCCAAAATTATGAATATCAACTGTACCGTTGACGCCAAATTGAGAACTAGCGGTAATGTCGCTTTCTGAAGTAAGTTGGTTGCGGGGTTCTAGCCCAAATATACCCTGAGTGCTAATTTGAATATTACCACCATTACCATTAACAGCATTGGCAATGATATCGCTGTTCTCTGAACCGACAATCACGGGAGCATTGATAGTGATATTGCCACCATTACCACTGCCGTCTGCTTCAGCAGTAATTTTACTTCCATGACGGCTCACAAGAATATCTCCTACCAATAAACTGATGTTGCCACCTTTGCCAGATGCTGTGGTAGCAGTAATACTGCCAGCCTCTAAAGAGATTCGAGCAGCCTGGATGTTTAACTGTCCAGCGTTACCTGTACCTTCATGGGTGACAGTAATAGTACCTCCATTGCGAACCTTCAACTGGCGAGTATTGATGTTCAACAACCCTATATTCCCTGTGGGAGCATCTAGGAGACTATAAAATCTTCGAGTGGTTGCACTTAAAATAGGTGCGCTAGCTGCGATCGCTGAAGGAAGAATGTTCTTCCCTTCTACCAAAATGTCATTTGCTTGGATTGTCAGAACCCCAGCATCTCCAGTGGCGGTAGTAATGTTGGCGATCGATCCCCCATCAAGGATGCGTAATCGATTAGTTTGAATCATCATATCACCGGTTTTACCGTTGCCATAGGTACTGCTTGATAAGGTAGAGGCAGTAAATGTAAACTTATTGTTACCACTGATGGTTAAAAGATCTGCAACATCAACGTTGATATTGCCAGCATTGCCCATATTATTGGATTGCTTAGGGTCACCAACAATACCAACCACAGGCAAAGAATTTGTCCCCAAGGAGGCTCCAGCTTCTAGCGATAGGATAGGTGTAGTCACCCACACATTACCACTATTGCCAGAGCCAGTAGTAATACTACCAACAAAGGCAACTCCAGTTGGTGAAATGGGGGACGTATCTACCATATTGATAGCTCGGCGTGCTACCACCCTAACATCCCCACTATTGCCAATACCCGTGGCTGGTATCCCTGCAAAGCGACCAACAAAAGTAAGAATTGTTCCTCCCTGTGTGAGATTGAATGTTCCTGCGGAGGCTTTGACATTCCCACTATTACCAATTCCGAAAGTGTAAGCAGCAATCCCACTAGGAGTTGTACTGATCGAACTAACCCCAGTTGCAAATATTTCATCAGCGACATCAACAAAAATATTTCCACCCCGTCCGGTTGCGCCTGGAAAGACTGTTGTCCCAACTAGACCACTATCTTCAAGCGTCAGTTTGTGGGCTACCACGGTAATATCTCCCCCATCTCCCGATGCGTGAGTTTCACTAGCTATGCGACTCGTGCTACTATCAAATGGGTATAAAAAAGAAGATTTAAACTTAACTGCACCTCTAGCGGTAATGGTATCTGCTTGTACTTGCACCTTACCTGCTGCGCCTGCACCTAGACTCACAGTTTCAATCGCTGCACCATCAAGCAAAGTTAATTGTCCTGTCTGAATATTGACTGCTCCCCCTTTCCCCGTGGCTCCAGGTGCTACCTGATTCACAATCCAAGCGCTGGGAGTCTGAGCATTAGCATTTACCCCACCCAAGGAAAGCGATCGCGCTGCTTTCACAGTAATATCCCCACCCTGCTGAGTACCCACAGTTGCTGCGGCGATCTGGGATTGATTTAAGGTAATATCCTTACCCACCACTTGAATACCCCCAAATGGATTGCCCATCGGGTAAGGATTCCACAAAGAGGAACCTTGTGTAAAGTTTATCGAACCAAAATCAGCCACCTGCGCATAACCTAGCTGCCATCCTGTAGGCGTTGGAGTCAAACTCACCATTCCACTACCCACTGCACCAACTTCAATTCGACCCATAGGCGCAGTAATTACACCACCTGTAAATGTAATACCTCCCCCTACTAAGGCAAACGTCTTTCCTGGACTTGCTATGATTCCCAAATTATTTGTTGGTACAATGCCATCATTACCTTTACCCTGTACCTGAATCTGGCTTGCAGCACTACCCATCTGTAACCCAATTGGCACACTCACTGTTAATAATGGTGTTGTCCCAGAATTGACTGCTCTAAATTCGCTTCCATCACTAAACTTAATACTACTGGCTGTCGTTCCTACAAACGACCCACCAATATTCAACACCGCATTTTTACCAAAGACAATCCCTGACGGATTCATCAAAAACAAACTTACTGGGTTAGTACTATTTACTGTACGAATCAACCCATCAATATTAGAAACATTAGCACCTGTAACGCGGCTAAATATATTTGTAATATTTGGTGTATTTACTAAATCAAACGTTGCTGAACCACCAGTCGGTACTGAGAAGTTACTAAAACTATGAAATAAATTATTACCTTTTTCAATACCATTAATGATGGTATAATTACTACCACTGGTGTTGACAATGGTTTTGGTAGTCGCATCTGATGTTACCTGAGCCATTGCGGGTAGCAACATTCCACCTACCAATATGGCGTTGAGTAAACCCAAGGAAATACAGAGCGGTTTCATAAAAATAGACTATTTTTATACTCTGCTTAGTATTCCCGAAGTGATATTGTTCTGAACACCAGCGACGACACCTTTATCTACGCCAAACCGCACCAACCTATGAAGCAGAACTAGTTAGTTTAATCACAGCCTGAACAAGTAACTCTGGGTCAATGGGCTTGGATAAATGGCTTTGAAACCCTGCTGCTAAAGCTTGTTGTTGATTGATTTCACCAGCATAAGCTGTTAGCGCGATCGCCGGAATTTGACCACCACGTTCTGGTGGAAGGTAACGCACTTGTCTCAGTAGAGTGTAACCGTCCACGTCTGGCATTCCAATGTCACTTACCAAAACATCTGGCTGAAATGATTCTAGGGCTGTGAAAAACTCGGTACTGGTTGCAACTGTCATGACTTGTGCACCATAATACTCTAGCAACACTGTCAAAAATTCGCGGCTATCTGGTTCATCATCGATGGTTAAAACCTTGATGCCTGTGAGATTCAGTTCCTCGGCTGAGAACTCCTGGGAAGCATCGCTGTCTGGTTCAATGTTGAGTAGGGGTAGAGTTACAGTAAATGTAGACCCTTGACCCACACCAGGACTGTCAACGCTTACTGTACCTCCGTGAGCTTCGGTTATGTGCCGAACAATTGCCAATCCTAACCCTAGTCCGCCATATTTACGGGTGATTGACACATCTTCTTGGCGGAAAGACTCAAATATGTGCGGTAGAAAATCGGGGCTGATACCTTTACCTGTGTCAGTGATTTTAACCTGCGCTTGGTCACCTAAACGTTCTAGCACAATGTCTACCCGACCTCCATGGGGGGTAAACTTGATGGCGTTGGAAAGCAAATTCCAAAACACTTGCTGAAGCCTCACGGCATCGCCGGATACCTGCCCAATATTCCGTAGCACCGGATGAATCAGAATTGATTTAGCAACAGCGGCTGTCCTGACGGTATCGATGGCTGCTTCAATTACAAATGTTAAATTAACCGGGTCAGGATTTAAGCTGAGTTTCCCACGCAGAATGCGAGCTATATCAAGCAAATCGTCAATTAGTTGGGTTTGTAACTTGGCGTTACGTTCGATAGTTGCTAGAGCCTCAGCTGTTTTGTTTTCATCCATCTTGCGAGTCTGTAGTAACTTTGTCCATCCGAGGATGGGGTTAAGGGGGGAGCGCAACTCATGAGAGAGAATCGCCAAAAACTCATCCTTAATGCGGTTGGCTCTTTCAGCTTCATTGCGGGCAACTTGTTCTAATTCCAAAACGCGATCGCGTTCTATTTCCAATTCTTTTTGGTCGTGAATGTCAGTACAAGTGCCGAACCACTTCACCACCCGTCCCTGTTCATCTTTTAGCGGTAGTCCTAGAATTAAATGCCAGCGATAAGTAGCATCTGAGTTTCGCTGAAAGCGGTATTCATGTTTATAAAAAGTGCCATTACTGACAGCAGTTTCCCACACCTCTTGTGTTGCTTGCATATCGTCTGGATGCACGGCCGAAAGCCAACCAAAAGCCAACGCTTGCTTAAACGTGAGTCCTGTATATTCACATAGACGTTGGTTAACATAGTCACAATTTCCCTGAGCATCGCAAGTCCAAACGAGGTGGGGAATGGTTTCTGCCAAGTAGCGGTAACGAGCTTCACTTTCACGTAGTTCTTGTTCTGCCTGTTTGCGAGATGTGATATCCATTGAGAATCCAATCATCCCCACAGGAATCTTATTGCGATCTGCCGTAGGCGGCAGCGCTTCGCTATCGCGCAGTAAAGACAGTGAGAGCAAAATATCTATAGGTTCGCCAGATTTGCCTTGTGCTTTCACTTCCACTTCATGCTCACCTTTAGCTTTCAGTGGCTTAATGATCTGATTTTGCAATATGTCACGCATTTCCGGTCGTGGATAAAGCAGATCAATATGCTGACCTATTACCTCAGTAGCAGAGTAACCAAAGACTCTTTGAGCCCCATGATTCCAACTAGTGATGTAACCATCGATATCAGTAGATACCACACTATCATGAGTTTGAGCAAGGACTTGTGCTTTTAGTTGCAGTTCTTCTTCTGCGTGCTTGCGATCGCTAATATCTTGATGAATGCCTGCCATCCGCAACGGATTACCATTCTCATCTCGAACGACAACCTTACCGTAATTCCCAATCCACTTTGGCTCCCCAGATTTCGTTAAAACTCGATAGTCAAATTTGTAGGGGAGCGAGCTATCCAGAAGATGCGCATTTAAACGTTCCATGACAAAAGGTTTATCTTCTGGATAAATGAGTTCTTCCCATGTACTAATATGACTTGGTAGTTCCCCGACTTCATAACCAAGCATTGACAACCATCGGGGGCTTAAGTAAAGTTCACCAGTGACGATGTTCCAGTCCCATAGCCCATTGCCTGATCCTTCCAGTGAAAGTTGCAGGCGCTCTTCGCTTGATTTGAGTAGATTCTCTGCTTGTTTACGCTCGCTTATGTCTTGTACATTGCCTGTCTTGCGTATAGGTTTGCCCGCTTCATCGTAGAAAACTTGAGTTCTTGCAGCCAACCAGCGAACACCATGAGGATGCATAATACGAAACTCTGTGTCGTAATATTGCCGTTGCTCACGAATCATTTGGGCAACGTACTCAGTGATTCTGGTGCGATCATCAGGATGTAGTAAGCCTAACCAATTTTCATAGCTGATTTCTTCGGTGCTAGGGTCAAGCCCGAATAGGTTACAGTATTCTTGTGATACTTTAATTATACCTGTGGTACTATCCAAATCCCACAATCCTGATTTTGTCGCTTTTTGCGCCAACTTCAACCAATCTGCACTCTCTTGCAGTTTTGCTTCTGAGTGTTTCCGTTCGGTGAGATCTAAATCTATACCCGCCATCCGCACAGGTTGTCCCAAATCGTCGTAAAAAACTTTTCCTTGACTCAATGCCCAGCGAATAGTGCCGTTGGGATAAACCACCCGAAATTCAATGTTGTATCCTGCGCGTGTAGTCAGAGCCGCATTAACTGCTTGTTGTACGCGATCGCGATCTTCTGGGTGTACACTAGAGATAAAAGTTGTAAAGGAACCATTAAACTCCCCTGATTCCAGTCCAAATAAAGCTTCTAAGTTGTCAGACCATTGAATTTCATCTGTGAGAATATTCCAGTCCCAAGTCCCCATGCGGGCAGCTTCGAGGGCTAACCTCAGTCGTCTTTCGCTTTCAACTAGACTTGCCTCGGCTCGTTTACGTTCAGCCAGTTCATTTTGTAACTGCCGTAAAGCTTCCGCCTTCCCCAGAGCAACACTCAGATGGCTTGCTAATTCCTGAAGCAAATCGATCTCTAACTGTTGCCACTGCCGAGGTGATCTACAGTGATGAACGATTAATATACCCCAAAAGTAGTTATTATGCATAATCGGCACCACCAAATTTGCCCGGACTTGAAACGCAGCCAGCAGTTCTACGTGGCAGGGGTCGATAGTGCCATCATAAATATCTGTTTTTACAGTCACTAATCCCCGACGATAGCGTTCAATATAGTCCTCAACAGCCGTAGGATCTAGATTAATTAACCCTTGATGATAGCGTTCTACATAATCCTCGGCAAGACAGGGATCAAAAATGTCGAATCCCAGAATAGATTGCCACGGTGGCTCAACTGATTCTGCAACAACGCTGCCTGTACGATCTGAGTGTAACTGGAATACAACGACGCGATCAGTCTGGAGGAATTGCCGTACCTCACTGACTGTGGTTTGTATAATCTGATTGAAGTTCCCGGATTTATTAATTTGCGCAATAATCTGGGCAAATAATCGGTCTTTTTCAATGCTCTGTTGCAGTTGGGTGCGTAACTGCAAGTTTTCAATTGCACTATTAACAGCAAATTGCAGATCGTAGGCAGTAAGCCTGCCTTTGACCAAGTAATTTTGTACACCTGCTTTCATTGCCTCAACTGCTATTGCCTCACTTCCCACCCCTGTGACTACAATTACAGGTAAGAATGACTGGCGCGTCAGAGTTTGCAGTTCTCTAAGAAATTCTACTCCATCTAAGTCTGGTAGCCGGTAATCCAACAATACAAGGTCTGGTTTGTCACGCTGCCATAGTTCTAAACCTGCTCGCCCCGATTCTGCTATCACCAAATTGTATTGGTATTCGCTATCCTGCAACAAATACTGCCGATACAACTCACAGTCTTGCGGGCTATCATCAACAATCAAAACAGTGCGCTGTGGCTGGCTCATAAGTACTTAATTGATAGCAAATATTTCTAAAATGTTACAATTTCGATTTTCATTCTATCAGCGATTTAATGCAGATTGAAAGAAATTTTGTCTTATGTGTTCATGGACACTTAAAAGTAATCTATCTAAAGGAATATATTTGTTTATACCAAAGGATATAATATCAACTAATGCGTGTGCTAAGGTGTACTACACAGTTTCCACTGAAAGCCCTGACGCTGAACAAAAATGATAAGCTCCCCTGGCTGGCAGAGCAGCAAAACCGTTGCCATTCGCTTTCAAAACTATTCTTTGTTGGTTAACTACATTCACCGTCACATTACCACTGCTAGATGTTTGATTTCAAAAGTTTCGTAAGAATGTATCCATAAATACTAAAAAAAAATCTATCCAAAGAAGGATATTAATATCTACCAGATGATATAATATTAGGTATTAGCGTGAGCTAAGGTGTACTATATAAGCTCTACTGAAAGCCCTGACCCTCAAGAAAACTGCCGCGTTGGAGTTCTAGAGTCAGCATATTTATTTGGTAATTAAGGCAATTCACTGGCTTAACCCAAGAACATACTGCTATATTCTTGGATGTAAGAACCTACACCACGGTCAATCGCTGGTAAAACTGTTCCGTGCAGCTGTCTGGCTTGGCCATAAAGGAAATTCAAGTGATCCTCAACGAGGTGGTATGCTCCCCTGGGTTGCAGAGCAGCAAAACCATTGCCATTCGCTTCTCAAAGAATTCTGTCGTGGTCAACTACCCCTGCACACTTTTGGCGTTATGGGTTTGTAACAACTAGTTAGCTTACTCACAGTCTGAACGAGTAGATCTGGGTTAATGGGTTTGGATAAATGGCTTTGAAACCCTGCGGCTAAAGCTTGTTGTTGATTGATTTCACCAGCATACGCTGTCAGGGCGATCGCCGGAATTTGACCACCGCGTTCTGGTGGTAGAGAACGCACTTGCCTAAGTAAAGTGTAACCATCCACTTCTGGCATCCCAATATCGCTCACCAAAACATCTGGCTCAAATGATTCTACAGCTGCAAAAAATTCGCCACTAGTTGCGACTGTCATCACTTGTGCACCATAATACGCTAGCAATACTGTCAGAAATTCGCGGCTATCTGGGTCATCGTCAATGGTTAAAACCTTGATTCCGGTGATATTCCGTTCGTCTGCTAAGCACTGCTCTAAGCGATCGCTTTCTGCCTCAATGTTCAGTAGGGGTAGAGTCACGGTAAATGTCGCCCCTTGATTTACGCCGGGACTGTCAACAGCTACTGTACCTCCGTGAGCTTCGGTTATGTGCCGAACAATAGCCAGTCCTAACCCTAATCCACCGTATTTGCGGGTGATTGAGACATCTTCTTGGCGAAAGGACTCAAATATGTGAGGGAGAAAATCAGAGCTAATGCCTTTACCTGTGTCTGTGACTGTTATTTGCGCTTGGTCGCTTATGCGTTCTAGCACGATGTCTACCCGACCTCCATGGGGTGTAAACTTGATGGCATTGGAAAGCAAATTCCAAAAAACTTGCTGAAGCCTGACGCTATCGCCAGATACCTGCCCAATATTAGGTAGCACTGGATGAATCAGAATTGATTTGGCAGCGGCGACTGTCTTGACAGTATCAATAGCCCCTTCAATCACAAATGTTAAATCAACTGGGCGAGCATTTAAGCTGAGTTTCCCGCGTAGTATGCGAGCAATATCAAGCAAATCGTCAATGAGTTCGGTTTGCAACTTGGCGCTACGTTCAATAGTTGCCAGGGCTTGAGCTGTTGTTTTGTCATCCAACTTGCGAGTTTGTAACAATGTCGTCCATCCCAGGATGGGGTTAAGGGGAGAACGCAACTCATGAGATAGAATCGCCAAGAACTCATCCTTAATGCGGTTGGCTTTTTCGGCTTCATTACGGGCAACTTGTTCTAATTCCAAAATGCGATCGCGCTCTATTTCCAATTGTTTTTGATCGTGAATGTCTGTACAGGTGCCAAACCACTTCACCACCTGTTCCTGTTCATCTTTTAGGGGTAGACCTAAAATTAAATGCCACCGATAGCTACCATCTGAGTCTCGCCGGAAGCGGTATTCACGTTTATAGAAAGTGCCATCGCTCAAAGCAGTTTCCCACACATCTCGGGCTGCTTGCATATCGTCTGGATGCACGACTGACAGCCAACCAACCCGTAATGCTTGCTCAAATGTCAACCCAGTATATTCACATAATTTTTGGTTTACAAAATTACATAAACCGTTAGCATCACAAGTCCAGACGAGGTGAGGAATAGCTTCTGCCAAGTAGCGGTCACGGGCTTCACTTTCGCGTAGTTCTTGTTCAGCCTGTTGGCGTAATTGGAAGTTTTCTATTGCTGCATTTATAGCAACTTGCAGTTCTGCGGCAGTGAGCCGACCTTTGACCAAATAATTTTGTGCCCCTGCTTTCATTGCCTCCACTGCTATTGCCTCATTTCCCAACCCTGTTACTACTATTACCGGTAAGAATGACTGGCGCGTCATAGTTTGCAGTTCAGTGAGAAATTCCACCCCATCTAAGTCTGGCAGTCGGTAGTCCAGCAACACAAGGTCTGGTTGATGACGCTGCCATAATTCCAAACCGACTCGCCCCAATTCTTCTATGACAACGGTGTATTGGTATTCCCTATCTTGCAACAAATACCGGCGATAGAGCGCACTGTCTTCTGGACTATCATCAACAATCAAAACAGTGCGCTGTGGCTGGCTCATAACTACCTAAAGTTGCAAATAGACCAAAAATACTACAATTTTCAGCTTGATTTTATCAGGCATTGAATATACTTTACAAAAAATTCTACATAAATATCTATATAATTGCAAAAAATTAATCTCTCTTAAGAGAGAGATTAGCATATATCTAATGAAATTTTTTTATGTAACCGGGGTGGTTATGGTGTATTGTACAAGTTACAATGAAAGCCCAAATCCTCCTCCCCCAGGGCTTTCAATCACAAAGACATCCCCAGTGTTTACCTGTGTTGTTGCTGTGCTGTCTAGATTCTCTTGGGTTCCGTTTCGACGTTGTATCCAGTTACGTCCTACCTGTCCTGGTTCCCCACCATTTAAACCAAAGGGAGGAACAACGCGATGACCTGAGAGAATATTAGCTGTCATAGGTTCTAGAAAACGAATGCGACGGATAACTCCATCACCACCTGAGTGTTTTCCTTTACCACCGCTATCAGGACGAAGACTGAAGCTTTCTACAAGTACAGGGTAACGGGATTCCAAAACTTCAGGATCAGTTAAGTGTGAGTTAGTCATGTGGGTTTGGACTGCATCAGTTCCATCGAAATCAACTCCCGCCCCGGATCCGACACAGATAGTTTCATAATACTGATATCGGTCATTGCCAAAGGTAAAATTATTCATCGTTCCCCCAGATGCGGCCATGACCCCTAAAGCGCCATATATTGTATCAACAATGACTTGCGATGTCTCTACATTACCCGCAACCACTGCCGCTGGGTAAGTCGGGTTCAGCATACAGCCTTCGGGGATAATAATTTCTAGCGGTTTAAGACACCCAGCATTAAGAGGAATATTATCGTTAACCAAAGTACGGAAGACATATAAGACTGCTGCTTGAGTTACGGCTTTCGGAGCGTTGAAGTTGCTATGGAGTTGTTCAGAAGTTCCTGTGAAATCAATGGTAGCACTGCGGTTTTCTTTGTTGATGGTTACTTTTACTTGAATGTGTGCGCCGTTATCCATCTCATAAGTAAATGAACCATCTCTAAGATGTGCGATCGCTTGTCTGACTGACTCTTCAGCATTGTCTTGCACAAATTTCATATATGTCTGGACAGTTTCTTGTCCATATTGCGACACCATTTTACGCAGTTCTTGAGCGCCCCTTTCATTAGCTGCAATTTGTGCCTTAAAATCTGCTATGTTCTGGTCAGGATTACGGGCAGGAAAAGCATGATTTAAGAGTAACTCTCTTACTTGAGTTTCTTGAAAATTTCCTTGGTCAACCAAAAGAAAATTATCAAACAAAATTCCTTCTTCTTCTACCGTAGTACTGTGAGGAGGCATTGAACCAGGAGTCATTCCACCAATATCAGCTTGGTGTCCACGAGAAGCAACAAAGAAAAGAATTTGTTTTCCTTCTTCGTTAAAAACAGGGGTAATAGCCGTCACATCAGGAAGATGTGATCCCCCATTATAAGGATTGTTTGACAGATAGACATTTCCCGGTTTTAGGCTGTCACTTTTGTCCTTAATTAAACTGCGGACACTTTCACTCATTGAGCCTAGGTGTACCGGAATATGTGGAGCGTTAGCAACTAAGAATCCAGAAGAGTCAAAGATAGCACAGGAAAAATCTAGGCGTTCTTTAATATTGACTGATGCGGACGTGTTTTGAAGAACAATCCCCATTTGTTCAGCGTTAAATTGATAGAGATTTTTAAATATTTCTAAACGCACGGGATCAGGTTGAAATGTTGTACTCATTTTTTTGGTCCTATTTTTTACCGAAAAATTGTTTGTTTCTAAAACTTTATTTCTGACTTGATACCCTACAAATTTACTACATCGCTAACTCAATAAGTACCCCACTCCACGACCAAGCCAGTAGAGAACGAAAACTAAACCTGTTTGAATCAGGTAAGTGATCACCAAAGATTGATAAAACTTGGAATTTCTCCTACGAAATAACTCAGCCCATAAATACCATTTTCCCTGAATATATGCTGCTGTGTAGACCATTCCCAATAGGGGGATCATCCATGGTGAAAAGTCTGCAACGCCAATATATAGCCCGATTAGCAATAATCCAATTCCGAGAAATAGTTTAACGTTATCCATTTGTGTTCTTCTCAAAAACGCCTAATTTATTTCAACCTAATATTTGATATACAGCGCAATCATCAAGAACACCCTGATAACAAATCAATTGGTACGTTGCAAAATTAAATGATTACGTTCAGTTAATATGGCTTCCCAGTTGGGTTCAACAACAATTGTACCTATTTTCTCAACTATAATCGCAGGTCCACTAATAGTATCTTCTCGTTGTAAATTCTCTCGTCGATAAACGGGGGTATCATACCATTGACCAGATGTAAACACTCGTACTGTTTCAACAGAGTTGGGTTTTTCATCTAAAGGCCGTTGTCGAGTGATTAAGGGTTCTTCAGGAGTATCCATTTTCTGAATAACCTCTACTGAAGCCGATTCAACGATTAAGATTTTCTCTGCTTGAATGAAACCATAACGAGATTTATGCTCATTCTCGAACTCTTGTCGCATTAATGCTACATCTGAGACAAAATCAACGCTTAAAGTAGAGTTAGTACCCTCATATTTTAAATCGACCTTTCTAACAATTTCTTCTTTGCTAACTGGTTCATTGATCTCACTTTTTGCTTGAGTTTCTAAGCTATTCATCAACTCCAATATTTGAGGAATCAATGCCTCATTTAAAGGTTTTTCTACTGCGGACACTCTCGTGGAACGAATATCAGCTAATCCCATTCCATAAGCAGAGAGAACTCCAGCATAAGGGTGAAGAAATATTTTTTTCATTCCTAAAGTATCAGCAATTAAGCAAGCAACTTGCCCTCCAGCACCTCCAAAACAACAAAGAACATATTGGGTAACATCATAACCTCGTTGCAGACTGATCTTTTTAATCGCATTTGCCATATTCTCTGTTGCGATCGCAATAAATCCTGCTGCAACTTGTTCAGGGGTACGAGAGTTTCCTGTTGCTGCTTCAATGTCTTGAGCTAGCTGTGTAAATTTCTCAATAACAATATCTTTATCTAAGGGTAAATCACCATTGGGTCCAAAAACCGACGGAAAATATTGTGGGTGAATTTTACCTAACATCACATTAGCATCAGTCACAGCTAACGGTCCACCACGACGGTAACAAGCAGGACCAGGATTTGACCTAGCAGATTCAGGTCCCACACGATAACTAGAACCATCAAAAAATAAAATTGAACCGCCGCCAGCAGCAATGGTATGTATCGATAATACAGGCACTCGCATCCGTGCGCCTGCAATCTCCGAATCTAATTCTCGTTCATATTCCCCTTTACAATGGGCGACGTCTGTACTTGTCCCTCCCATGTCAAAGGTGATCACCAAGTCAAAACCTGCTCTTTTGCTGGTTTGTACTGCACCTACAATACCACCAGCCGGGCCACTTAATATACTATCTTTGCCTTGAAATTGCTCGGCTGCAACTAAACCACCGTCAGATTTCATGAACATTAATTTCACTCCAGGTAACTGACTGACTACCTGGTTAACGTAGCGACGAAGAATCGGGGTTAAATAAGCATCTACAACTGTTGTATCTCCTCGGCTAACCAACTTCATTAAAGGACTGACTTGATGAGATACAGAAATTTGGGTAAATCCTATTTCTTGTGCAATTTGAGCAACTTGTTGTTCGTGCATGGGATAGCGATAACTGTGCATCAAAACAATTGCACAACTACGAACTCCTGTCTTGAAAACTGCTTGTAAGTCATTTTTGACTTGTTCAATATTTATCGGCGTTAATTCTTGACCGTTAGCATCATAGCGTTCATCTATCTCAATCACCTGTTCATAAAGCATCGTTGGTAAAACGATTTGACGGGCAAAAATATCAGGACGGTTTTGGTACCCGATTCGCAATGCATCTTTAAATCCTTTAGTTATCAGAAGAACGACACGGTCTCCATCTCTTTCTAAGAGTGCATTTGTTGCAACTGTTGTCCCCATTTTTACCACTTCTATTTCTGCGGTTGGGAGTGGATCATTCTTTGCAAGACCTATAATATCCCGAATGCCTTGAATAGCTGCATCTTGATACTGTTCAGGATTCTCAGATAGCAATTTATAGACTATAACCCATTGATTCTGAGGAACGGGAACGATTAAAAAACGTTCAGGGTGTCTTGAGAGTCGGTCTACTATTCCTTGATTATCTGTAACAGCAACAAGGTCAGTAAACGTACCACCTCTATCTGCAAAAACTTTCAACATCGGTAAAAAACAATGAGATTCTGATAATTCTACTCTACTAGAATGAGGGGCAGAAGACTAATATCTCAATCTTGTAACTGAAAAAATACAAACTTATCGCGAAATTTTAACCATTACAATTATATTTTACAATAGTTTAAATTCATCCTGATAAAGTTAAATAATAGGCGATGAAATGCTCTCCGGAGCTTTCGCGTGTTTAGGGAGACGCATTTCTTCTAAAGTTCTCCGGTTTTGTCTATTTTAAGCTTAACCCTCTACTCACTACAATGTGTTTGTATGCGCAATCCGCAAACCAATTGCAAAGATCCCAACGCTATGTGGGATTACTGGTCACTGAGTCCAGAGGCTCTGCATCAAGTTACAATTTTGTTTAGCCCGCGCAAGAAGCAGTTAAAGTCAAGGGCTTGAAACTGTAACTTAATCCTTGGACAAAGTTACCCATACTTACCCAATTTGGGTAACTTGTTCGATTTCGACGCGATCGCACGCGGTGACTATCCGAGGTGGCGAATTTGCATTCAAGTCATGAAGGAAGAACAAGCAAAACACCGTCAAGATAATCCGTTTGGCTTAGCTAAGGTTTGGAAGCATTCAGAATATCCCTTAATTGATATCGGGATCCTAGAACTCAACCGTAACCCGCAAAACTACTTCGCTGAAGTTGAGCAAGCAGCTTTTTCTCCTTCTAATGTCGTTGATCAATATCCTCTGCCAGGAGGCAACAACCCCAATGATAAAATCATTGGGGTTAGTTGATTATGAAAACTTACAATTTGATGTATTCAAGCCCTGACTTTACTAAACAAATTATAAGCTGTGTTAAAAGCAAGATTTTTCGCAGCTTTTTCGCTGAGAGCATCAAGAAAGACATCATATCTTTGAATTGTAGCGGGCAAGAATTGGAACTTATTGACAACATCTGTACCGATACAAATCCTATCTGAATAATCTTCCGATAGCTGCAACCAATCCTCATCAGGTTTGCCATTAGGGCAGATAAAATCGTCAAACACTACCCAAGCAATATCCACAGATAAATTATCGTAACGATCCAGAAGTCGTTTGACAATTTGAAAATATATTGGAGAATAAACTCTTCTTGAAACTCCACAATGACACCAAACAAACGTCACTCTAGAATGTTTTTGTAAAGTTTCTTCTAACTCGTACAACCATCCGGGATATGTACTTGTCCCGACATCAGTCACATTTTGATGTATGCAAACTGGCATTTCCAACTCAGCGCATAAATCAAAAACACTATCCATCGCTGGATGATTACTACGGGGAGGTTCTCCGTAAGTTAAATTTGTTAAATCATCATGTCTAAATAAAATTTCTCCGACACCATGCCACATATTCGGGAAATATTTAATCACCCGTTCAATATGTTTATAAGCATATTTATCACAAGGATTAAAACCTCCAATAAATGGGAAGAATCTTTGCCTACTTTCTGGTTCTAATTCTTGATACTCCCGAGCAATAGTTGTGTCAACAGCACTGTAATAATAACATTTGGAATTATCGCCTAAATAATATAGCGGCGGTGTTCTTTCCCAACTTGCCCATAACTTGGATACAGGTAACCCAAATACGCACGCGTGGGCAATGTTGCCCTTATCCATATATTTTAGACACTTCCTCAGACCTTGAGTATCTTGTAAAAAATCAACAACATGTAAGTGAGCATCAATACATTTATACTTTGAACCATTTAAAGCTTGTAAGACTCCCATTGTTTTAGCTCCAATCTAATAGTTTACACAGAAGATTTCGTTTCGCTGTATTTAGCTCTTAAATACAAAGCATTTTCATGAGACAGTCCACGTTGACAAATTTTGTCTAATTCCTGTGTTGAAGGAATAACATGTTGCAGCTTTTCATGTTCTACTAATTTGTCAATTAAATCTCTATCACTTGCACCACTCAAGCCTATAAAGGCATACATCAAATCGTTCGGACTTTGGATACATTCTAGAACTTTTTCCCATCCCATCTTTGCCAGTAATTCTCTTGCTTCCTGTAGTTCTATACTTTTAACTAAAGTGCTTAAACATGCTCCTGAATTGATAAATTTAATCACAAAATCCCAACCAATCAATTCAAGAAAAAATGAATCAGTCTTCCCGTACAACCACTCTAAGGCTTCGGCAATGTCACCTACATTAGATATACATTTTCTCAAGGCACTTTGACCAAGTGTTGCAAGAAAATACTCTTGATCACTTGGTCTACATAGCAATGCCAATGACTTTTTCAGCGTTTCTCCTTTTGTTACGACTTTGTTTAATTTATCGCCAAAACAACGTAAATAAGGTTGTTTACTGGCACCTTTTGTATCTATGATTTTTTCCAACAACAATAAAAATTCTTCATCGTTCGTTACAATTTCTGTTATTTTTTCTCCAATCTGAGATAACAATTCTTCGTCCACCTCGGGTGGTGTGAGTTCCAGTGCGACCAATAATTCTTCCGCACTTTCTATTTCTACACAATCATCTTGATAGGAAATACGGCATGGCATAACCAAAATATCCTTAATTCTTCATTGGAGATAATTTCAAAGGACGACCTCAAAAAAGAAGTATACGACAGAATCATGGTCTTATACGGTTAATTTATAAGAAAATATTGCGATATATTTTGCAATGAAAGTTCAACATTTGTTAAGGGTTACTTTATAAAGTAAACATTAAGACTCTGTAGGTTGGGTTGAGGAACGAAACCCAACATTTTTAGGATTTTGTTGGGTTTCACTCCGTTCAACCCAACCTACGCAAATTAAAGGTTTTTGGTGCTAACGATGCTTAAGATTTACTTTATAAATAGCCTCTAAGGGTTACTTCTTCTATAAGCAGGGAAGAGCTTTCAAGTGAGAATATAAAATCTTAAAGAGCATTTAAATAAAAAAAATATATAGGGTGCGAGTGTCGGCTCTATTGATAGAACGCGGGTTTTCCGCCAAGCACTACAATCTAAACGCTTGGGAAAATCTCAAGTATTTTGGGTGGTTTCAAGAAAAAACACCTCTAAATTTAGTTTTCCCCTTCGAGTAAGTGACGTGCAAATTCTATCGCCTGTGCTGGTGTAGAGATTTTACCTTCAAGTTGGGCGACTGCAACCTCTGTGAGCAGTTTACCAACTAGTGGCGAAGCAGGAATTTTCAATGCTATAATTAGCTCCTTCCCATTAACTATTGTTATGGGATGTGCGACCAGATCATCAGGGTTAAGGTAGCGGCTGATTAAGGGTGCAACAGCCTCTACAAGAATACCATATGCTACCGCTAAAACTGCGATCGCAGGAAAAACAAATCCGGCTTCTTGAAAGAGAATATATTGTTCGCGCAAAGACAGTGGAAATGTTTTTAGTTGTGGAAATAATCTTAAAGCTGTTGTTACAGCCTTAATTTCAGCACGGCTATAGGTTAATGCTTGTAGCTGTGTTTCTGCTGCTTGTGGATCTGGGCTAACAAGACAAGCAAGTTTGGCAATACCTAATATAGTCGTTTTGATAGTATCACGCACATATTGGCCAAGTTCTTTTCCTAATTGCTGCCAAGCTTGTGTAAGTTCCAACGCTGCATTGTCAACTGCTGCAAGTTTAGTGAAGCTTTCTTCTGTGGCTTCTTTGAAGAAAGGAGCAAGTAAACCATCTTCCCAAGCAATTTTTAACCAAGGAGTACCCCTAGAATTCGCCAACATGTAGTTTAATTCTACCCGAACTCGTTCGGCTGCAACTTTAGTGATATGTGATGATAAAGCGCGAATTGCTGATTGAGTATCTGGCTCAATGGAAAAACCAAGTTGAGAGGCTTGACGATACGCCCTTAGTAACCTCAAGGGATCATCTTCCAAGTTGGTAGCTGATACCATTCTCATAATCCGTCGTTCAATGTCGGCAGAGCCTCCGAGCGGATCGATAATTTCTTGGGTGTAGGGACTATAGGCGATCGCATTCACCGTAAAATCGCGCCTGTGCAAGTCAGTTTCTAAACTATCCCCTTCTTGTTGCGCAAAGTCTGCGGTAGCATGGGGAAAAACGACACGAGCAATTTGTCTTTGGGGATCAAGCAGAACAAAACCAGCTTTGTAATGTGTAGCTATTTTTCTAGCTACCTTAACTGCATTAGATGGGAGAACAAAATCCAAATCCAAATATTCACGAGTTCTTCCCAGAAGAGCATCCCGTACAGCACCCCCCACCATATAAGCAGTTCGCGGTAACAGATCTAAGCTAAAGGGAAAAGATTCAGGAGATAGGGGCATAGGGATTTCAGTTATCAGTTATCAGTTATCAGTGACCATACCTCTTGATAACTGTTCACTGATGACTGATGACTGAGTTTGGGGGACTTAATAAAAATAAACCGAGAGATAGTGAATAATAACTCGGCTTAAGCTACATTAACAATAAAGGTTCCAGGAGTTGGTTCTATCATGTGTATTTGTGTAAACTGCCACTATGTAGATCGCTGCGTAACTTACCATGCGGTAGAAGGGCAGCACCAACAGCCTCACTTAACTGAAGATCCAGATTTTGATCCCAACGAACCATCCATTAACGTTAATATCCGTCCGCGAGGAGATGTAATTGAAATGGAATGGGATGTAGTGGGATGTCTTAGCTTCAAGCAGGAAATGGGTAAGTGGTCGAGATTGCGTCCAGGTGAATTAGTCCCCACTTGATATTGCAGAAAATAACTTTGGTTGAGGTAGAGGGGTGTTACTAAAGTTAGGATATTGTTTATCCACCTGATGGGCTTTTTTAACAATTCGGTTAAAAAAGAGATTGGCAAGCTTTAATTGCCTAAAAACCTGCTGTGGATCGGCAAGATGAGTTTTTGGTAACTGTTGTCCCATTTCTTTCAAGACCAAACCAACAGGTACATTGATTTCATCTTGGAGTTTGAGACAACGAATCAAAAGTGGGCTAGAAGCCGAAAGAAGTGATCCTACCCCGCCTCTTGCCTGTCCCCAACCAATATAATACAGCCCTTTGTAATCTTCCAGAAACGATCCCCCATAGCATTTAACCACTGCTCCTTCTACGCGCTGAAGTTCTGTAGGAAGAAACGGATATGCAACGTTGTAACCAGTTGCACAAACGATGAGGTCAAATGCTTCTCTAGTACCATCAATAAACTCTACTTCCCTACCATCTAACCGATGCACGGCTGGTTTGGGTTTGATGCGTCCATGCTTAATATAGTAAGGGACTTCATTGTTTAAAGTAGGATGCTTGTCAAAAACCCGATGATTTGGTTTAGACAGACCATAATTCTCGTGAGTGCCAAAAGTCAAGCGCATGATCCCATAAGCGATGAGCCGTTGAAACCATTGTGGCATCCACAATTTTATTAAATCAGCAACAGGGAATCCAGCAAATGACTTTGGGATAAACCAGACAGATTCGCGCATACTCAGAACCGACTTAGATCCTACGCGAGCAGCCTCCGCTGCTAAGTCACAAGCTGAATTTCCTGCACCAATAACGAGAACGCGTTTACCACGAAGCTGATCAGGGTGTTTGTAATCTTTAGAATGAATAATTTCTCCGTTAAATTCTCCCTTTAGCTCAGGAAAACGTTTACACCAATGATGACCATTGCAGATCAACACCCCTTTATAGATTCTCTGTTCTCCGTCGCTAAAGCTCACTTCCCAAAGATTATTTTCAACTGGTCGCACATAACTCACTGTACGATTAAGCTCAATAAACTTACGCAAGCCAAAATGATCAGCAAAAGCGTTCAAATAATCCCGCATGTTCTGAGCGCTAGGAAAATCGGGATAATTATCCGGCATTGGAAAATGGGTAAATTGAGTAATTTTTCGTGATGAAATGATATGCGCCGTTTCATACACGCCGTGATACCAATTTCCTCCAATATCGTCACTAGCGTCAACCTGATCGTAGGGAATATCAGCAGCCTTAAGTGCTTGAGCCAAACCCAGACCAACAAAACCAGCCCCAATAATCAGATGTTTGTTAGTTCTATCGACCACCTTTGAGCCTCCTGGTATATACATTAGTGGCCATTTAGCGAGCCTTTTATCACATTATGAACTAGATTAACTCCTAAATATGCCACTCCAAAGAAAGCTCTTCAAGGTACTGTCGATATACAGTTTATGCCATTGCGGGTACAGAGCATACTCCGCCTGGGCAGTCAAATGTCATCGTGTTAAGGAACTCTTCCCAAGCAGATTCTAGCAAACTAGAATCTGGGTATCCGTAAGCCTTTGTATTGAACCTTCCAGTCGTTTTAGACTTATGGCTCACTTTTTGAGGTAATACTCCATATAGTTTTTTGTACATTAATGAGGCTATAGTACTTAGTCTGACGATCTCTGAATGTGTTAGCTCATAGCCTTGATCAGCACACCATTCGCTAACTGTCCACATTTGTTCAGGTTTCATAATCCTTTTACCTCCACACAGTTGGGAGTTTTTTCAACGTCCGAGAGCAACACACTTAGTACGTACCGTTAGTTGCATCACCTTCAAACTTTATCAAACGTTACATTAGCTAACTCTTCATCGAAGACGTAATGTAGAACATACTGATATTTTGTCGTTTAGGCTGATTCGAATAGGTAAAAATACTTTATTCTTACCTGCCTCTGATTATAACTGGTTTAAAGACCCACTTTTGTAACAGATGTTTCTTAGTTAGCTGGATTATTTTTCGACCTTCTTGAATATTGACTATTAATCCAGTCAAGTACTTGGGGGTAATATCTCTTGAGAAGATGGATCGTTTTCGCCGTCCTATCAGGAAATACGTGCAATTTGTTGTGAACAATTCCTTGAATTGTCGCACGCATAACCTCCCGTGGGTCAGTTATTAAATGTTCTGGTAAAACTGGCGCATCTTTGGCTAGCGTTCCAAATCTTTCTGACAGAAGAATTGGAGTACGGCTGAAAAATGGATAAACCGTTGTAACCTTCACGTTATAATCTTTTACTTCATTGAACAGACCTTCGCTGAAGCCACGCAAACCGAATTTGCTAGCCGCATAATGAGCCAGACCATCTGTACCAAACCAACCTGCTACTGAGGAAATATTGACAATGTGACCCTTTTGGCGAGTAATCATATCAGCAACAAATAAGGTACTTAACCGCATCGGTGCTAGGAGGTTGATCTGCATAAGACGCTCCCATTTCTCGCTGGGAACTTCGTCCATGCGACCGTAAACTGCAATACCCGCATTATTAATCAAAATATCAATGCTCACATCAAGCGTTCTGACTTGATGATAAAGGGTTTCACATCCCTCACGGGTGGAAAGATCAACACCTAGACAAGCGAGTACACTGCCAGTCTTCACTTTACTCTGAATTTCTTCAACTCGTTCGCGCAGAATAGCTTCGTCTATATCGGTTAAAATCAGTTGACTACCAGCCTCTAATAACTGTCGGGTTAGTTCTTGTCCAAACCCACCAGATGCACCAGTGATCAGCACGACTGCTTTGTGTAGTTGGGTCATAAAAATGCTAAGTCAAATCTTAGGTGAACTGAGTGCCTTCAGTAGTAACAGTGACCAAGGCACGTTAATATCAGGGATGAGGGACGAGTAATTTCTCAGCGCAGGTAAGGCAAATGGGATTGCAAAACGCAGAGAACGTAATGAGACAGGAAGATTTCCGTCACGATCCACAAGTCCATATTGTTTAGCCAGTTCAGCAACAATCTGGACACGTCCTGTACGGCGTATTACATTCGGCTCACTAGCAAGCTTAGCAATCACTCGTCCTGTTAGCAAGGGAGTTTCCCAGTTGTAACGCTCGCTTAGCATTGGGTTTGCCTGGTTAGTAGAATTTTCTACTGCACGGGTAATAAGTTCAGTACCAACAATACCAGGCCAAATTGATAGAGAAGCAATATTATAAGGTTTTAGTTCAACGGCCATATCAGCTGCTAGGCGATCGCACGCTGCTTTCCCTGCTCCATATGCTGCACCAAATATATAAGACAATCCACCCCAAGAGGAAATTGTACAAATCAATCCAGAATTTCGCTTGCTCATTATCCGAGCTGCAAAAACGCTCGCAACATAATGACTCCGCAGTCCAACGTTGTTGCAAGCATCCCAAAGACTTGGTTCGAAATTCCAGAACGGCTTTCCGTTAGCATCGCTTAGTGCTTGAACTCCTGAATAAACATTATTGACTAGTAAGTCAAGCTGTCCATCTTGCTCGTCTTGGATCCTTTCAAAAAGTAAGCGTACCTGCTCATCATCGCTGTGATCGACCTGAACTGGAATGCACACACCACCGACTTCCTCAACAGCTGATTGGGTTTCACCAAGATTACCAGAGATATTATTACTTATATTAGAATTGTCGTAACTACGACCAGTAATATACACGGTTGCACCCGCTTCCCCAAGACCAATAGCAATTCCCTTGCCAAGTCCTCGTGTAGCTCCTGTAACTAATATCACTTTCCCCTGAAGATCTTTCATGAGCCGTCACTCTCCTACTTTCAGTCAATTATTATTTTTTTGAGTAAAAATACTCATTTGTGGTTGACCAGGGTCGAATAGTTATTTAAGATAGGTTAATAAATGTTAACAAAAATAACAATAATTCAGGAAATTTAGACCATGTGTGTATCTATTGATCGCACTCAAGAGCAGAACTTAATCAGTTTAGCGCCTCCATAACGGCAAGAATAGCTTTTTGGTTGGAAGGGTGATTGTGAATTTATAGAGTAGTCGATAAACCGTAGCGATACGGTGCAATCCGGAGCAATTCGGATTGCTACTACACCAGTCAAAGGTTTACGGAACCTACGCACAGAGGGTCAAGAACTTAATAAGATTCGCTAGTCTTAAGCGTTCAGGGGAGGAACATTGCCCATTATCAGGTGAAACACCAAACCGACACCAAGCCCCTGTGCATTGACAAAGCAAACTTAACCCGAAAGGACTAATTTTAGAGGACATGGATGCTGAGGAACTTGTAAGACGTTATGCTGCAGGACAAAGGAATTTTCGTGGAGTAAATCTTAAAGGAGCAAATTTGAGTGAGGTTTGTCTGACAGAGGCAAATCTAAGGGAAGCAGATCTAACAGATGCAGATCTTAGCTGGGCAATTCTGCATCAAGCAGACTTGAGAGAAGCAAACCTCAGCGGAGCCAGTTTGAACGGAGCCAATCTGATTGCAGCACTTTTGTCAATGACGGTTTTCAATTTTGCGGATCTTAGTAGAGCAAATCTTAGTAGAGTAACTTTATTTCAAGCTAATCTTAGAGATGCAAACTTAACTAAGGCTAATCTAACTTGGGCTTCTTTGGTCGAAGCAGATTTAACCAGAGCAATTTTACATCAAACAATTTTGACTGGTGCTGATTTAACTAGATCTGACCTGACAGAAGCACTTTTGATCAGGGTTAGTCTCACAAAGGCAACTTTAACAGAGACTATCATGCCTGATGGCACACTTTATAATTAGGCGGGCATGGGGCATGGGGCATGGGACATAGGGCAATGGTTAAAGTTGCAACTGTCCCACGCCGTATTATATCAATGTCCCAAAAACCGGCTTGCTATCTGGACAACGCTACCTATATTAAAATCACCACCGCCTTCTCCTTGTAAGAATGAATTTAGTACTGGATTGCCTTCACCTTCGGGATTTTCAGCATTGGCTCCAGATTTCAATAGATGCAGAACAACAGGAACCAACATCGGCAGGAATTGTTGAATAATACCAGCATCCAAGCCGGTACGTTCTTGTACTACCTGGCCAATCTCTTCTTGTATAAAAGGAGACAATAGAGATTCTACTGCTTGGGAGTTAGGAGAAGTACCGCCAAATTCATTGACTACAGCTTGCGCTGCTTCATCACCCTCTGTGGCTTGCTTTTCTTGTAAAGAAGAACGTACATAATTACCTACAATTCCTAAAACAGATTGTATTGTTGAGGGGTCTGCTCCAGTGGTATTACTTATTTGCTGAACCGTGTTCAGTATACTACCTAACTGTCCAGTACTACCTTGCAAATTAGGATTGTTGACTGCGCTAAGAATTTCGTCAAAAAGTCCCATGTGCTTGCTTCTCCTTTTTTATATTGAGCAAAACAAAATTTTGATACATGGACTACTGGTTATATCTCTAATATTTATACATCAAAAAATGGAATAAAGTGCAATTACCTTAACCTGTCAAGGATGCCCAGAAGTTGAATTTTTATACTCAATTTCAAGACCAGTCCACTCATTTAACTCGTCGCAAAGCCACTGAATCTCTGCGCGATTGCCAGTAATATAAAAACCATCACCACGACGACCACGACGACGAAAATCAATATTTAGCTGATACTTGGGTAAGTTAGGTCCGGCTGAAAGAGATTCCAATCTCTCTTGGGAAAAAATCCGAGAAAGTTTTAAATTCTTTGATCTATTTAAATTCTTTGATCCAATAGAAAAAAGATCAACATAAATTAAGCTACCCTCTAATTTAAACGTCACATCATACGGTTCAGTATCTACGTGTTGAAAACAACTGAGAACCAATGCTAGAATGAGCGTAGGAAAAAAGAACTGCCACAATCCTGAAAAAGCCAACATTACCAAGGGTATAAAAATAAGTGAGCATCCAGAACTACTTGAATCTGAAGATGTGACGTGAAGCTGACTACGTGGCACATTGATTTTAAGAGTTGTAGTTGTTTTTTTTAGCTGTATACTACTTTCGGGTGAGTTAGACTTTAGAGAAAAACGTTTCTTCAATGACGATCCTGCCACTTTAGAAACAACTGGTTGGAAATGCTGATAAAAATCTGCTTCTAGAGCAGATTTTGCCGATGCGGCTCTTGTTGATAAGTTTGGCTCTATTAGCCATTGAATCCAACTTGTGAAAGATGTACTCATGCTTATCAATTGCTCAAACTCAATTCGCAGGTCTTTCTGGGGTAGGTTACTCGGATGCTCCCCCGTTGCCAAATAAATCAGGGTTGATCCCACGCTGTAAAGGTCTGAGGCTGGCGTAGCGCGTCCACCAAACTGTTCTGGTGGCATATAACCGTAAGTGCCAACAACCGTAACTGTTCCCCCCTGTACTGACGTTTGCACTGAACCAAAATCAATCAGGTAAACTTGTCCTGGGCTGTTCCCACTGCGATCGCTCAACAATATGTTACTGGGTTTAATATCGCGGTGAATAACTGGGGGGTGACGGCAATGTAGGTAATCTAGGATGGAGAGTAGTTGTTTAGCAATTGCCTTGAGTTCCTCTTCGCTAAAGGTACGTCCAGTCTCCACCCAATTCTGGAGTGATGGTGCCTGAATATAACTTTGAACCAATGCAAACCCTTTGCCCAACTCAGTATCAATCTCAAAAGAGTCAATGTACTGAGAAATTGCTGGGTGGTTGAGGGACTGGAGCGTTCGAGCCTCACGCTCAAATAGTTTCAGGTCATCCCACGTGAAGTCAGGACCAAACAACAATAATTTAATGACAACAGGCACAAGTGTTTGTAAATCGGTTGCCAAAAACGTTCTGCGTCCGGTTTTCCGACCGAGCATTGATTCGACGCAGTAGCGATCGCGCAAAACTTGATTTATCAGTTGATCCATTGCTTTCAGGATATGACTTGATGAACAGTCGTATATTGGTCTATCAGTCTATGTCTTCCCTATTTCGCTTTTTTGCAATAATTCGTTACATCTAGAGCGCCAGTCGATTGGAATATTTTGATAAAAATAGAATTATGTGTGTTAGGACAAAACGTCTATTTCTAGCTCAATTTTTAAGTCTAGTTAACGGCGGTGGCATGATCTCCAGATAAAAGGGCAAAGCTTTTGGGATCGTAAGCCCTATGCCAGAATTCGAGAATCAACCATACAATTATTATGGTGGGGTAGTTTACCAAGTTATTGCCATCCATGTCTCTACCACGGATAATCGCGCTGATTGTTGGTATTGTCTTGATTTTAGGGCTAAGCGTATGGCTGATTGATTCTCTTTCTCGGCTTTACTGGCAATGGTCTTATTATTCTCCGTTTCTTGGCAATTTGCTATTGTTGTTGGTGGTTCTTGTTATTGGAGCCATAATTGCTGGCTTTATCTATTATATATTGGTGATTCAGGCTGGCGAAGCGCGATCGCGCAGAAGACGTAGACAACGTGCTCAAGTACGAGTAAGCACAGCCAAACCTGAAGCAGCTTCTTCAACTTTACAAGCTGTGCGGCAACAAGTAGAGCAGATTCAAGATGAAGTTACACGCCAAGCGATTCTTCGTAAATCGCAAGAAATTGAAGAGAATTTGCAAGCGGGTGAAATCAAAATTGTAGTGTTTGGGACTGGAAGTGCGGGCAAAACTTCCTTGGTAAATGCGATCATGGGACGCATGGTGGGCAGAGTGGATGCACCGATGGGAACTACCCAGGCAGGAGAAACCTATACTCTTAGGTTAAAGGGTTTAGAACGCAAGATTTTAATTACAGATACTCCAGGAATTTTAGAAGCAGGGGTAGCCGGAACTTACAGAGAACAATTAGCACGAGAAATAGCAGCAGATGCCAATTTGCTATTGTTTGTGGTGGATAATGATATTCGCAAGTCTGAATATGAGGTACTGCAAATACTGGCAGAAATTGGAAAGAGATCGCTCCTTGTCCTTAATAAAACTGACCTATATACAGAAGAAGACAAACAGAGAATTCTCGCACAGTTACGTCAGAGAGTGCAGGGATTTATTACCGAAAATGATGTGATAGCGATCGCAGCTAATCCTCAACAAGTAGAACTAGAAGATGGAGAAATTTTCCAACCAGAGCGTGAGATCATACCATTGTTGAAAAGAATGGCAGCAGTGTTGCGTGCAGAAGGCGAAGATTTGGTGGCAGATAATATTCTTCTACAGTCTGTTCAATTAGGAGAAGAAGCACGGAAACTAATAGATACTCAGCGCCGTCATGAAGCTGATAAAGTAGTCGAGCGGTTTCAATGGATTGGAGCAGGTGTTGTTTCCGTGACACCTCTACCAGTCGTTGATTTATTAGCAACAGCAGCCGTTAATGCCCAAATGGTAATAGAAATTGGGAAAATTTACGGCTGTGACCTTAATATGTCACGCGCAGGCGAGCTTGCTGGTTCTTTGGCAAAAACTATAGCAAGTTTAGGGATTGTTAAGGGAGCATTACAAATACTTTCCACTGCTTTGCAACTTAATATTGGGACTCTTATTATCGGTAGGGCAATTCAAGGAGTAACAGCCGCTTATCTCACAAGGATTGCAGGTAAGAGTTTTATTGAATATTTCCGTCATGACCAAGATTGGGGTGATGGTGGGATGACAGAGGTGGTGCAGCAACAGTTTCAACTCAATCGCCGAGATGAATTTATCAAAGCTTTTATTCAACAAGCGATCGCACGAGTGGTTAAGCCTTTAACGGAAGAGGGGGCTCTTAGCAGGGAGCAGGGGAGTAGGGGAGCAGGGGAGCAGGGGAGCAGGAAAGACTATAACTGAAAGGTTGAGGCTTGATAGTTGCAGGCACAATATTATATTTTGCAAATTTGGTAAACAAGTTATATAAGCTGTATCTATGCAAAGCCTTGAAAGCCGTTAATTGAAGTAGAGATTGTACGGCAAGGGTATGAGCCATTAAGAGGAAGTTCCCAATGCCCCATGCCCAATGCCCCATGCCCCATGCCCCATGCCCTATTTTAAGTTTTCTAACAAAAATTTTATTAGGTAAAGCTTGCAAATCGTGAAAAACGATACGTCCTTAATGCTACAGTATATAGGTTGAACACATTAACAGTTTCGGGAATAATTAATACTTTATGCTAATCTTATATACCAAGTGCTGAAATTTGACAAATCTACCTCAAAAAAACAGTAAAACTAACTATAAAAAAAGCTGCTTCACAAAGAAGAAGCAACAGCTTGTTTGAGTGAACCGCAAACGATTGCGGAAACAGGGGGGCACTATCGCAAACGTAATATAGATAGTAACCAAGTAATCAGCCAATGACCCATAACATGATCGGTAAAGTACTACAAGGACGTTACCAAATTGTCCAAATCCTGGGCACAGGGGTGTTTGGGCAAACATACATTGCGGTAGATATTGAGACTCCGGAGAGCTATAAGTGTGTTGTCAAACAGCTTAAAGTTACCAGTTCCCAACCCAGTTACTTACAAACCTTACGTTTAAACTTTCTGAGTGAAACTCAAACTCTAAAGTACTTGGGCCATCACAAGCAAATTCCTGAGTTAATCGACTGCTTTGAAGAGAACGAACGGTTTTACTTAGTACAAGAATTTATTGAAGGACATGGGCTGACCGCAGAACTACCAACAAAAGACAACTCAGACTATTTGTGGACTGAGAACGAGGTTGTTGAATTTTTACGAGATGTCTTAGGAATTCTCAAGTTCGTTCATTCGCAAGGTGTTATCCATTGTGATGTCAAACCAGAAAACCTGATTAGACGTGCTGATGATGGTAGGTTAGTTCTGATCGACTTTGGTTCAATTCAACCTGTTGATTTTCAGTCACAAGAGGAAGAAGAGGTATTGCCTATTTATCGGATTCCTGTGACTTCATTAGGATATATACCTCCTGAACAGTTTATTGGACAGACTCAGCCGAATAGTGATATTTATGCTTTGGGCATGATTGCGATCCAGGCATTAACAGGATCAGCGCCATTGCAATTAAAAGTAGAGCCTCATTCCAATCAGATTCTGTGGCGTTCTTCTAACACACCAGTGAGCGACTATTTAGCTGCTATTCTCAGTCAAATGGTGTGTTACAACTCTGAAGACCGCTTCCAATCGGCTAGTGAAGTACTGAAAGCACTTCAAGAAATGCCAATGGAAAGGGAAAAACTACAAACATTAGAAGCAAACTATACCACTTTCATCGAATCAGGGCGAGAAAATCAGTACGAAGGAGAGTCAGCCACTAAATCACCCCTACTAACAGGGATGAAAGTCGGTTTAGCTGCTAATTCTTTAGTCGTGGGATTAGGAGTGTATTCTTTAGTTAATAATGCTCCAGCATACTCGGAAACACAGACTTTATATAAAGCAACAGAAGAGTTTCAAGCAGGTGATTTTGAGGGAGCGGTTGCTCTAGCTAAATCGATTCCTGTAACGAGTAATGTTTATCCAGATGCACAAAACACCATTGAAGATTGGCAAAATCAATGGCGAACTGCTGCCCATCAATACCAAATAGCAGAAAAAGCTTTTAATGAAGGTAGATGGTCAGATGTGCTCAAAGCGGCTATTGCAGTTCCGGATATTTTGTATTGGCAATCGAAAGTCTCTCATTTAGTTAAGCATGCGCAAGTCAAAGTTGAAATAACAACACAAGATTTGTTGGCTAAGGCTTATGAAAAGGCTTCAACAAGAGATTTTACTGAGGCTATAGAATATCTGCGCCAAGTTCCTGAAGAAACTTCTGTTAGCAAAGTAGTTAAGCAAAAATTAGCTGAGTATAACGAAAAGCAACGTGTTAGAGCAGGATATTTTTTACAAAAAGCTTATAACACGGCAGGAGAGGGTGATTTTGAGACTGCTATACAATTTCTCCAGCAGGTTCCAAAAGGTACTTCTATCTACGAAACTGCTCAAGCCAAAATTATTGAGTACACTAATAAGCACCGCAAGCAAAACGAAGCTCCAAAAATGGCTTCTGTACACACAGGTGTTCCTGTGCAAAGAACTATAGAACCGTCTCTTGATAAGACTTCTTTAATCAATGTAAATTTTCAGCTTGGAAATGAACTCCAAGAAGTCAACATTAGATAGTTATTGACAATGAGTTTATTTAATCAATAATTCGTAATTCCATGAGAATTACGAATTATTTCTGCTTGTAGGCTGTACATCCCTATTTTTACTTTATTGTTCTATGGGAGAATATTTGGTAATGGTGGCTGGTTCTTAGTTAAGTCTTGTTGTGCTTGATTACGAGCAGAAATCGCAGGTTGGTAATTCGGCTTGATTTTAATGCATTTGTCGTAAGATGCGATCGCCTCTGGATACTTTTTCAAATTCAAGTAGGCATTCCCTCGGCTGTACCAAGCTTCGTAGTTATCTGGTTTGTAATGAATCGCTTTATTATAAGACGCGATCGCATCCTGATACTTTTGCAAATTAAATAAAGAATTTCCGCGATTATACCACACTTGATAATCATTTCGTTGCAATTCAAGGGCTTTATTATAAGATTCAACTGCTTCTTGATAGTGTTGGAGTTGATGAAGCGCCCAACCACGAGCAGACCATGCTTTATTGTTCTTTGGGCTGTACTTAACTACTTCATCAAAAGATTGTACTGCCTCTGGATATCTTTGTAAATTCAGGAGTACATTCCCTCGCGATAACCAGGCTTGATAATAACTAGGTTTGTATTGTACTGTTTTATCATAAGAAGTAAATGCATCTTGGTAGCGTTGTAAATTAAATAGTGCATTACCTCGGTTATACCAAGCTTGATCGTAATCTGGTTTAAACTCAACTGCTTTATCGTAGGCTTCTACTGCCTTATCATATTGTTTTAAGTTATTTAGTGCTTTACCCTTATTATACCAAGCTTCATAATAGTCTGGCTTGAACTCAATTGCTTTATCATAAGATTGAATAGCTTGAGCATATTGATTTAAATGACTCAAAGCCTCGCCTTTTGCGTTCCAGACTTCTGGATTTTTATTTTGTAACTGCAAAGTTTTTTCAAACGAAGCTATTGCTTCTTGATATCTTTGCAATTTATTCAAGACAAAACCGCGCCCACTCCAAGATTCTAAATAATTTGGCTGAATTTGAATTGCTTTATCGTAGGCTGCAAGAGCTTCTTTATATTCTTTTAATTCAGATAGTACTTTGCCTTGCCCATTCCATGCTTGAGCATAATTGGGCTGAATTTCAACTGCTTTTTCGTAATTATTCAAAGCATCTTTGTAACGCTGCAAATCATAAAGTGTATTAGCTTGCTTGTACAACTCAGTAGCATTAGCAGAATTGATTGCATGATGGGCGTATATAGAAGCTGCTATACCTATTCCGATTAAAGTTGCCCCTGTTATTCCTTTTATTAAAAAACCTTTGCGAGGTTTTGGAGGTTGGATAATACTTTGTTTTGGAGAGGGAGGAAGTAATGCTATAGTTTGAGGATTAGGAGTATTTAAATTTTTAAGCGCTTGGAGTGCAGCTGCTGCTGAAGGATATCTCTGACGAAAGTCATATAGCACCATTTTATCTAAAATTTCGGAGAAATCTTCATTAACTGAAGCGTGTTTGTGCCATATAATTTCATTAGTTTCTGGATCTTTTTCTAGTTGGTCAGGTGATAAACCAGTTAAAGCTTGAATGCCAATGATTCCTACAGCATAAATATCACTACTAAACTTTGGTTCACCCTGAGCTTGTTCACTAGGTATATATCCTGGAGTACCTATAGCAACCGTGAATTTTGTTTGCCCAGCAGGAGTCACTACCTGAGTCGTGATTTGTTTAACTGCGCCAAAGTCGATTAAAAATAATTTGCCATCGTGCTTATTTCTGAGTATGTTGCATGGATTGACATCGCGGTGAATGACTTTTTGCTCATGAACAAACTGTAATATTTCGAGAATTTCTTGTAAAAGCGAAATCACCTCTTGTTGATCTAGCTGTTTGCCTGGTACAATCTCTTGGCTGAGGTCGTTACCTTCAATAAATTCTTGTACGAGATAAAATTCTTCGTTTTCCTCAAAGTAAGCTAAAAGTTGAGGAATGTGTTCATGATTGCCTAATTGATACAAAACTTGAGCCTCAGTATCAAATAAACGTCGAGCTGTTTGTAGAGTCACAGGATCGCTTGCTTGAGGCTTGAGTTTTTTGACAGCGCATTGAGGGGAACCAGGTAGTAGTGTATCACAAGCAACAAAAGTTTCACCAAATCCCCCTCCTCCCAAATGGCTAATAATTTGGTATCGTCCAACAAGTTTGTTTCTTAGCATTTGGTTTGCCTAGTGTATTGCGCTACGATCTGATATCGATCTTGCCACATGTCAGGGAGTAGCCCCTCTGGGGAAGTCACTCATTCAAAAGTCAAAAGTTGGGGAGCAGAGGTTTTAATACCCATTGCCCCATGCCCCATGCCCCATGCCCATTTCTCCAATGATTCCTATTAGCGACAACATTCTTAACTCCAGAAAGCCGATCGTGATTTACTGGCTGATCGGCGTTAATATTTCTTTATTTTTTTTGGAAATAAAATTGGCACTTGGGGATCAATTAGGAGATGCTATAACGAGTTGGGGCTTAATTCCATCAGCTTTTAGTGCGGCGATCGCCAACGCGCTATCAGGGAATCCATCTGCTTGGATATTTGTGTTGATGCATTCGGCTTCACTAGTGATAGGGATATTTCTCCACAGTAGTTTTAGCCAAATCTTGGGTAATTTGATATTTTTGCTGGTTTTTGGCAAAACTCTTGAAAATATTATCGGTCGTAGTCGATTTTTAGGATTTTACTTAGTTTCTGGCGTTCTTACTAGCTTTGTACAAATTCTGATTGACCCAAACTCGACAACACCCGTAATTGGAGGAAATGGGGTAATCGCATCTATATTAGGGGCTTACGTTTTAAAGTTTCCAAAAAGGAAAATTGACACAATTGTACCTCTAGTGATATTATTTATCCCTTTAGACATACCAGCTTTTGTTTATGTATTTTGGTGGTTTGTACAACAGATGTTCTACGGTATCGGCAGTTTAAACATTCCCTACGCAGCGAACCAAAGTTTTAGTAGCTACTTGGCTCAGTTTGTGGGATTATTGTTCGGTGCATCATTTATGCGCTTACTGAAACAGAAGTGAAGCTTCTTGTATAAAGAATAACTCATATTAATGACGCAAAATAACCTCTCTATCAAAAGCAGAAATCTTAAAGAATGAAGCAGAATTCAGAAATTAGAATTCAGTTGCGAACTTTTTGGAAATATAGATCAAAGCTAAATATAGTTGATGATTTCCATTTAAATAGAATTGCAATACTATTGTAAAAATTATCTTGAGTGAAACCAAGTAACAACTATATGTATCATTCATGAATGATACGAAAATACAAACAGCAGGCTTTTTTGTAGCAAGAGTTATTAGGATAGGACATACTTATTCAACATCTAACTTTGATTATTCAGTAGATTTACCATTGACTGAAAAAATTTTAGAAGTATGTTAGATGTAAAACCGGCAATAAAAATTTTAGGCTTTATAAATTTGTTGTTCCATGGTTAAATCTTTACTATGAACGCAGTTAATTTCTGCTCAAAGTAATCTTGGTGTCATCTATCAGATAAACAGAGGAAGCCTTAAAACAGTGAACAGTGAACAGTAAACAGTTATCAGGAATCAAGGCGCTGATATCAGTCAACAGTAAACAGTTATCAAGAATCAAGGCGTATGGTGCGGTGATAAGTGATAAATGAATAACTGTTAAAACTGTGCTTCGCCAAAGATAAACAGATTATTCTTGCTGATAACTGATAACTGATAACTGATAACTGTTAAAGTGTGTCTCTCATTGTTGGTCAGGGTAAGCTCGCTCTGTTTAACCAAATAATCTATATCTGATAAGTGAAAATGGGAGATTTGTCATGGAAGTAATGGATAAGCCAATAGTCGGTAGCATTTTGGGACTGATATCCTTACTTTTTTATATTGTAACATTGCTGCCTACAATACTAAGAGTTGTTTTCCCCGAGTCAAAAGAGACTGGCATACCTAAATTATTGCTCAAACATCGTCGGGGTGTTGGTATTTTGGCTTTTTTGTTTGCTGTAGGACATGCTTATATATATTTCAACAAAAGAAATTTAGATTTTTTTGACCCTAAAACATTTTGGGTTTATGTACATGGAGGCGGCACTTTCATAATTTTTACACTCCTAGCTATTACCTCTAATGATTGGAGCATCAAGAAACTTAAGAAAAACTGGAAGCAATTACACCAACTGACATACCCTGCTATGTTTCTTGTCGCGTGGCACATATGGGGTAAAATGTTAGGTCATTGGTCGTTTTTAACACCTATTGGAGTATTATGTAGCACAGCAATAATAGTTTTGTACTGCTTCAGACTATGGACTGAACATCAAGCTAAACAGGCTAAACAGGATAAGCAACAAAATACCAAGAAAAAAGCATCCAAAGTGTAATTAATTCAGTAAAAAGCTATCTTAAATCAGGGTATTTACAACATCTGCCTAATAGATTCTGCATGCAGGAGTTTCTTCGATTATGAAGGCGTCAAAGATATTTTCTCCCAAAGTTTCAGCAGTGTTGGCAATATCTACAATAGTAACTGCCCTTGGATTTGGCTGGTCTCAAAAGGTTTCACAAACAAAGATAGCGTCATCACCACTCTCTATGCTGGTTAAGCATCCAACTATACCTGTTAAAGGTATGACCCTCAACGGACACTCCACATGGATTTATGCGATCGCTATTAGTCCAGATGGCAATGTTTTAGCTAGTGGTGGTTTTAACGGGACGATCAAAATTTGGAATATCGATCCAAAGACTAAAACCCCATACTATGGCAAATCGTATTACACCCTCAACGGTCATACGGATGCAGTTCAAACCCTAGCCATTAGTCCGACTGGGCATACTCTCGTCAGTGGTAGTTGGGATCAGACGATTAAGGTGTGGGATTTAGACAGTGGCAAATTGATTCGCACTCTCTCAGGACACAGCGATGATGTTGAATCTGTTGCAATTAGCCCAGATGGAAAAACCTTAGCCAGTGGCAGCTGGGATAGGACAATAAAGTTGTGGGATTTGCAAACTGGGAACTTGATCCGCACTTTGAAAGTTAAAAATCCTGTCAGATCAGTTGCTTTTAATCCAGATGGACAGTCTCTAGCCAGCGGCTCTGAAGACGGAGAAATGATGATTTGGCAAATGGGGTCTAAAGATTTAACCCCAGGCTACGGTAAGTTGAAAACTCCTCTAGCAGCACATAAAAGTTCAATTTGGTCTGTGGCTTTCAGTCCTGATGGGGAAAAAATAGCAACTGCCAGTTATGATGGAACGGTTAAATTGTGGAACTCTCAGACTGCGCAGCTACTGCGTACTTTTGCAGGACATAAGAATGCAGTATGGTCTGTTGCCTTTAGCCCAGATGGAAAACAAATTGCCACGGGCAGTTATGACCAAACTGTTAAATTGTGGGATTCGCGCACTGGAGATTTGTTAAATACGCTGACGGGGCATACCAAAACCGTTTGGTCTGTTGCTTTCAATCCCTATGGTAATACCCTTGCTAGCGGAAGTTCAGATGAAACTATTAAAATTTGGCAAGTGCCTTATGAAGTAACCTGTGCTGGGCCTAACTTGAATTCTTGCATGCGCGGACGGTAATGCTAATTAATTTTTTCTTTAGCACAGCAGCGTAGGTTCAATTAACATGGTTATAGACCTCACTATTTGTGTGTGGTTGTGTGTTTTAGAACTTAGTTGTATGGTCAGGGGATAAAACCCTTGACCTGTTTTCTTTTCAATTTTTGAATGAGTCTTTAAGCGATTGCAAGCTGAAATTCCAAATTTTCCCGGAAGTAAACAGCTGATACCCAGATACAAATAAAGCAGATGATACCAGAAGAGTTAAAAGAGACACTGAGGCGAAGATATTAGCAGTAAACATCATTGTTACAATTCCCAGTGCAATCAAAATCCATCCCAAACTACGGTACGTACGACGAATTAAAACTATGACACCGGCAAAACACAGCACAACTCCTGGAATACGTACAAAAAGACCAACGTTGGTGTTCGCGGTTAAAATTACGATTCCTGCGACCATTAAAACCAAGCCTACAAGCTTGCTTGAACGATCTGCTTGAGGTTGTGTGCTATTGTGAGAAGTTTCCGCCTGAGTCACTATGGAATTTAAAACAGGAGAACCATTTTGTCTCTGTTGAAAGATAAATGCGACTTTTGCTTCTTTACCTAGATCAATTCTATCTCCTAACTCTATAGGGTATCGCTTGTTTGGCTCTAGTCTTGTATTGTTAAGAAATGTTCCGTTAGCGCTTCCTAAATCTGCCAGATAGTAAGTACTTGCTTCTAGAACAATTTCCGCATGAATCCGAGAAACCACATCAGTATCGGGCAAATTTGAAACATCAATATCTGGTGGTATCTGCTCATTCAGCTTACCAATACGAATCACAGCAAGATCCGGTGGTAATTCAAAGCATGTATTTGTTTGAACATGAACAAGCTCTAAACTCATGTGTTTTGGGGCATGGGGCATGGGGCATGGGGCATTGGGAATAGTAAATTAAGATGTATGTAATTAATTCGAGCTAAGTACTCAGTAGTGACTTGTTAACAGTTATTATTCTACTCTGCTCCACCTGCTCAAGAGCTCCTCTGCATCCCTATGCCCGTTGCCCTATGCCCCATGCCCCATGCCCCGCCCCTACGCAATACTCCCCCGCTTTCTAGCTTCTTTATAAGAAGTTCCTACATTTTTCAAGCCTGCTTTGATCATTTGCCGTTCTAGAAGGGCAAAGAAACTTGCTTTATCTCCACCACGAACAACTGCTTGATTATGGGCTTCAGCGATCGCGACTGGATACCCCTGTCCTTTTTGTACTTGTGCTAGCATAAGCCCCAATGCCTGGTCAAATAATTTCGTATCTTCCGCTACCCATGAAGGAATTTCTATTCGAGCAATTTCTGAGCCAACATGGACATAACAAAAGTAAATGTGTTGGTCTTGATACAACTCAAGAATACGTGCGTTGCTTCGCCAGAGGGCGCTTCTTTGTCCTGGTTGGAGTTGGGTTGACCAAACAACACTATCACGCAAAGGCTCCAAGACTTTGCAAGGCAATTTCTCTTGTTGGTTAGAGCAATAACTTACACAATCAGGTACTATGTGAGGACACGCAAAAAGACGCAAAAAGCTCATTCCTTCCGTACTGCGAGATGCGCTGATATAACCCATGAGGGGGATTTGTGCTTGACGTAATTGTTGCCAAGCTTGTAAAACAGGAGGTAAGATGCGATCGCGTGCTTCAAAAGGCAGTTGCTCTAAGAACCAGTAAATGAGTGAGCCATCTACCATAGCTAAGTAAGGTACTGTTGTGGAATTTCCCTTTACACCACAAGCAAGTTCTGCTAACACCGTTGCCTCACTAGCTGTACGGCAATAACCTATCCAGTCTTCAGTGCGAATACCCCATTGACGCGAGAGATATAAATCTTCTGAGCGGTAAAATATTTCTGGTAAACTATCGAGCAAGGGTTGACGATTTTGCCCATAGTGCAAGACAACCCTGCCAATATTTAGGAGATAGCAGTAAGCAATTTCGTGATGACTAGGAGAAATTTGAGAACCATCAGTTGCAATGACAGTGTGAATTTTTGGTGGAATAGGAATATCAATACAGGTATTAAGTGGTTCTAAAGGGGTTGCATTAGCAAAAAGGATGCGATCTCGCCATTTCTCTTGTCGCTGAACCAAATCTTGCTGAGACTCAAGCGCACCTTGGAGATGTCTTTGTGCTAATTCTAAACGTTGGCGGCTAGCAGTAGCTTCCTTCGTCAGATGTTGACTTAAACCCTGCATTTGTCCTGTAAGTTTGGTAAAGTCAAGCATAGGATTTTTGATTTTGAAGTTTATTATAAGTAAATCTAAAAGATTATTTTTGCTTTTGGTTGCTCTCAACCCTGAAAATAGAGACCATGATAATAGGCTGCGACATAGCTATCGTTTTATATGTTGTAACCTACATTTACAATACTACATTTATTCTTCTTTACAAGAACAAATTGCAAAATGATATAAACCTAATAGGTAAAGCTTCAAGCTAAAATCTGAGAACCTACACCTAGTTGTAAGTTATAGAATATTGCATTATCCCATTACTAAGTTTGAAAAATACTAGTTTACAATGACACGAATGACAGTAATAAGTCTGGCTGAAGAATTAGATAATTTAAGTAAATATAGCGATGGAGAGCTAATACTGCGAAATGATCACGTTGTTTGGAATCTTTACCTTGTTCGTAGTCAATTGCTTTATGCAATAAATGAGGTTCATCGGCTAAGGCGGTGGGATAGAGTTTTAACGCAACATTGCCCCAAATGGAATTGGCGGACAGTGTTATGTGAGTTGCTGGATAATGAACTCTGGGAATGTCAGCTCCTTGAGCATGGACTGAGTGAAAAACAACTAAGCTTAGTCCAAGCCAACTCAATAATCCGTAACATTGCTCAAGAGTGTTTGTTTGATCTTAATACTCACACAGATTTAAAAAGTGAATGGAAACCTAGCCAAAAAGCAGTGTCAACTTACTGTAGAGTAGTATCCTTATCTCACCAAGGAATACAATCTGTGCTGACTAAAGTAAGACATTTACAAGAAAAATGGCGTTCATCTGGCGCAGCGCAGTTGTGTCCTAACTTGTCTCCTATTTTACAAGAAGAGAGGAATTCTCAACCACTCCCAATTCCCCACAAATATCTCAACGGTGAGTTCACTTTATGGGATATTGCTTGGCAAATGGAAAAATCTGTTACCGATGTGGCTTCCTCTTTAACACCTTTGCTTGACAAGCAAATATTAAAAATGGAAGAGATTCCAGATTTATCAATAAACTCCGTTAAACAATCCAAGCCAGTTTCATCAACATACTCCCTCAATGAAAACAATTTATCCACTGAATCTACACAAAAACATCCTCTTATAGCCTGTATCGATGATAGTCCGGTGTTGACTCTTGCTCTCAAAAAAATCTTGATACCAGCAGGATATCAAGTGCTGAGTATTCCTGAACCAATGCGAGGGTTCAGCCAGTTGATAGAACACAAGCCTGATTTAATCTTACTAGACTTACTTCTTCCAAATGCTGACGGTTATAGCGTTTGTAAATTTTTAAGAGAAACACCCGTGTTTAAAAACACACCTATTATTATCCTAACAGCTCAAAATACTCCTATTGACCGTGCTCGAGCTCAGATAATTGGTGCAACTGAGTTTTTAGGTAAGCCTCCACAGAGGGAAGAAGTACTACAATTGATTCAAAAATATCTTAGGTAAGCAAGAACGACAACCAATCAAACAACCTGATCAACAATAAACCCACTATTCTGGAAAATTTGTGAGAGATTTAAAATATTCATTATTCCTTGACGGTAGAAAATTTTTCCTTCACAATAATTATTATTAACAGTATCTATGGGTGTTATCTCCTGTGGGTTTATAAAAAACATCACATCACAAACGTCTTCTACCACTATACCAGCAACTATATCTTCTACCTGCACAACCATTGCCTTAGAACTCTTAGATATATTTATTATCGGCAAATTGAATAATGGCCGAATATCAACTAAAGTAAGAATTTCCCCTCGTAAGTTCATGTTTCCAACGATATGGCGTGGACAGCAGGGAATGGGAGTGATTTGGTAGATGTTAGTAAATTCCCGCACCCATTTTAAGTTAATCCCAAAAAAATTATCATTTAAAGAAAATACCGTTAATGATTGAAAATTCTTTAAATCCTGTGTTTTGTTTAAAAGCTTTAAGTCCTCGGAGCGTTCCCGAAAAATAGCTTTCTCCTCTAAGGTAGCATTTGGACAAAACACATCACCATTTTCTTGAAATTCAGAAGACTTAAACTGTTCAAGTTCTGCGTATGGTAACCAATTTTCTGGAGAAGCAACAATTAAAATATCTTCTTCATGTCTAACAATACCAGCAATGATATCCTTTTCTTTGGCTCCTGATAATTGTTGGTTATAAGGAACTTCAGTGATGATTTCATCAGAAGATATACTTTTTACGTCATAAGTTTTATTAACAATAATCCCCACTCGTAATTCTTCGCACTTCAAAATCATCAAACTATCTGTCAAGGAATAATTATGTCTTGGATAATCAAACAAAAGATTAAGATCAATGACTGGTAAAATATCTCCTCGGAGATTCACACTACCAATGATACAATGAGACGATTTCTCTCTTAACACAAGCTCAGGTAAAGCCAAAGCTTCTTCGACATAAACTGTATTAATGCCGTATGTTTGATCATTGAGACTAAAGGTTAAATATGACATTTTTTTCATTTTTTCTTCTAAATTCTATTAAGAGGGAGCAGGGGGCAGGGGGCAGGGGGAGCTCTTGAGGCAGGGGAGGCAGGGGAGGCAGGGGGAGCAGGGGGAATACAGTGGAATAATAATTGTTAATAACTTACAATTCAGTTTCCTACACCCCACACCCCACACCCTACCCCCTCTGAAGCTTTATCCCCAATCTCCAATTCCCTGTTCCGTTTTCCTTTGATAAACCAGTGATTCTGGAAATACTTTTATTTCAAATTCGCTTAGATTTTGATTAAAAAGTTCATTATGACCTGTCATAAGATATCCTAATGGTTGCAGAGTATAGTAAAATTTACTCAAAACTTTGGCGATTGCTGAATCCTCAAAGTAGATAAAAACATTACGACAAATAATTAAATCAATATCTATTAGTTGATAATTTGAATGAGGAAGTGGATCTTTAATTAAGTTGAAGCATAAAAATTTTACCATTTGCCTAATGTGTCGTCGAAGAAAATATTGGCTTTGAATTTGCAGAAAATATTTTTTCATTAATTCCATATTAGTTTTTCTAAATGACCACGAAGTATAAACTCCTGTTTGAGCTTTTTGTAATGCTACTGGGTTAATGTCAAGACCAAAAATATTACACTTCCATTGATGAAAATCAGGAATTATTTCTTTAAGAAGGATAGCGAGAGAATAAGGTTCTTCTCCAGATGAGCATCCTGCACTACAAATACGAATTGTCTTGTGTTTGTAATTGCGTTGAATTATTTCTGGTAAAATATGTTTTTTCAAAACCTCAAATTGACCTAGATCTCGAAAAAAATAACTATCAGTATTCGTCAGTAAAACTACTAAATTCCTCCATTCTCTAAGGCTAAGTGTTGTAGAAGATTGTAAAATTTCATAGTAGTTTTCAGGTAGAGAAATATTGAGATGTTTCATTCTTGAAAAAATTTTTTCTGTCAAAGTAGCTTGGTCTCTATCTCTAATTGTTATTCCAGTATATTTACTGATTAATTGAGTAAAAGCTTGTCTTATCTCTACGCTGAATTCTATATTTTGCACTTAAATCTCCTGATGATCTTCTGTAATTTTCAAAGCTTAATATTTGTAGACAATTTACTATCAATATCTTGTGATAATTTATTTGGAAATAACGTTAGTAGCGTTGGGGCGATCGCCTCAATTGGTAAGACTCGTTTTACAGATCCTAATTTAATTGCTTCTTGAGGCATACCAAATACTACAGAAGTAGCTTCATCTTGAGCAAAAGTCAACCCACCGGCTTTGGATATTGCAAGCATTCCTTCTGCTCCATCTCTACCCATACCTGTTAACAATATACCTACTGTTGCTTTGCCGTAAAATTTTGCGACAGATTCAAATGTGACTGTTACAGAAGGGCAATGACCTAATACAGGTGGTGCATTAGAATAGATAAATCGACCATAATTATCCAATTCTAAATGTTGCTTTTCAGCAGGAAAATAAATTCTTCCTGCTTTTGGGATATCTCCTGGTTGAGGAATTTCAATTGGCAATTTACAAATATTAGCTAACCAGTCTATTAGACCTTGTAAAAAACCAGGATAAATATGCTGTACACAAATAATTGGCACAGGTAAATCTGACGGTAACTTACTGAATAATTCCTGTAGAGCTTGAGGTCCACCAGTAGATGCACCAATCACTACTACTTTTATAGTTGGGTATATCGGAGAGGAAAAACGAGAAATATCTTCTTTTTTTATAACTTTTGATGTAGACAAAATTTTCTGTTTTTTTGTTAAAACTTTTACGCCAGATAAAATTTTAATCTTATTAATTAACTCTTTTTTTAGGATTTCATTATCTATAGTTAAGCCTGCTGTCGGCTTAGGTAAAATATCTACCGCACCTGCATCTAAAAGTTGAAAAATATTATCAGCATCGTCTTTCTGGACTGAGATGCTAATGACTAAAATAGGTCGAGGATAAAGAGCCATTACTTCACTAATAAACTTTAGCCCATTCATTTTAGGCATATGAAAATCTGTACATATGACATCTGGTTGAACTTTTGGAATGAGCGATAAAGCCTCTAGTCCATTACAAGCTTCTCCCACAACTTCAATTTGGGATGATGATTTCAGTATTCTTTTCAGAATTACTAGAGCAATTTGTGAATCTTCAACTAAAAAAACACGAATAGACATTAGCGTTAGTGAGTATTGGTTAGCGGTTAGTAGTTAGTTATTAGGGTTTAGTTGTTTTTTGGAAAATTAACACTCAGCAACTAACAATTAACCTTCGACAACTAACGATTAAACTAACTCTTCTAAGATTTCTAACAAAGCATTTTGATTAAACGTACCTTTAATTATATAAGCATTAGCCCCAACATCAGCCCCTTTTTTCTTGTCTTCATCAGATGTCAGGGTTGTGACCAAAATAATTGGTAATTTGCTGTATTCTTGATGCTGTCGGATTTTTGCTGTAAGTGCCCAACCGTCTAAGTTAGGCATTTCTATATCAGATAGAACAGCATCAAAACGACGTGTTCTTAATTTGTTATAGCCATCTAGTCCATCGACAGCAATTACCACTTCATAACCTGCTCTTTCTAAAAGCCGTTTTTCTTGAATGCGAACAGGAATGGAATCTTCTACTAAAAGAATAACAGGCTTTTTACGAACTGTTTCTTTCGGTTTAATGGAGATTAAAGATTTATCTGGTTTTTGCAGTGATTTGAGTAGATCTGAAGGGTTAAGAATCATGCAAACTTCGCCTGTGGGAAGAATAGTGGCTCCAGTGACGTTACGTACCCGTTTCAATAATTGACTTTGGGGTTTGAGTACAACCTCTTGGTTATTTAAGAGGCGATCAACAAAGAATGCACCTTGTTCTTCTCCAATTTTGACCAAAATACAAGATTGAAAATGACTATCTTCTTGCTCTACTTCTTTAGTGAATGGATAAGGATGACAGTGGGAAAATTCTAAAATATCAGCTAAGTTAGCCACAAAAATATCTTGACCATTAAAGACAATACTTGGTCTACCTTTAGAAGTAGAAATTTCTTCTTGTGAAATAAGTAAAGTTGTTTGCACAAATTCAATGGGTAAACCCAGAACAATACCTTGAACTTCTATGAGTAATGTTTTGACAACGGTTAGGGTTGTGTTAACCTGTATCCGGAAGGTAGTTCCTTGACCAAGAGTTGATTCTATGTGTATATTGCCTTTAAACTTGTCAACCTTAGTACGGACTACATCCAACCCAATACCTCTGCCAGAAATTTCTGTAATAAAAGTCCTTGTTGAAAAACCAGCAGATAAAATCAGGGAGTAAACCTGATTTGGGGTCATAGTCGCTAGTTCTTCTTCTGTATATAGTTGACGTTGAATAGCAGTTTGTTTTATCATCTCGATGTCTAGACCCTTTCCGTCATCTGCTACTTCAATTACAATATTGTTTGCAGTTTGATAGCCTCTTAGCAAAATCTTTCCGACGGGAGGTTTACCTAGTCTTTCTCGTTCAGCACAAGTTTCAATACCATGATCAATAGCATTGCGAACCATGTGCATTAAGGAGTCTTTGATTTCTTCGAGAATGTGTTTATCAGCAGTGGTTTCTCCTCCTTCAATGATTAGTTCTACTTCTTTGGATTGGAGTTTTGCTAAATCCCGCACCATGCGAGGAAAAAACTGAAACACTGTTGATAAGGGAAGAAGCCTTAAAGTATGAATTTTTTCCCTGAATTCTTCCGTGATCAGATCTAGTTTGATTCTATTTTCCTGGCTGTAAGTTAGTAGGGAGTTGATAATTTTGTCTAATCGATCTTGGTGAGGGTTGATCAGTAAAGATGAAGAACCAAGATATTGCCTTTGATTATAGAAAGCTTTCCACTCTTCCCACAGGTTTATTAGCTCTTCAATTTTTGAGGTAGTATGAGCTATGGCAATTTTGGTAACTGTTAATTCCTCGACTTGTGCCATTAAAGCATCAAGATGGCGAGTATCAACCCTGATGGTGTCAATGTGGTACGCTTCTCCAACTTCTGGAGAGGAGGAAACCCTTTGAGTAGCTTCTTCTGGAGGAGTTTCGACAGAAACCGACGAAAACCCTTGAATATCAGGGACAGAAGCAACTTCCGTCAATTGATTCAGCACTTCGGTTTGCTCAAATCCAGTTGCTTCACCAGCTAAGGCTTGTTGGATCAGCCTACTAATTGCATCCACTGCTTGAAATAAGCTATCACTTATGTCACTAGTAAGAGTTATTTGCTGACGTTTGATCCCCAAGAGAATTTCTTCCACTTGGTGAATTAGGATTTCTACAGCTTCTAGCCCAACACTTCTGGAATCCCCTTTAAGACTGTGGGCTTCTCGTAGTAAATTATCGAGAGTAGCTGTATCATTTGGATGCTTTTCTAAAAGCAGTATGCCAGCTTCCAAATTCTGCAAATGTTCACGGCTGGCAACTTTATAGGCATTCAGAAGTTCTTCATCATCTTCTAGAGTTGAGACAATTTGAGGAACTGATTTTTGCTCTGGCTGTTGCTCAGGTAAAAGGAGCGCCGTCAACTGGTTTAGAGTTTCATGAATTTCAACTTTGCTTGGTTGACCTGTCACGGCCTCGTGTACTAACATGCTAATTGCATTCAATCCTTGGAGCAGGCGATCGCACACCTCTAGGTTGAAGCTTATTTGTTTACGTTTAATACTTAACAAAATTTCTTCAACTCGCTCGCTAAAAACTACAGCAGTTTTTAGCTCCATACTTCTAGAATCTCCTTTAAGACTGTGGACTTCTCGTCGCAACTCCTCCCACAGTTCCTCATTATCAGGATTTTCTAAAAGAAGCAGTACACCAGCTTCTAGTTTCTCTAAATGTGCTTCGCTAGAAGTTTTATATAGATTCCGTAGTTCCTCGTCTTTTATAAAGGTTTCTACAAGTTCAGGAGTACTTTGCGGGTGATCTGAACCAACAACAAGTTCCATTAATTTGTCCCGAATTTCATTTGTCTCAACCCCGCTTGGTTCACCTGTCACAGCTTCTTGTACTAATAGACTGATTGCATTCAATCCTTGAAACAGGCGATCGCTCACCTCAAGAGTGAGAGAAATTTCTTGGCGTTTGATATTCAATAGGAGCTTTTCAACTTCATGGCTCAGAACTTCTATAGCTTCTAACCCAAGATTCCCTGATTCTGCTTTTAGACTATCCGCTTCCCGTAGTAACTCTTCCCACAGTGTTTCATTATACGGCGTCTCCTCTAAAAGATTTAGTAACCCAGCTTCTAGTCTGTGCAAACGTTCCTGACTTGAAATTCTATAAAGATTCCGTATCTCTTCATCTTCTATTATCATGATTAGCGATACCAATTTCTAAAAATTAGGCTATGAGGAACCCCCCAAACCAATTGGGGGGTAAAAATATAATTAACAAAAAGCAAATGGTATCAATATTATCACTGCCGATTTCAACTTGCAATCCAAGGCAGTGTATTACCAAAGAAGAATTCAGGAGTCAGGAGTCAGGAGTCAGAATCAAGTCACTACTACTACCCTGAATGCCAGACACCTGAAGTCGGCAAACCCTTTGGACAGTAGCTCATTGGGGAAACCCCCTTTCTGCGCGCTGGCTCCTCCTGACTTCTGACTTCTGGCTTCTGACTTCTTTTTACACCATTTGCTTAAGTTCTAAAGCAGCTTTGTTAAGTTGCTGAGTACCTACTCTAGTTTGACTGATCCCAACAGCAGTTTCTCTTGCGCCTTTATTAATAACATCCATTGCTTGAACAACCTGTTGTATACCATCTAGTTGCTGCTTGAGATTGAGTGAGATTTGTTGATTGTTCAAAACCACTTCGTTGACAGATTCCTCGACTCCTGTAAAAGCTTGCTCTATTTTCTGTGCGATTGCCACCACTGTCTTAACTGTTTTGGTACCTTCATCAGTTACCATTACGGTGGAACTAGTAGCATTCTGAATTTGTAAAACCAAGGTAGAAATTTTCTCAGCAGAGCGTTGGCTTTGATCGGCTAACCGCCGGATCTCATTAGCAACTATGGAAAAACCCTTTCCATGCTCACCTGCACGGGCTGCTTCCACTGCTGAATTGATTGCTAATATATCAGTCTGGTTTGCTAAATCAGAAACAAACTGGGAGATCATGCCAATTTGATTGGCTTGCTCAGAAAGATTGAGCATTTGATTGGCGATCGCTCCCACTTTGTTTTCCAGAGTAAATATCCCTTTGAGGTTGTCTTCTAACGCTTTGGTGCCATTCTCCGTCAGATTAAGTACTTTTTGTGCTGCTGCAACAGCCGCTTTTGCTTGCTCTGCTGATTGTCTGAATGAAGCTTCTAGCTCATCCATTGTGGTAGTTGTTTCATGCACTGAAGTTGCTTGCTGATTAGTTACGCTTTCTTGCTGTTCTATTGCAGCTGCAATTTGACTTGAAGATGCTGTGATCTCGCTAGCTGAGTTTTGAAGCTTGCGATTCATTCCTAAAGTGATCCACAAGCTCGATACTAATGTTGCAATTATAGATATGATAGTCCCAGAGATAACTACTAATATTAAAGAGTTTCCAGCCGCTTTGTCTTCCTCTTGTTTTTGATTTAGAACATTTATTTCTTGTGTAACAATTTGATCATGAATCTTGTCAAGCTCGCTCAACTTTAACTGGTCTGTTAATTTTGTTGCTTGATTAATTTCACCTGCCCTTACTAAATTAAACACTTCTTTAATGCCTTCTGTAAAAGCGTTCGATTTTGTTAGTAAAGTATCTAAACGCTCTTTCTGTTGAGGCTCTTGAATCAGAACTTCTAACTCTGGAGATACTTTTTGAAGAATTTGGATTCCTTTGTCAGTAGTTATTTGATAATGTTGATAGCTTTTATCTTGTGGGAAAAGAACCTGACCCCTGGCAGAGCGAAGCATCATTGATAACCCTAAAGCTAACTGATCCATCTTGATAATAATCTTTTGTGCATTTTCTACCTCTTGTTGTCGTTTTCCCTTATTGACAACATTTGAATACACAGTTACTCCTAGGATAACGAATAAGACAAGTGGTATTGAGTACCCTAGTAATATACGATTTCTAAACTTCAGATTGTTCATTTTACCTTATATATAAATAAGTCTTTATTACAAACTAAGCTTGTTCTCATTCATTTTTTTCAAAAATGAAAGCTAAGCATTAACTAATGAAATTGGGGTAGATGACCGTAATACCGCTCTTTGATTAATCAGCAGTACTGACTTAATTTTTCTCAGCTTCACCCTGTAGTACGTTTCAGCTTGTGGTATTATCGTATGAATTACACCACAAACTGTCTCAGTTTAGACATAATTACACTTACGATCATATTATGTCAATAGCCTAATTTCTGCAATAAATTCAAGCAACTTTTATTAATCCATTAGGTTGTGGATATATGTAAAAAAAGTACTACGTCTAAAATTTGAAGACAGAACTCAGAACACACAATTGAGAATTCAGCATGAATTCTGTACGATTGATAGATGAGTAAGTGGGTTTAAGACCTGCTGCGTTAAATCTTTGATTTAACATTCTACAAGCGGAGATCTGAAATTGATTCTGAATTCTTCAATAAGACACTTGTTGATTATATTTTGGACTCAGGTTTCCTTGGCAGATGACAAGCTAAGAAGCTGTTTTTAACATACTAATGGTTCCTGGTTTCAATCATTGCTCGCAATATTACTTATTGACAGATATTGCAAATTCAGCATAGGTGAGGTAAATTTTTCATTATGATATCATTCAAATATGATAATACTTAACTGTGACGAGGATCACAGACAAGTAAATTTCCAAACCTTTATTCTGATAAATGTCCCTCTGATAAAGACAAAATAACTACTAAATCAGAGAACAAATCCTAAAGAAATCCTAATGTGAACTGAACCTCACAAGTATTTCTAAAAGGATTAGAAAGATGGTTAGGAAACAAGCTACTACATTGTTTTCAAAGCGATCAAAACTTTGACTAGTCGAAATCTCGATAGAAATTCTAGCGCAGTAGTTTACTTTACACCATTATATTACTGCTATCATCTGGATATTTTCTGTTTTTTGTAAAAAATATTTTTTCTAACCAGCTGAAAGGTTACTTTTTTGAGAATTTCTTGACAAAATAAGCAGAAAAATTCCAAATTCTAGATCTGTAGGTAACACTTTTACCTATATCATTGTTTTTGTTTGATTGGTTCTTTCTAAGTTTCTAGGTTGGGTGCATCAGTTAGGCACATACAAAGAATAAAATACTTAGCCGTCTAATTTATCGGACAATCGAACGCGAGTTCAGTTGCTGTCAAATCTCTTCGGGATTTGATGCAGCTATGTGTTTTATTTGTTGTATAAACCTAATTATCTAGAGTGAACTGATTGTATGGCTATCAATTTTGGGAGTGAACTAATTGTATGGCTATCAACAATGTCGTTTCGGTTCAAAGAAATTTTTTAACTAGAAACCGTAAAATTGCTTGGACTATTCTTTTGGCGATTATATCTTTTGCTCTATTTCTAGGAGTCTTTTTTGCAGGAATCAAAGCAGGATTGCCATTAGAATCCGAGAGAAAACTAGCCTCTAAAGTAGCAAAAGAGTTTATTGCTTCGTGTCCTGTCACAGATCCAGGAGATGAGTCAGCCCGTAATGCTTGTGGAGAAAAGCTTGGTCAATCAAAACTATTGACAAAAGTCATGGCTCCAACCTTTGTTTGGGGTAGGCAAGTCAATGTTAACGATTACGACGTCGTTAAAAACAGAACAATGACCAAATTTAACCCGTTTGTTTGGAGAAAGCTTTATGCTTCCACCTTCATGTTTACGGGAACATTTACAGTTGAGCAGGTACACGACTGGCAGGGACGGTTGTTAACAGTCGCTCATATCCCTTATAAGTTTCGTAACAAAATGGATATAGGAAGTTATCCATATCCTTTTTGGCATTCAAAGATTAAGTGGGACACATATCAACAGTCAAAAGAACTGTTAGTTGTTATTAACGAGGGCAAGATCTATGGTGCGCTTCGTTCCCTAGAGCAAGATCTTAACCGTGATTATGTGTCTAGAGAGTGGGATGGTCGATGGCATTGGATTAATAAAGAGGGGAAAGCGGAACCACATGTGACACTCTATAGTGCTCTGTTTTCTAAAAATAATCCTTATGTCGAGCAGTTAGATACTGCCTTTAGAGAATTGGAGGTAAATTCTAGAGAATATAACTGTGCAACTTGCCACCACCCTTCTAATCCTGCAAAGATTAGCCCATTAGGGTTTATGATTTACCCCAACCAAACATTAACGATGCGCCACAAAATCGTCAGTGTTATCAGATCAGACCGAATGCCACCAGCAGCAACTATTGGTGATGCTCCTCACAATACGCAATATATTCCGCCCGGAATTGCTGATGAGACAAAGAGGCTTCATCTACTGAAGCTAGCTGAAACTTTTGAGCAGACAGCAGATAAAGCTCTTGCTTTTGAAGGTCAGTCAATTGATTGAGAAGGGAGATTGTATATGAATCGTCGCAGTTTTTTAGATAAATTTCGTTTGGTTTGTCTTTCTAGCTCTCTGTCTTTTGCTTTCGCGGCTTGTTCCCAATCACAATCTTTAAAAAAACAGTCACAGAACCTTCCTACTCCACTAGCTAGTAAAGCGATTCGTCCTGACGGGTATATTTCTGTTGGAAAGATCAAAGATTTGAGTACTCAAGGGGCTATTGCTTCAAATGGTGGTGTTGCATCTCCTGTTGATGGTTTGAACACAATCATTGTTAAAAACCCCCAAGATCCTAAAACTCCCTTTGCGGTCAATCCGAAATGCACTCATCAAGGGTGTGTTGTAGAATGGCACGGAGACAAGAATGTTTTCATTTGTCCCTGTCATGGTGCTGAGTTTGACGCTTCAGGAAGTGTTGTTAGGGGACCAGCTGGTAAGCCCCTCCAAACCTACGCTGTGAAAGTTGAGGAAGGTTCTATTTTGATCAAAGCTACTTAACACCTAAAAGGTTCAGGATAATATACACGCTTGTTGTAAACATGGACGCTCCAAGCAGTGTACAAACTGGTAGTGTGAGTATCCAAGATAATGCTATATTCCTCAGCGTTTCTACCTGTAGCCCAGATCCACTTGCTGCCATAGTACCTGCAACTCCAGATGATAACACGTGTGTGGTACTCACTGGTAAACCAAAGCGATCAGCAGCAGAAATAGTTAATGCAGCCACAATTTCTGCTGATGCGCCTTGACCGTAGGAAAGGTTTTCCTTACCAATCTTTTCACCCACTGTGACGACGATCCGCTTCCAGCCAAACATTGTCCCAATACCTAGTGCTAAAGCCACAGCTACTTTTACAAAATTGGGAATGTATTGGATTTCTGTTTCTAACATTTTTTGGTAGCTTGTTAAAGTCTTTTTCTCCTGGGGATCCTTTAACTGATTCTGTTTGTTGAGTTTGCTAACTGCTGAGGAGAACAGAAACATATCACTTCGTAATGAACGGCGACCGCTAGTTGAAAAATTTTGAAAACTCGTCTTACCAGACAATTTCTCTGCGATCTGTTGATTCTTAATAGCAAGCGCAGGAAAAATTTGAGCGCTGTCTTTGCCGTTTGGTTTGTTAAAATTTGTCAATATATCAGCTGCTTGTAGGTCAGTTAAAGTCACCCCAGAAGCATAATGCTCAAGTATTGGGATTGTAGCCTGTGATGCAGCAGCTACCTGAGCGACATTTGTGGAATGAATGTTTAGTGCAAATACACCTGGAAGGATCGCAACTAGAATAAGTGTCAACAAACCCATGCCTTTTTGTCCATCATTGGAACCGTGGGCGAAGCTAACACCTGTACATGTCAAGATTAACAAACATCTCACCCAAAGTGGTGGTGTTTTCGTTTCGTCTGCTGGTTCAAACAGTTCTGGTTTCTGAATTAACAACTTGCCCAAGAGCAGCAGCGCTGCTGCGCAACAGAACCCCACCAATGGTGAAATCAAAAGAGCACTGAACACCTTTTTGACTGGTTCCCAGTTTAGCGCCTCATTTAACGCACTATCAGGTGATAGCAGTCCATGTGCTATGCTGATGCCCAGGATTGAACCAATGAGGGCATGTGAACTTGAGTTTGGTAAGCCTATATACCAGGTTCCAAAATTCCAGATAATCGCTGAAATGAGGATAGAGAAGATCATTGCGTAGCTTGATCCAGAACCAATAGCATCTACCAAATCAGCTGGTAGCAATGCTACAACGGTATAAGCAACGGTTCCACTTGATAGGAGTACACCGAGTAGGTTACACAACCCTGACCAGACAACAGCCACTGTTGGCTTTAATGAATGAGTGTAGATAACCGTAGCAACCGCATTAGCAGTATCGTGAAAGCCATTGATCGCTTCAAAAAAGAGCGCCAGTCCAACAGCCAATACTAGAAAAAATATAGTGCCTGTGGATAATGTTTCTCCAAAAAGTTGCATACTTTTTCTCTAATCTTTAGATACAACCGGATTCGCTCAACATTTCTGTTCAGTACGAGGTTTAATAATATTGTAGAAGTGTTGAGATTTATTAATTTATGATTACAAAGTGTTTGCAAGCATTAGCTGGGTTGATTTTGGCTATGGTTCTTTTTTTGTTTCCCCTAGCTGCACAAGCTGCTAGTTCTTCCAGTATTACTCGTTCTGTGAACAATAACCAAGTCAGTAGCCAAGACTTCTCAGGAAAAAATTTAATTGGTGCTGAGTTTACCAATGTCAATCTGACAAACAGTAATTTTAGCAATGCTGACTTACGGGGAGGAGTTTTTAACGGTTCGTTACTCCAAGGAGTCAATCTACATGGTGTAGATTTCTCTAATGGTATAGCCTATCTGGCAGACTTTAAGGGTGCTGATTTAAGTGATGCCATTTTAACGGAAGCAATGCTGTTGCGTTCTAAGTTTGATGATGTAAATATTACTGGTGCTGATTTTACCGATGCTGTTCTAGACGGTATAGAGATTAAAAAACTTTGTGCTAAAGCAAGCGGGGTTAATTCTAAGACTGGTGTTGATACTCGCGAGTCTTTAGGATGTAGGTAAAAACTTTGACGTAAGAATCAGGGAAATGTATATTTGGACTTAATTCCGCATAAATGAGTAAGACGGTTTGTTAGGGTGCAAGACTGTGATTGCGCCCTTTTTCCTTGAGATTCAGTTGAACAAAATTAAAATCCCCTGGTTGATTAGACCAGGAGTATTGCAAACAATTAACTTCATTTCCCTAGAGTGCGTGACTTTTACAATCGATGCAACAAGCTATGACCATGAGTATCAGTACCACAGGTATTGTAAAGCTCATACTCGATCGCTAATTGTTCCACCTGTTTTGACTCTGATGCACTAGGTTTCCATGGATTAGGATTGTTGTAAGCATAGAAAGTTTCGACACCATCGATACCTAATTGAGCAATTGTAGGAATCAGATCGTAATGCGATCGCCTATAACGAGCAGGATGAGCAAGCACCGCTAGTCCCCCTGCTTCGTGAATAGCAGCAATCACAGCTTCTGCTTGATAGTACGCACCTGTGGTCGGTTTTTTCTGAATATATGGTTTTATACTAGGTTCTTCTGGATCAAAGGCATAGCCTAAAATATGAACTTCAATATTTAGAATATTGGCATTGATTTCTACCCCACTCCACAAATAAGGAGCATCTGCACTTGGGTTATTCCACTTCCAGTCTTCCAACCAACTTTGCGCTGCTTGGTAACCGTCTATACAATGATGATCTGTAATAGCGAAGCCTTTGAGACCAATAGAGATCGCTTGTTCCATCAAAATATTTGGTTGCAGTCTACCATCAGAATGGGTAGTGTGCATATGGAAGTTGAAATACCTCGGACAACTTTGTGCACTAATATTCTGAAATACTTGCTTTAAGAGTTCCTTTGAAGCAATAGTCCGGGCAAAATAAACAGTCATAACCCCCTCTTATAAATTCATAACATTTTTCTTAACAATCAAATACCTGACATTACAGTCAACAGTTATCAGTTATCAGCTCTTAGCAGAGCTAGCTAGTATTAGCCAAAACAGTGAACAGTAAACAGTTATCAGTAATCGAGCCTATGAGGCTGTAGAAGTGCTAGCTAGTGTTAGTAGCAATTTCTTGGGCATCGTTGGCAAAAGTTTTCAATTTGTTAAGACTACGTTAGCAAATTCTGTGGGTTTCGGTCATGAGTAATTTCAATTCAACATATAAGATAAAGTATTTAAAACCACAAGAATTATAAGTATATTTCCGAGTAAAAAAGTGCTTTATTAACCGAAACGAATACTTTGGCAAAAATTGATATAAAATTTTATACTGGTAAACCCATTAATTCTCCTGAACCAGAAATTACCTCACCGATTTTATAAGCCGCAATATTGTGTAATTTAAAGTAAGAAATAGCTTGTTCTGCTTGATGGGGAGGCACTAACAACACAAAACCGATACCCATATTAAAGGTGTTATACATAGCTTGTTGGCTAACCGATCCCACTTCCGCCAACCACTTAAATACAGGTGGAGTAGACCAACTATTGGGCTCAATTTTAATAGCTTGCGCTTGATTTAAGCATCTAGGTAAATTTTCTGGTAACCCTCCACCAGTGATGTGAGCCATACCGTGAATTTCTAAACCTGCTTGACGCGCACTTAAGACTGGTTTGACGTAAATACGCGTAGGGGTAAGAAAAACCTCTCCTAAAGTTTGACCATCAAATAATTCAAAGCGATCGCTCCAAGAAAAGCCTTTTTCACTTACGATCTTTCTAACCAAACTAAAACCATTGCTGTGTAAACCCGCGCTTGCTAGTGCGATCGCCACATCCCCTATTTGAGACTGCGAACCATTCAACATCTGGCTTTTTTCCACAATTCCCACAGAAAACCCAGCCAAGTCATACTCACCAGTTTGGTAAAAACCTGGCATTTCAGCAGTTTCCCCCCCGAGTAAAGCGCAACCTGCTAGCTTACACCCAGATGCTATACCTGAAACTACTTGAGTTAGCTGCTGTTTATCTAGCTTACCTGTTGCCACATAATCTAAAAAAAACAGTGGTTCTGCGCCCGATGTCAACACATCATTAACGCACATCGCCACTAAATCAATGCCAACCGTGTCGTGACGGTTAAGCATGTGAGCAATTTTCAGCTTTGTACCGACGCCATCAGTTCCAGAAACCAAAACAGGCTCTTTAAATCCTCCTGGTAGCTGAAAGCAACCACTAAACCCGCCTAATCCACCAATAACTTCTGGTCTAAAGGTACTGTGTACTAGATCACGTATTTGATTTACAAATGCTCGCCCCGCTTCAACATCAACACCCGCATCCTTATAATCCATGACTTAAAAAACCTCATCCTCGATGCCAAGCCACCATTCTCCCAGATTCATCAGGTCTTTGTGAATATCTTCTAACTCTTGAACATATTCATCTTCTGAAATCAGAACTCGACGTTCTTGGAGCTTTTTTAGTCGCAGCTGCACCAATAGCCAAGGTTTGGCAATGCTGTTAGTTGCTTCTATGTATTGTGCTAGTTCGTCGCTATTCATTATCTAAAAAACAGCCACGAAGCGATCGTGACTGCGGATAAATTTACTCAATAGAACTCAGGAGTCAGGAATCAGAATTCAGCATAGATTCTGACTCCTGAATTCTGACGACTGTATTCTTTACTTATTATGCTTTGGCGTACTGTTCAGCAACAAAGTCCCAGTTAATCAACTGATCCAAGAAGTTCTTGATGAAAGCAGGACGAGCATTTTGGAAGTCAAGATAGTAAGCATGTTCCCAAACGTCTAAGGTTAGGAGTGCTTTTTGACCATGAGCGAGAGGGTTCTCTGCATTTGGGGTCTTAGTTACTTTCAGGGTACCACCATCATCAATCAACCAAGCCCATCCGCTACCAAACTGAGTTGCAGCAGCATTAGAGAACTCTTCTTTGAACTTGTCTAAGCTTCCAAAATCTTGTTGAATCTTAGTAGCTAGTTCTCCTGTAGGCTGCCCGCCGCCTGGCTTCAAACCAAGCCAATAGAAGTTGTGGTTCCAAATTTGACCAGCGTTGTTGAAGATTCCCGTCTTAGAGGGATCTTTAAAGGAAATTTTGATCACCTCTTCCAGCGACTTATCAGCAAGTTCTGTACCATCAACAAGCTTATTCAGGTTGTCTACATAAGCCTTGTGATGCTTATCATGGTGAAACCGTAAGGTCTCAGCTTTCATTCCGTACGGCTCTAGAGCGTTATAGTCGTATGGTAGTGGGGGAAGTTCAAATGCCATGGTGTAATCCTCTCGTTACCGTTTTTCAGTTTAGAGCTTCAGGTGCAGTTATAATTACAACTTAAGTGTTTAGCAGTTTCAAGTGCTAAATACTTAAACACAAAACTTAACGCTTTGATTCTACAGTAAAATCTGGTACTTAGCGCGTCCTCTTCAAGAGAGATTATTTAGGGATTGGGGATTGGGGATTGGGGATTGGGGATTGGGGCATGGGGAATGGGGCATGGGGCATGGGGCAAGGTGTATTATATTAATTCTCTAAAATAGAGCAACAAATGGGGTACGGGCGTTCACCTTTAGACGCAGCCTTCACCAATCCGTATGAAATTTGATAAAGCTTGATGGTAAAAGGATAACAGTAAACATTACCCCATTACCCATTGTCCTATGCCCCATGCCCCATGCCCCATGCCCATTGCCCTATTCCCTTTTAACAAATTCCCACTCTAGGGTTTCGATTGGTGCATTCTGGAGAGCTTGCGTCAGTTCGGTGTTGTTGTCAAATTTCAATTGCTCTAAGTAGCAAGCTTCTATATTGACAGTGAACTGATCTTCTTGAAAAGGCCAAGGTTTAACCGTTAGACCATCACTATACTCAATCACATCATAGCGTCTACCATCAGGCCCAGCAGCAATTTCTAAAGCACGTTCACCCGCAGGTAATACGCGATTGCAGAGAATGAGAGAGAGGCGATCGCACCATTGAAAAAACGCGTAAGCTTCGGCTGCGTCGTCTTTCGTCACATTTAACTCTTGACGCCATTGCTCTTGATGCTGTAATTGCTCATCCAAAAACTTATCTAATTCTGGTAATTTACCGCGATTTCCCTCATTAAGAAAACTCAAGTGCATCGAAATGAGCATTGCTACCCAGCGTCCCCGATATCGGGAGTTTTGTGCCATTTGCCGCAAAGGTTTCACGCCGCTTTCTTTGATTTCTTTGAGTAATGTAAAATCTAAGGGTGCCCCAGCTTCAGTGAGATGATTGCCTTCCCATTCTTTTTCTAAATCATCATGATGCGAAATTGCAGCAATCGTTTCTAGCCAGCGTATTGGACGTAGTTTTGGATGCCAATGTCCTGCTATTTGAGCAGCGAGCAAAGCATGGGCGCGATGATAAATCACTTCCCAACCCTTTTGATGTTGGTTAACAATCATTTACTAACGTCTCCAGACTTGTAGGTCAATCTGCGCTAAATGGCTTTAACATTTAGCTTGTAAGGATTGAGAATAACTTTTTTAGCTTGCAAGACTTTGGATAGATAAATCATCCACCAAGAGGACGAAAAATGAGTACCGCAAGCAGAAAGTCAAAGAAAAGAATTCAGGAGTCAGGAGCCAGGATTCAGAATTGCTCTTGTGGAAGTGATCGAGCATTCCAAAGGTTTAAGCCGCGTCTTCAACGTCGTTGGGGTACAAATTTATTCTGACTCCTGAATTCTGACTCCTGACTGCTTGTTTAAAAATTTTCTTGCTTCTAATCAAGGGAGATGTCAATATCGATATGGTCAAATAAATTATCTTTTTCACATGCCTCAGTCTACCTCATCCCTCGCTCTCTCATCGCACCATGTCCGCCTAGAAGAGCTAGAAAAAAAACATAAATGGTTGCTCAAACAGATTAAGAGAAAAAGGACTGAATTCAATAACTTCGTTGAGCAAATGCGTTCTCTAGCTACAGAAATATTTCAAAAAGCCACTCCTAGCTTCAAAAAACAAGCAGAGCTTGATCGCGAAATTCACAGTTTATTCGATGAAATTTTTACTACCAGAAAGTTAAAAAAACAGACTAAGAAAGATATCGCAGCAATTTACCGTAACCTCCAATTTATAGGTGTCATCAGTTTCAAAACTAGTAATTCAAAAGAAGAGACGCAAGTAGAAGAAACTTTTGAAACCGATAACCAAGACAACAGTTTCTCTGATGGAGATAAAGAACACTATAATAAACATCAAGAAGCACAACACACAACGGAATTTTCTTCCGCGCCCAGAACTGAAGCATCAAAAAAAGTTCGCCAAATATTTCTCAGGTTAGCCGAAATATTTCACCCAGATAAAGTATCTGACACTTCCACTCAGGCGTACCATACCGAGATTATGAAGGAAATCAACAAAGCCTACCAAGAAGGAGATCTAGCTCGGTTATTGGAAATTGAACGCCAACATCAGGTAGGAGAATCTATTGAGAGCAACAGCGAGAACGATTTGAGCCGAAAATGTACACAATTAGAACAAGAAAATCAATTCCTTGCAACTCAATATGAAAACTTGAAACGGGATCTCGCTCAAGTCAAACATACTCCTGAAGGCGGGATGGTTGCTAATTGCCGAAAAGCCAAGCGACAAGGAATTGATCCAATTGCCGAAATGTTGGCACAAGTCGAATTTGAAATTAAAATGATTACTGATATTCGTGATTTTGTGAGAGACTTCCGAGATGAGAAAATAACCGTCAAAGAATTTATTGATGGTCCAAAAACTAAGCGTAATAGAAATCAGGAAACAAAGGAAGAACTCTTTGAGCAGATGCTTGAAGATTTGGGGGTAACAATAGTATTTTAGCAACGTTGGTAACGCATTCCTGGTAATTGTGAGACTAAACCCATCAATTCTAACTGCAACAAAGCACTGGAAACCAATCCAGCAGCCATACCTGTTCGCTGAACAATAAAATCAAAGGGTAACGATTCTAAGGTTAGAGTATCCATAACCTGTTGTAGATCTGATGATAAAATTGGTAAACTTAGTTGCTGGGATGATGGAGAAGCTTCGACAACATCTATTTGTGGGATTGCTCCCAGCATTTTTAACAGTTCGTCTAGTTCCTTAACAATCAAAGCAGCACCTTGGCTTAGCAGTTTTAAACAGCCTTGTGATGGAGAGTCGTCTAGTCTTCCTGGAAGTGCATAAACATCTCGTCCAAACTCATTTGCATAGTCAGCGGTGATCAATGCGCCAGATTTTATCGGTGCTTCCATAACCAACACAGCACGACTTAAACCCGCGATAATTCGATTGCGACGAGGAAAGTGAGTGCGATCAGGTGGTGTTTTTGCTGGGTACTCGCTTAGCACTAACCCCTGTGTCAAAATCTGTTTGTACAATTCGCGATTTTTGTGGGGGTATACGACATCCACGCCCGTACCCATAACAGCTAAAGTACGTCCCCCAGCTTTCATAGTGGCGGCGTGAGCTTCAGTGTCAATTCCTTCCGCCAAACCAGAAACAACTGTAAATCCATTTTTAGCCAAAGCTATGCTAATTTGGCGAGTCCAACGAATTCCATATTCTGAAGGTTTCCGTGTACCGACAATACCAACTAATGGTTTTTGTCCAAGATTTTCTTGTAGTTCTACTTCTCCTCGATAGTACAAAACTGGTGGTGGACTAGGAGTTTCCAGCAGTAATCGGGGATATTCTGGATCTGCGGGTGTCCAGAAATAAGGGTTTTCTTGCTGGTGTGAAACGTAAAATTTTTCTGGATGCAGCTTAGAGCGTTGTTGTATTACTTTTTCTAAAGTTTGAACACCAAAACCCTCAACTTGTGCTAGTTGAGCATTTGGTGCTTTCCAAGCTGCTTCTAATGTACTAAAATGCTGTTGCAACCGTTGTAGTAATACTGGACCAATTCCAGAAATTTTTGACCAAGCTAGCCAATAAATCCGTTCTTCTTGTCCCAATTATCTATCCTCAAAACCTACTGAATTGATTATTCCCAGATTCAGTAAGTCATGGTTAGGATCTGAATCAAAAATCGCATTACATTTCCATCTTTCGCTTTTTCCAATAATCAGGTTTGCGCTTTCCATGTGCGATCGCTATAACCCAAATAACTTCTTCAAACTCTATAATAAATCAAGTCCTAAGCCAGCTTTTTGCTCCTCGTAGTAAGCAATTGCAGCATCAAGCTCCCCTCTTGCTTCATTGTGAATAACAATAAACTTCACGAATATTTTGCTCGTAACTCGGAAAATACTTGATTTGATGGTTCACCATTAGCTTTTCCACTATGAATATCTTCTAGGCGCTTATTTAATTCTCTATCCCAAGCAGCTTCTACATCATGATCAAAATCTTCATCTAAAGATAGAATCAGAAAGTGAGCAATTTCTGCTCGCTCTTGCGCGGAGAGTTGGGAAAGTTGAAGTTTGAGTTTTTTGGCTGTTTCGCTCATGTTCTGGCTTCTCCTGAGCAATAGTGGTAATTTTAACAGAAAGAACTATCTGTGTTAGGAACCAGAATTCAGGATCATATGATTTAAAATATGAAAATAGAATTTTACACCACAGGTTAACCTATGCCTTGCGCGGTTGTACTGACTGCTATTCCTGTAGAATATAAAGCTGTTCGTACATATCTAACAAACCTTCAGGAAGAAACACACCCTGAAGGAACAATCTACGAACGAGGAAATTTCTCATTTAATGGTAAGTCATGGGAAGTAGGAATTGTCGAAACTGGTGCTGGTAACACTGAAGCTGCTGTGGAAACTAAGCGAGCAATTGACTACTTTAAGCCAAATATTGTACTTTTTGTTGGAGTCGCTGGAGGAATTAAGGACGTTTCTCTTGGTGATGTTGTGGCTGCAACAAAAGTTTACGGTTATGAGTCAGGAAAAGTTGTAGAAACTTTTTTGCCTAGACCTAACGTTAGCAATGTGAGTTACCGTTTGGAACAGATAGCTAAGGCTGAAGCAAGAAAAGAAGATTGGTTAGAGAGGATTCACGGTGTTAATCAAACAAACACTCCTCATGCTTATGTGGGAGCAATAGCTGCTGGTGATAAAGTTTTAGCGTCGAAGGATTCTGAAGTCTATAAAATCCTCAGATCAAATTATGGTGATGCGCTAGCAGTAGAGATGGAGAGTCACGGTGTTCTCAAAGCAATTCGCGCCAATCCAGAAATTCATGTCTTAATTATTCGCGGAATTTCTGACTTAATTGATGGTAAGACCCAAGCAGATAAAGCAGGTTGGCAAGAAATTGCAGCAGATCATGCTAGTGCTTTTGCTTTTGAAATTCTGGCAAAGTTTGACTTGAATTTCTCTACTGTATCTAAATCTAATAACCAAACTGCTATTCAACTATGGAAAGAAAAACTACAATATTTCCGAGAACAGGAAGCAATTATTGCAAATCCTGCACAAAAGTTTGAACTTAGGGAACAGATTAAAGAGTGTAACCAAAAAATTAAGGAATTGGAGGCATAAATATTAGGCGTGGAAGAAATGGATGAAGAAGCACTCCAAAAATGGAAGGAGAAACTTGCATATTTACAAGCAGAAGAACCTGTGTTAGCAAATCCTGCACAAAAGTTTGAACTTAGGGAACAGATTAAAGAGTGTAAACAGAAAATTCAGGAATACGAAGAAAATATAAATATACGCTTACGAATGGCATTACTCTCTTTAAATTATACCCAGCAAGTTACTGAATTTAAGGATTTTTGGGAATCAGATCTAAGTCAAATAGGTTGTTTTCTGATTCGAGGAAAGCAACAGGATTGTCAACGTTGGCTAGTGCATCGATTACTGCACAAATCGAGCCAATGTTTTCCTGATAGCACAACGGGTAAAAAAATTCGGATTTCTCTTCCTACACATAAAGAGAATTATATAGATGAGGTATGGAAGAGATTGGGGAAAGATTTAGGTTTTCAATCTTTAACTTCACCTTCACCAGATGAACTAGCTGAACGTGCCTATGATTATTGGCAAGATGGAACAGTAGTGATTGTTTTTTCTAACTTGGATACGATATACAAAGATGAAATGAAGAAGTTAATTAACGAATTCTGGTGTCCTTTAGTAGAAATGGTGCGTCAGCATCCTCCTAAAACTTGCTACTCTTATCTTTCAATGTTTTTAGTTGACAATACAGGCTGTTCCTCTGACTGGGGAATTGACTTTGCTATAAATTTAAATGAGCAGCAGCTTTCACAACCTTTTGCTTTACAAACACTTGAAAACTTTTCCAAAGGTCAACTCAAAACCTGGGTGATGACTAATCGTACCCTACCAAACTTTCCACGGGAGAACAAGCGGCTACACAATTTAGCGGAAAATTTTTGGCAAAAAAGCCAACAAGGGATTCCTGAATTGGTGATGAAGCAAATTTGCGAGTATTGTAATTCAAGTTGGTCAACTATTAGTGAAGTGCTAGAAGTATGAATAATCTTCCTGAATGGAATCTTGAATATACTGGTACAGTTAATCCAAAACCAGAAGAAGGATTATCGCCATATCTTCCTAATGAAGAGTTAAAAGAATCAGTGAGACTAGCGATCGCGCTTGAACGTCCCTTGTTAATCATGGGTGAACCCGGTAGTGGAAAGACTCGGTTAGCAGGTGCGATCGCCTATGAATTCACAAAAAAAAATCACCAACTCCTTGAAGAACGGGGACTACAAAGTTATCCCTACGAAGCATGGTATATTAAATCCACTAGTCGCGCTAGAGATGGACTTTATGTCTACGATGCAGTTGCTCGCCTGCGTGATGCGCAACTAGCAGCAGTGAATCAGTTAGATACTCAGGGACTTGATCGCCTCAAAGACCCTAATCAGAAAGATTATATTAAATACGGAGCATTGGGAAAAGCATTTCAAAATCCTTTACGAACAATTATCCTCATTGATGAAATCGATAAAGCTGATATTGACTTTCCCAACGATTTATTATTAGAGTTAGATGAAAAACGATTTTTCATTGAAGAAACTCAAACATGGGTTCCGGATAATGAAAAAAAAGCACAACCACCCATTGTGATTATCACTAGCAACAATGAAAAAGACCTACCCAACGCCTTTTTACGTCGTTGCATCTTCCACTACTTAGATTTTCCTAATCAAGAAGAATTAACCGCTATTGTTAATGCGCATTTTCCTAAAATACCAGATCTGACAGAATCCTTAGTGAAAAGCTTTGTAGAACTGCGTGAAGGGACAGACACAAACAGTAGCAAACAGGTTAGTACCAGCGAATTGATTGACTGGATTAAAGCACTCTTACTTTCCTTTACACCGCAGCAAATTCGTGAGAAAATTAAACAAGGGAAAATCCCATTTTTAGGGGTGTTGCTCAAGACCCGCGAGGAACAAATTCGCTATCACAGGCAGCCGCATGACACCAAATGACCTGCTAAAATTATTCTACGGATTGCGGCAAGCTGGATTACCTTTAAGAATAGAGGATTACCAACTGTTATGCCAAGCTTGGGACAAGGGCTTTAAACCAGAGAACTACCGAGAATTACGGAAATTATGTCAGCGTTTGTGGGTGAAGTCTGTTGCAGAAAGACAGTGCTTTGAGAATTATTTTGACCAGTGCTTACAAGAATGGTCATCTCAAGGAGAAAGTGAATTTTCACCAGATCAACCTCACAGAAGAACCACACAACCAGAACAAACCCCACAAACACAACCAACACCGCAATATCAACCTTACACAACAACCCCAGACACCCCAGAAAATCTCGATATTGCGCAAGCAGTTAACCAATCGCAACATACCAACAAACTTATCCCACCAGGTAAGTTTACTCTCAATGACGAATACTTTCCTGTGACACGGCGACAAATGGAACAAGGCTGGCGGAAACTGCGTCAACCAATACGACAAGGATCTCTTACTGATTTAGATATTCCAGCCACAATCAAACGCATTAGCCAGGAGGGGTTCTTTCTTGAAACTGTGCTTCTCCCTAACAAAGTCAATCAAACCAAACTGCTGTTATTGATTGACCAAAGTAATTCTATGATACCTTTTGCACCGTTATCAGAGAGACTGGTAGAAACAGCTATTCAACAAGGACGTTTGGGAGAAACAAAAGTTTATTACTTTCGCAACAGCTTTAGAGACTTTCTCTACCTTGATCCTGACTTGCTGGAAAAGAAATCTCTCACCGAGATCATTCCTCACCTGCACAAAAATCATACAGTTGTGCTCATTTTTAGTGATGGAGGTGCAGCGCGTGGTGGTTTAAACTTAAAGCGAGTCGAGTTAACCGAAAAATTTCTCACTCAAATTAGACCTGTCGTACGACAAATTGCGTGGTTAAACCCTCTACCAGTAAATCGTTGGCGTGGTACAACCGCTAATTGGTTAGCGAAGCTGGTTTCTATGTATCCTTTTAATTTAACTGAATGGCGGAGAATGATTGATGAACAGCGAGGAGGACAGAAATTTCTCAGAGAGTATAATTATCAAGATACAGAAAAGAATTCTGGTTTCTCCTCTCAGGTAGAGAATAGGCTAAAACAAATACAGCCCGCAAAAACATCTTCAGACGATTTCACTTCATACGAAACTGCTAGCCGTTACATAGCCGATTTTGCAAAGTTAGGTCGATCATACCTAGACTTAGCTTATCACGCTGCATTCCCTCTCGCCATCACCCCGAACTTACTTTATTATCTGCGAGAAAATTTCCCCTACGACCAGCAAGGTAAAAAATTGAATATCCCTTGGCTTGCTGTTGGAGACCTCTTGTTGTCTAATCTTTGCAATCCCGCAGGAGGTCAACTCTATGAAATGGATAGCACCGTCAGGCATTTATTATTAAAATTGCTGCAAACTGATAAACGATTTGGCAATCAACGCTTAGAACAGCTATCTGATTGCTTACTCTTTTACATCCAGCAAAAATTTAACCATACAGCTTTAGATATTAAAGATTTTGGCGATCGCCCAGAATGGATTGCTTTAGCTTACACGAAACCTAATGAGTTAGCTCGTGAGCTAGCTCAAATGTTAGAACAAATTTATTCACAAGATAAAGTTGAAAAAATTAGAACAGTATCTCTACCCTCAAAGTTTGCAGAACCATTAGCCGAACATGGTTTTGAACCCCTCCTCACCTTTGCGCGTGGATGGGGACGTAAAATAAGGGGGTATGAGGAAAGCGCTAACGAACTATTTGACCAGATTTCTTCAGAATTAGATGTTGAAGGTGTTAAATTAAAAATCCCGAATCGCCCAGATTTACCCCGATTTTCTTTTGAAGTTGTCACTGTGGATTCTAAAGGAAGAATAATTAAACGGGAACACCGAGAAGCTCAATACTTCGTTGAAAACCTTGGGAATAACGTTACTTTAGAAATGGTCGCTATTCCAGGTGGTACATTCATAATGGGTGCGCCTGAAACTGAAGAAGGGAGTAGTGATGAGCAAAGACCTCAGCATAAAGTCACCGTTCCACCCTTTTTTATGGGTAAATACCCTGTAACCCAAGCACAATGGGAAGCTGTAGCGATTCTCCCTCAAGTTAACCGGGAACTCAAGCGCGATCCATCTCAATTTAAAGGAAAAGATCTTCCTGCAGAAAATATTTTTTGGGATGATGCAGTTGAATTTTGTGCTAGACTATCAAAAGCAACCGGACGTAATTACCGATTGCCAAGCGAAGCCGAGTGGGAATATGCCTGCCGTGCTGGAACGACTACCCCGTTCCATTTCGGACAGACTATTACTTCAGAGCTAGCAAATTACTACGCTGAGTCTACCTATGGTGGTGCTCCTAAAGGCAATCATAGGCAAAAGACAACTCCTGTAGGCAGTTTTCGAGTCGCAAACGCCTTCGGGTTATATGATATGCATGGTAATATATGGGAATGGTGTACTGATGACTGGCATGAAAACTATGATGGTGCGCCAGACCAGGAAGTTGCTTGGTTAAGCAATAAGAATATTGAAGGTGAAGCAAATATCAAGCTACTGCGTGGCGGTTCGTGGGACGTCAGTCCGAGGTTCTGTCGTTCGGCGTATCGCGTCAGGAACGCGCGCGACTCCGGGAGCCTCAATGTGGGTTTTCGCGTGGTCGTGGTTGGTGCAGCCAGGACTCTTTAGCCCTTTGCTCTCTTGCCCTTTTGCACTCTACCCTTCTTCTACCCTTCCGCCGCAGGCGGATCGATTTTTTTTAGATTTTTAGTCTACTTTAGATAATATGACACAACCGGTTTTATTTTGTCAAGAGGTTTGGGGAATTAAGAATTAGCAGGGAATAGAAGTGACTGCATTTTAATCAGCCAGGGATTATAAATCCCTGTCTAAAAGCTAAATTCCTCTAGAAGAGGAATGGAAACGAATGTTTTATAGTTCAATCTTCGATACTTTTGTGGCGTTAATTCAGTATTTATATTTAAAGGTGCAAGATCTGAGTCAACCAACTGAGAGATCGGGAGTTGAGCGAAGTCGAAACTCGCATTTCCCAGGTATTTTCTTTCTTGGAAATCACCTTATTAAGTCAGTGAGCGTTGTAAAGTTTTTATGAAGAAGAATTCAGGAGTCAGAAGTCAGAAGTCAGAATGGTAAATTCTGGTAAAAACCTCGTCCCTTGTGGGCGAGAAAGGGGTTGAAACTTTTCCTAAAACACCATCCCTTTATGGGTGGTGAGTCCAGCGCTGCAGGAGGGTTTCCCTCCGTAGGCGACTGGCGAACCCGAAGGGTGTATTCTGACTCCTGTATTCTGACTCCTGACTCCTGTTTTATACCTACATAATTGAGAATTAAAACCCGATCTAATTTTGGAGCATCGCTCAGGTCGTGAAAGTATGGTAATTTTAAAAGTCATAATCATTCTGCTTGTAAATACTCCGCTCGGTGAAAACAGACAGCATATTCTATCGTCTATTTCAAGAATTCCCCAACATATTCTTTGAACTCATTGGCAATTCTCCCGAAACTGCCACAGGGTATCAATTCTCATCAGTTGAAGTCAAGCAAACAGCTTTCCGAATCGATGGTGTATTTCTCCCAAAAACGGAGGAACTACCCATTTATTTTATAGAAGTCCAGTTTCAAACAGACTCAGAAATTTACTCACGGCTGTTTACAGAAATTAATTTATACCTACGTCAAAATCAACCAGAAAATGATTGGTTTGCGGTGGTTATTTACCCAACGCGTAGCATCGATAGCGCAAAAACCAAACACTACCACGAGTATTTTGTCTCAGGGAGAGTCTCCCGTATTTATTTAGATGAGTTAGGAGAAAACGCGTCTCTACCCATTGGCATTGCTACGATTAAATTAGTGGTAGAAAATGAAGATAAGGCAATACAAGAAGCTAGGGAGTTAATTACTAGAACCAGTCAGGAAGTTAATTCAGTACAACAACAGCAACAATTATTACAATTGATCGAGACGATTTTGGTTTATAAATTCCCCAGTATGAATATCGAGGAGATACAGGAAATGTTTGGCTTAAGCGATTTGAAACAAACACGAGTATATCAGCAAGCTTTTGCAGAAGGAGAACAGAAAGGAGAACAGAAAGGTGAACGTAGAGGGAAGTTACTTGCTGTACGACCAATGTTATCTGCTGGATTGACAGTGGAACAGATCGCACAGGCTTTAGGTTTAGCTGTTGACGAGGTAAGGCAAGCTGCACAACAACCTCCTCAGTAAGCGAGGAATCATGAAGTTTGAGGGTGTTCCCAGAAAACGTGCGATCGCTCTTCCACCACCCGCTTATAAATCTCTTCGGTTTGCTTGGCTAATTTTGTCCAATTAAAGCGTCGCTCTAAATCCTTATAAGCATTATCGATCAGCCATTGCTGATAACGAGGGTTTTTCAACACCTCCAAAATACCCCAAGCAAGGGAATCTGGATCATTGACATAAGTGACAATTCCTGTCCTCGTATGCTGCACCACCTCGGGAAAACCACCCGTATTAGAAACTACTACAGGAACGCGAGAAGCAAAGCTTTCTAAAGCAACAATTCCAAAGGGTTCATAGAGACTGGGAAAAACAGCGCAATCGGCAATGGTTTGAAATTTATCTAAGTATTCATCGGAGAGAAAGCCTGTAAAATAGCACTTATCCCAAATTCCCAGGTTCCAAGCTTGCTTTTTAAGCTGATCAGCATTACCACCGCCAACAATCACAAACTTAACGTAACCTCCCATTTCTGAAAGAACCTTGGGAGCAGCACTTAGCAATATAGAAACACCTTTTTCATACGTCATACGACCTACGTAGTAAACAATTTTCTCCTCATCTTCTGCAAATTTACGACGAAAATCTAACGCATGAAAGTCGTTTTGGCGTTGTTTTTTTTCTGGTCGAATACCATTGTATACAACGTCGATTTTATCCCATGGGCTATGTAGCGCCCTTTGTACTTCGTGGCGCATATAGTCGCTACAAACGATAATTCGCCAAGCATTGAAAGCCAGCTGTTCTTCTTTGCCATTGATATAACGCTGAGTTTCAGTGTGTATACCATTGTGACGACCGTATTCTGTAGCGTGGATTGTAGCAATCAAAGGTATTTTGAAATTATGCTTGAGCGCGATCGCCGCATCTCCCACCAACCAATCATGAGCATGAATCAAATCAAAAGGACCATCGCTGAGTATGAGCTTACCTCCATGACGCCCCAGACTCTCATTCAAGTTAACAACCCAATGTAAAAAATCATTACCATTAGGCACAGGTACACGATGCACGCGTATATCTTCTACTACCTCATACAGAGGTGCATTGTTAAACTCTGGGGTTAACAGGTGAACTTCATGTCCCAGTTTTACTAGTTCTGGGTACAACTCCGCCACATGACGAGCAATTCCTCCAACTATGCGGGGCGGAAACTCCCAACTCAGTACTAGTATCTTCATTGCACAATTTGATCAATATGTTTATAGTGGAAGGTTTACTTCTCTAAAGGATACACTGTAGAGGATGTTCTTACAGTGACACAGAAGAAACTGTTTCGTCATTGTTCCTGCCAAAAAATGCAGAATTTACTTACAGACACACACAATTTACTTTCTGACTTGATTGCCCGCTACTCATCTAGAGTAGATTATTTAATGATTCGTCTTGAACAAGACGAAGACACCGATATTTTAATACGTGGCAACAAAGTCGAAACTCTTAGCGAAGGGATCTCAATCGGTGGACAAATTCGCGCTTGTTATAAAGGTGGATGGGGGTTGAGCAGCTTTAACCGCTTGACGACAATTCAAGAACGTATAGAAGAAGCGATCGCCGCAGCACGAATGGTTGGTGATGAAGAAACCATACTTGCTCCGGTGGAAAGTATTCGAACCGTCCGCCAAATACCACTCACAGGTACTGATCCTCGGACAATTCCAATTTCCTCCAAAAAAGAATTATGCGATCACTATACTGACTTGTTAAGAAGCGTTGACCATCGGATTACCACAACCTCAGTACGTTATAGCGATAGTGCGCAACGAATAATTCTTGCTACCAGTGAAGGATCCCTGATTGAACAATCTTGGGTAGATATGGAAATGCGTTTTGCGGCTACAGCCAGAAATGGCGAAACCGTACAAACTGGAAGAGAAACTATCGGATCTCGTAAAGCCTACGAAGATTTAGCTAATTTAGATGAAAAAGTCAAATGCGCAGCACAAAGAGCAGTTGTAGCCTTATCGTTACCACCAGTTAAAGGCGATGTTTATACTGTCGTCATTGATCCCATTCTCACTGGGTTATTCGTCCATGAAGCTTTTGGACATCTTTCTGAAGCCGATATGGCTTACGAAAATCCAGATATATTAGAAGTTATGACTCTTGGACGGCGTTTTGGACCAAAAACGTTGCAAATTTTTGATGGTGCTGCATCTGAAGGGCATCGTGGTAGTTATTTTTACGATGATGAAGGCACACCTGCGACAACTACGCAATTGATTAAAGATGGCGTTTTAGTCGGAAGGCTTCATTCTCGAGAAACTGCTGGTAAATTGAATGAGGCACCAACTGGCAATGCACGATGTCTGAATTATCACTATGCACCAATCGTGCGGATGACAAATACCTGGATAGAACAGGGAACAACGCCTGTTGAAGATTTATTTAGCGATATAAAAGAGGGAGTTTATGCTCGTAACTGGTTAGGTGGCATGACAAACGGGGAGATGTTTACCTTTAGTGCTGGGGAAGCATGGATGATTAGAAACGGGAAAATTGCTGAACCCGTAAAAGATGTAACCCTTTCAGGGAATGTTTTCCAAACGCTAGCGGATATAGAGGAAATTGGTAATGATTTCGGTTGGGATGAGTCTGGTGGTTGCGGAAAAGGTGGACAAAACGGTTTACCTGTAGGCTGCGGTGGTCCAAGTTTACGAATTCGAGATGTCGTTGTTGGGGGAGAAGCCGTTTAAAATTAGGGTGTAGGGTGTGGGGTGTGGGGTGTGGGGTGAAAAAGTATTAATAGAAACATGATTATAAGATAACCCATACAATTTTCTTCTCTTGTTTTGCCTGACGGGTAATCTTGGGTTGAGAAAGGAGTAAGATGGAGACAAATATTATAGATAATAATTGTCAAAAATTATTTTTGCCGAGTTACAAGATAATTTAAATTAATAGAAACATTGCTCCTACAAGCAAGTCATGCAAAACACAAGTAGATTAGAGACAACAGGGCTAAATTTAGAGCTTTTTCACGTTCAGACTAACACTTCTTTTGAGTTGGCAACGAATTTGGCTGTCATTCATATTGGGAAGCCAAAGGAGAAATTTAACCCAGATATCAATGTTTCAGTCTTACCAGATACTGATTTTGTTTCTCGGCGTCATGCAGAGATTCATGTGGACAAAGGCAATTACTATCTTGTAGATGTGGGCAGTACCAATGGTACTTATCTTAACAACATTAGGCTAAACCCACAAGAGCGCTACTCCCTAAGCTTAGGAGATAAAATAGACTTGGGTCATGGAAATCGGGTAACTTTTATATTTTTGCATAAACAAAATGTGGTTCATCAAACCGATACCATCCTTAATAATCCAGGAACAGTGATTCAGATTGAATTCCTCGGTGGACAAACCAAAAAAGCTCCAATGGATGGGCGGAGTAAGCCTGTCGGTTTGGTAGCAATGGCTGTGGGAGTTTTGGTTTTAATAGTAAATATTCAAAGTGGTGTTGTTATACTGATTCCAAGTATACTTCTATGTCTTGGAGGCGTTGTAGTCTTAACTTGGCGTAATGTCTACCGGATTTTAGGCTGGGTTTCAATAGCTTTAGGAATAGCGGTTATGCTTTTAATTGGCAACGCTTTTTCGTCAGTCTCTTTTTTCGTTATCCTTGTATCCTGTGCTTTATTGGTAGCTGGGTACCAACTGTTTAGTACAGGTAAGATATTAAATATAGTTTGCGATCGCACTAGGAATTAATCAATAATATCAAGAAGCTGCGAACTGTATCAGATCCAGCAATATAAAGCAAGAATCGTCATTAGTATGAGGAACGTAAACTCCTAAGAGTAAGCGGGAATCTAGGCATGAATTTCTTGACTTACATCGTACATCTAGCAAGTTCTAGTGCAGTTGCATATTACTCTGCATCTCAAATCCGCGATCCTAAAACTCGCCCCAACGTTCTTGTGGATTTGCAACAAGCCGAACTTGGTACCGTTTCTTTTTTGCAAGCACTTAGCGATCGCGCAACAGCAGAAGGTAATGCAAGGCTTGCAGAAAAACTTACAAAACACGCTGCAGACGAAAAAAGGCATGGTCTAATTTTTACTCATGCTTTAAAAGAGATTAACAAACAAGGTATAAACTTACCAAGCAAGACAGATAGACAACGATCAAAAGAACTATACCGCGTCTCCTTTACTGCTTACTATGAGGGATATACCGAAGAACAGTTAAAAGCAAATGTAATCGATTGGGATGTATTTATGGCTAGCACTTACATTCTAGAGTTGGATGGTAGTGGAGAGTTGACTCGGATGGCGAATGCGCTACCTGAAGATAACCAAAGCGATCGTAAGCTCAAGTTGGGAATGCTGAGTATTGCTAAGGATGAGACTTATCACGCAGCGTATCTATACGAGGCGATGATGGAGCGTATGTCTGCAACCCAAGTGCAGAAACTAGTCGATCATTGGCGGACTCGCAAACTAAATGCTTTGATGGCGATCGCTGGGACTCTACTGTAACACCAAAAATTGCTTACTCGGGTAAGAAGTTAAGGGAGAGAAATTCTCCCTCAACTCTCACTTCATGAGTTAGCAAATTTCGTAATCATCAGCAATACTACAAATAACCCAAAAACCCAAAGTGTTAACGATCCCCAAACCACAGAGTTTTGTTGTACTTTGTGCCACAAATTACTTGCTTGTTTATTATCGGTTGCCATTTTGCCTCCTTAAGTAAGCAATGTTCAGTACTTAGTACAACAAGCGACTGCTTAAAACCTAGAACACACTCCACTCAGCGCACAGCGTCTTTTTATTTCTGCGCCCCTTGTACTAGAACTATTTTTTAGAAAAGTTACAAAAAGTTATTTAATCTCGCTAAAATTTATTCTTACACAAGTAAGCGTTTACACTTTCAAAAGTCCCTGTTTTGAGAAAATTCTTAATACTGTCTTGTTTTTAGACCACTTTGGTTTCAGAAACGCTAAACACAGAGCCTTAAAATTGATCTAGCACTTAGAGCCTAGAAGAACCTATGCAAAGATTTAAAACCTTACTGCGAGTTCGACATTACGAGATGGATGCTCTCGGACATGTGAACAACGCTGTTTACCAAAACTACTTGGAGCAAGCGGCGATTGAACATTCAGAACATCTTGGTTTGAGTTTGGATGTATACCAACAACTCGGAGGACTATTTGTGATGCGTCGAGTAGAAATTGAATATTTGCGACCAGCGGTAGCAGGCGATACACTTGAAATTACGACTTGGCTTAAGGAAATACGTGGTATCCGTGCCTTACGATGTTATGAAATTCGTAAACAACATCAAGATGATTTGTTAGTAACGGCTGAAGCCCTTTGGGTATGGGTAGATCCTAAAACAATGCGTCCACGAGCAATGCCGAATGTAGTTTTCGATAAATTCATGCAAACACAACAGCCTGTGACTGTTAGTAGTTAGTTTGTTATACTGTATCAATTTTGGTATAAAGAATAGTTGGGTAATACCCCAAATTTTCGTTGAAACAAAAAATGGAAGAGAATCAGCAACAACAACGCCGCGCCGCAGCTAAAGAGTTTCTTCAATCTCTTAACCAGCTGGAAAATATGTTGCAGGTAAACGAGAATCAGGATGAACAAGAAATACCAGAATTAAATAGTGGTATCAATGATGAGCAAGTAGCCACAAGTCCACTAACAATTGATCTAGAAGCTTTTGAAGACGCAGTTGCTGATATTGAGCAATACTTTGAACAGGGAAGTAAACAGTGCTGAAATCAAGAATTTTCTACTCCCCATCTTTGTCTTTGGGCTTCGTACAGCAATAAAGCAGCAGAAATTGCCACGTTTAAAGACTCCACTCCTGGGCTGAGAGGAATTTTCACCTGCAAATCTGCTAAGCTCTTTAAGTCTGCTGATAAACCAGCACCTTCGTTACCCATTAAAATTAAGCTGGGTTTACTCCAATCTACCTGCCAGTAGGTTAAGCTTGCACTTGGAGCGGTGGCTACTACTTGCATTTGAGCTTCTTTAGCTGTCTGCACTAGAGTTTTCAAATCTGGACTTACCTCCATTGGTAGACGAAACCACTGTCCCGCAGAGGCACGTAAAACTTTAGGGTTGTCTAAATCCACGCTATCCGCACTCAGCAACAATCCAGATGCTCCTGCGGCTGTAGCAGTACGAATCATTGTACCTAAATTACCAGGATCTTGGATTGTTTCTAAAGCTAGTACTAAACCACTAAAAGGAACTTCTTGAACACGATACCCTCGTTTTGCTGTGGCGACAACACCATCTGGTTTTACTGTTGTGGCGATCACATCTAATACCTCCCCACTAACAATTTCTGCACGTTGACACCTTGCTGTAGCTTCTTCCCATAGTTTAGGATGTGCTGTTTGCCATTGTGGAGTACAACATACAACTTCTAACGGATAGTTTACCGCACACGCTTCCTCTAACAAGTGCGTTCCTTCTAGTAGAAATAATTGATCCTTATGTCGTTCTTTTGCGGACTGCAGCTTACGAATTTGCTTAATTAAAGGATTTTGTAGACTAGTTAACACTATTTTATATTTTTTGATCGTGCTGTTCTGTGGTGCTCAAATCTGATGAGCAACTTTGTTTTCTAATTTTCAGTTAAGATCCAAAAATAATATGCGGAACCCGGGACTTGAACCCGGAAGCCTTGCGGCACTAGAACCTGAATCTAGCGCGTCTGCCAATTCCGCCAGTTCCGCTTGTACTATGGGTTAGCAGGCATTTACTATTATTACTGAATGGTTGACCTTTGTCAAGGAATTAAATAAGGGGCATGGGGCATGCCCATTGCCCATTGCCCATTGCCCCTAAAACTTCCTCGACCAAATGAAATTTTTCCGGTAGAATCGAAACCAACTTTAATTTTTAAATTAGTTTTTTGTTTTGGAGGTAGGCTTATTAAACCTTCTTGCAGCTTACCAGATGCGAAATCTTCACCTGCTGTAGACTCCTCAGTCCTGCAAATTCAGGGTGGGCATCCTTTGCAAGGTCATGTAAAAATTAGTGGGGCCAAAAACTCAGCACTAGTCATTATGGCTGGAGCCTTACTATGTTCAGGCGATTGTCGCATTCGTAACGTACCGTCATTGGCGGATGTGAAGCGAATGGGTCAAGTTTTATCGGCTTTGGGTGTACAGTTGCAGCAGCATGGTGACATCTTAGACATCAACGCTAGCGAAATTAGAACATCTAAAGCTCCGTATGAACTAGTAACCCAGTTAAGGGCAAGTTTTTTTGCGATCGGCGCAATTCTTGCAAGGCTAGGAGTAGCACACATGCCTTTACCAGGCGGTTGTGCTATTGGAGCAAGACCAGTTGACTTGCATGTTAGAGGATTGCAAGCAATGGGAGCTGAGGTACAAATTGAACATGGCATTTGTCATGCATATGTTCCTGGCAAAAGCGGTAGGTTAAAAGGCGCGAAGATTTACCTAGATATAGCAAGCGTGGGAGCTACAGAAAACTTAATGATGGCTGCAACCCTAGCTGAGGGTGAAACTATCATTGAAAATGCTGCACGCGAGCCGGAAGTTGTAGACCTCGCTAACTTCTGTATTGCTATGGGAGCGAAGATTAAGGGTGCTGGAACCAGTACCTTGATAATTGATGGGGTTCCTAAGTTGCATTCTACCGACTATACAATTATTCCAGATCGTATTGAAGCTGGAACATTTTTGGTTGCCGGAGCAATTACGCGCTCAGAATTTTCCCTCTCACCAGTTGTCCCAGACCATCTAGTACCTATAATTGCTAAACTACGGGATATTGGAGTTTCTATTATTGAAGATTCTCCTAACTGCTTACGTATTCAAAGAGCGGAAATTTTAAAGGCAGCTGATATAGAAACTTTGCCCTATCCCGGCTTTCCTACAGATATGCAAGCACCATTTATGTCTTTGCTGAGTATAGCAGAAGGCGACAGCTTGATTAACGAATCTGTATTTGAGAATCGCTTGCGTCATGCATCGGAGCTAAATCGCTTAGGAGCCGATATTCGAGTAAAAGGCAACACTGCCTTTGTTAAAGGTGTTCCTCTGTTATCTGGCGCACCCGTACTAGCTACAGACTTAAGAGCAGCCGCAGCATTAGTTTTAGCAGGACTAGCAGCACAAGGAAAAACTACAATCCAGGGATTGCGTCACCTTGATCGCGGTTACGATCAACTAGATAAGAAGTTGCAACAGTTGGGAGCTAAAATTCTCCGTGTAGAACCCCAAACTCCTGTAGATAAGGACTTTGTTCCAAATTCTACCGATGCTGAACAATCAATTTCCACATAGTTCTGGTTGATTGTCGTTATACTAAGGTTGTGAGGCTGGGGATAGTTCAATCACCAGCCCACACAATAAACTTTTTCCAGTTTGCTTCGCCATGTCCTACATCAAAACTCCGCTCATCGGTCTTAAAGCAGACTATTTCCGCCATCCTCTAGACCTAGAGGCTACCAAGGCTCTTAAACAAATACCTGGTATAGACATGATTGTGCGGAATGTGTTAGGACCAGTGGCAGAGCAGGTTTTCTATGTGGAAAATATCGCATCTAGCGTTCTGGTAGGTGAAACACAATTGCCGCACCTGCATAAGTTGCTCTTAGAAGCTTCTCAAGTCTTAGATTTAGAAACACCACAGCTTTATGTAAGACAGCATCCGGCTCCTAACGCCTACACATTTGCTATGCGAGGTAAGCAGCCTTTTATTGTGTTGCATACTTCTTTGATTGATATGCTCACACTAGAGGAAATTCAGGCCGTGATTGCTCATGAATTAGGACACCTCAAGTGTGACCATAGTGTTTATCTGACTCCAGTTAATTTATTGATCTTGGCGGCGGCTAATGTTCCTTCGGTTGGAGCGGTTCTTGCCCAAGCAATACAGACACAGCTTTTAGAATGGGTTCGCTGTGCTGAGTTTACGTGCGATCGCGCAGCGTTATTGGCAACCCAAAACCCTAAAGTTGTTATGTCAGTTTTGATGAAGCTCGCTGGTGGCTCACCCACTTTAGCAGGTCAACTTAACTTAGATGCATTTATTGCTCAAGCTCGCGCTTACGATGATATTAGTAAGACAGAACTTGGTGAAATGGTTAAGGTTGCTAGAACAGCCCAACTGTCGCACCCAGTGCCAGTTTTACGCGCCAGAGAAATTGATCGCTGGGCAAGCAGTAAAGAATATCAAAAGTTGTTGCAAAATTCAGGAATTGAGTATAATATTAAAACTGCACCCAAGGGCGGGTGGCGAAACTGGTAGACGCACCACACTCAAAATGTGGCGACCTTGCGGTCATAGGAGTTCGATTCTCCTCCTGCCCATAACTCATAGAAATACTAAAGCACTCCTGAAAAAACTTATTGTAAGAGCGCTTTCCTTCGCGGCTCAAATAGGATTTCTATAGACATCAAGACTATTTGATTAGATAAACTTATAAAGTATTTATTTAGATTCATCGTAATAATTCCGGAAAACTGTAAGGACATCATGAAGATCTAATAAGATACGTAAATTTATTATTGACCTGTCGTACGTATCCTGTTCATTTTATGACGTGTTTAGGTCATGCTGTCTATTTACTAAGGAGTTCACTCGTTGGCTTAACCTAACTTTTCTCATAAACCGGAAAATACATATAGCAGCCTTAAATCATTCATCAAAACATCTATGATGATTTGTCTAGAGAAGATTTATGAGTTAAAATGTACTTAACAAGTGGTTCAGCCGAAGGAAATAATTAGTAACCCAAAAATCTATTTATATTTTGCTTTTACGGTAGTGTTTGAAAAATTAAGGAATATTGGTTGCTATGCGATTGAAAAGATGGGAGTCTCCGCGCCGAGAAGGCAGGAATGACAAAGGCAAAGGCGGATCTGCAAGAAAGCGCCAGCTAAAAAAACAACAGCAAATGCTGCGAAAAAAACTTAAGGAAGAGAATAAAGCAGATAACAACAAAAATCAAAAACAGGGGGAAAACAGAGTAAATCTTCCCCCTGTTTTTTTATTCAGATATCTGATAAATAATCCAGACAAAAACTCTGCCCAGAGCTAAGTCTGAAGAAATTAAAAGATAGTATGAATTAAGTATTAAGTTTATTAAATACGCTATGAGAAAAGAGCAATTTGGTGTAAATTACTATACAGAATAGCGATTATCTAATTATCAGGAAAACTGAACAATTCCCAAAAAGCAAGTGCATCTCCATGTGTTAAATCCCGATAACTCTGTGAGTATGTCAGTCAGGAATAATCTAAAAACCTGACGGTTTTAGTATTAAGCAGGGTGAGTCGGTATTTTGATGTTCACTAGAACACAAGGAGTTACTGTATGGTAGGAAGGATTTTTCTACCTAATAAAAGAGTGATTGATTTTCCTATTACTGCCTTACGCTTTGATGACCAAATACAAACAATTCTTAGATGGGCGAGCGCTCGCGAAAGCAAGTCTGTATGTGTAGCAAACGTACACATGCTTATGGAAGCTTATTGGAGCCCTGATTTCGCCATGGTATTACAAAACGCAGACCTTGTAACACCTGATGGAATGCCTTTAGTCTGGATGATGAGACTTTTAGGGGCGCGTCACCAAGACCGTGTAGCAGGTATGGATCTGTTACAAGGATTGTGCAAAGTCGCCGAAACACAAGAGATCAGTATCTTTTGTGTGGGTTCTCAAAGTGAGATTCTTTCTCGCATGAAAAAACGGTTAGAGCAAGAATATCCTCGGTTGAAGATTGCAGCGATGGAACCCTTACCGTTTCGTCCTTTAACGCGAGAAGAAGATGATGCTCTAATCCAAAGGATTAACTCAAGTGGTGCTGGTTTAGTACTGGTATCGCTAGGTTGTCCCAAGCAAGAACATTGGATGGCTCAACACCTAGATAGAATTCAGGCAGTTATGATTGGTTTGGGGGGAGTTTTTCCTGTTTACGCAGGACTACATAAAAGAGCACCCCGTATGATACGAGACTTAGGTCTTGAATGGTTTTATCGTTTCATCCAAGAACCGCGCAGGTTGTGGCGTCGCTATGCTCAAACTATTCCACCCTTTGTTTGGCTAGCATTTAAGCAACTAGTCACATCAAGTTCTTTTAGCACACCACTTCATATTCGTGAACGTTACTTAGGGTGGCGAGATTAATGAGTAGATTTAAAAGACCGCTAAACTCACAAGCAACAAGTGAAAAAATACCAAGAGTATTGCTGACACCAGAGAGTAGCATGAGACATCCGGTTCAACTGTTAAAACAGATGATTCGAGATTTATTTGCTAGTCGCGACTTGGCTTGGCGGCTTTTAGTTCGAGATATCAGCGCTAAGTATCGTCAGTCCTTTCTAGGAATTCTCTGGGCTTTTTTACCATCAATAGTCACGGCAGCTGGTTTTACTTTTGCCAAGCAGAGTGGGGTTGTCAATCTGGATGCTAAAGAATTGCCTTACCCCGCTTATGTCATGTTTAGTATGACTCTTTGGCAAACCTTTGTAGAAGCACTTAATGGTCCTATTCAGGCAGTAACGGCTGCTAAGATGATGCTATCTAGAGTGAATTTTCCCCGTGAGGCACTCATTATTGCTAAATTGGGCGAAGTCTTTTTTAACTTTGGAATTAAGCTGATTCTGATTGTCGGTTTGTTTATTTGGTTCAAAGTACCAGTTGGCTTGAGCGTGATTTTAGCTCCAGTGGCTCTTATTCACCTGATATTTCTAGGAACGTTTTTTGGGACGTTGTTAGCTCCTATTGCTGTCCTCTATCAGGACTTTTCAATGGGTTTAACATTAATAACAGGATTTTGGCTGTTTTTAACACCAGTTGTTTATTCAACTCCCACTCAAGGAATATTTGCCAGTATTGTCAAACTTAATCCAGTCACACCTTTGTTAGTTACAACTAGGGAGTTAGCAACAACAGGTGTTGTCTCTGATCCTCAAGGATTTTGGATAGCGAGTTTGATAGCAATTGTCGGCATGATACTTGCTTGGCTAGTTTATCGTTTAGCTCTTCCCTATGTAGTCGAAAGAATGAGTTCTTGATAATATTCTTTGATTAAATTTCACGAAAAACCTTTGCATCAAATAACGGGACGTCCACATGAAAGCGATTTAAATTTCCTCGTTCATATCTATAAACAGAGAAACATTTTATAATCATATATCTATGGACTCGCTCGTTACCCCAATTCCAGTTCATCAAACAGTTGAACTCCTTAAGCTAGAAGCTAATGCCATTCATCAAGCTGCTGAACGGTTAAAAGTTGATCAGATAGAAATGGCTTTAACACTGCTGGCAAGTTGTCGAGGAAAAGTTATCATCACAGGTATTGGTAAATCTGGAATTGTTGCCCAAAAAATTGTTGCGACTCTTAACAGCATTGGAATTGTAGCTGTATATCTACATCCTTGTGATGCTTTGCACGGTGATTTGGGAATTGTTAGTGCTTTTGATGTTGTAATGTTGTTGAGCAATAGCGGTGAGACAGAGGAATTAATTGAGATGATTCCTCACTTAAAGCATCGACAAGTGCCAATGATTGCAATTGTGGGTAATCTCAACTCTACTGTAGCCGCTCAGGCAAATGTCGTCCTCGATGCGACTGTTGTAAAAGAAGCTTGTCCGTTGAATTTAGCCCCGACAACTAGCACTATAGTAGCTCTTGCTATTGGGGATGCACTAGCAATGACATTGATGCAAATGCGAGGGATAACCCCAGAGGACTTTGCGTTTAATCATCCAGCTGGAAGATTGGGTAAACGTCTGACACTGAAGGTTAGCGATCTCATGCACTGTTGTCCAGATAGTCATACCTTACTTCCCCAAGCTTCTTGGCTAGAAGTGGTGAGTGCTATTACCCAAGGTGGTGCGGGAGCAGTCAATATTGTTAATGAACAAGAGCAATTGGTGGGTTTAATAACTGATGGTGATTTGCGCCGGTGTGTACAGAATACTCCATCAGATCAGCTAGAAAATCTCACAGCTGGCAAGATTATGACGAGCCATCCCATAGCAGTGACTCCAGAGATTTTAGCCTATGATGCTCTCAAATTAATGGAAGATCGTCCCTCGCAAATTTCTGTTTTACCAGTGGTGGATAGTGAACAGCGCTGCTTAGGTTTGATCCGGTTGCACGATATTTTGCGTAGTGGTTTATAAAACAGAGGATATGAAAATATGGTTAAGATGTTGGCAGTCATTCCTGCTAGATATAATTCACGGCGCTTTCCTGGTAAGCCTTTAGTTAAGATTGGCGATCGCCCAATGGTGCAAAGAGTTTATGAAGCAGCTAAAAGCTGTACACATTTCGATAAAGTAGTAGTTGCTACAGATAGTGAATTGATTGCTGATTGTGTAAAGCAGTTTGGAGGAGAGGTGGAAATGACTCGCAGTGATCATATGACAGGTACAGATCGGGTAGCGGAAGTTGCTGAACGTTATCCAGAAATGACGGCGGTTGCGAATGTTCAGGGAGATCAGCCTTTTGTGACGGCGAATATGCTCACACAACTGATTAATCCATATCTCAATGGTGAGTCACCAGCAATGACAACTCTCGCTTGTCCATTGGATTTTGACCAAGCTTACCGAGATCCTAATTCGGTGAAAGTGATTTGCGATCGCAATAGCAATGCTATCTACTTTTCTCGTGCGCCGATTCCTTATTTTTTTAATTCTGGAGAGGCTCCTGTATTTCATCATTTAGGACTTTATGCTTTTGATCGCAATTTTTTGAGTAAATACGCCCTTTTGACACCAACTCCCCTCGAACATTGTGAAGGTTTGGAGCAGCTGCGAGTTCTAGAACATGGATTTTCCATCCGCGTATGTCTGACTGAAAAAATTGTTTTGGAGATTAATACTCCAGAAGATTTAGCTAAATCTCAAGTGGTGATGTCTTGTAGTTAACAATACTAAGTGATCGCAACACGATGTATATCGATAATAATGATTATCACTCTAACAAAAACTTCCAGAACAAGAAATGACAGATGACGTTATTCTTTCGGTAAACGGTGTCTCCAAAAAATTTTGCCGAGATTTAAAGCGATCGCTATTCTATGGAATTCAAGATATTACCTCTGAAGTATTGGGATTGCGAGAAAAAAGTGATAAACTAAGGCCCAAAGAATTTTGGGCATTGAAGGATGTTACTTTTCAATTACGACGGAAAGAAGCACTAGGCTTAGTTGGAAAAAACGGTAGTGGAAAATCAACCCTACTACGGATAATCTCTGGGTTAATTAAACCAGATACTGGGTACATAGAAGTTTATGGTCGATTAGCACCGCTGATTGCCCTGGGAGCTGGATTTAACCCGATTTTGACAGGGCGAGAAAATATTTACGCCAATATGTCTATTTTAGGTTTATCCAATAAGCAAATTAAAGAAAGATTTGATGAAGTTGTAGCTTTTGCAGAAATTGAGGAAGCGATCGACGCTCCAGTACAAAGCTATAGTTCAGGTATGGCAGCGCGGTTAGGGTTTGCTTGTGCAATTCACACTGAACCAGATATTTTGCTAATTGATGAAGTATTAGCGGTTGGCGATATCAAATTTAGAGCCAAATGTTACCGCAAACTCGCTGAACTAAGAGAGAAAGGAATAGCTTTCATATTAGTTTCTCACAGTTCCAATTCAATACTTTCTAAATGTGAGTCAGCAGTTTACCTTGCCAAAGGTGAATTAGTTATTGCTGGTGATGCGAATTTAGTGACACGTAAGTATGAAAACGATCTTTTTCTAGAGGGGGTTTCAAAAGCTGTAGGTGAAATTTATCTCCCAGAAAAACCTCAAAACCAAAGTTCTGGCTTAGATATTTCTTCTGTCTTCTTTAAAGATAGCCAGGGGAACAAAGTGAGTTGTCCTACTAGCGGTTTGTTAGTCCAACTCTGTATAAGTTGCAAACTTCACAGAAGCATGGATGATGTTAATATTACATTCAGTATTAAAGAACAGGTTGGAGAAGGCGACAAGATTTTAGTTTTAAGCACTCTCCATGATAAAAAGTCTATTAGCCTCTCAATAGGACAAAATGAGATTCAGGTTGAAATGCCTTACTGTGGCTTAAAACCGGGTTCATATCTAATGGATATCCATATATATGAAGGTAATTATGTAGTGCTTGACTCTGTTATGTCCTTTGAATTCACAGTAGAGGGACTTGGCAGTATGAGTCAGTGTTTGTTCTATCAACCAAGAGTATGGAAAGTTGCTAGCTTGCAGACAAAAACATAAGAAGTAGTAGAATTATGGCAAAATGCGTTTCAGAACTTTATGACTTGTATCCTAACAGTGATATTTATATCATTGGTACAGGAGCTAGTCTTAGAGCATTTCCTATCTCTTTTTTAGAGAATAAGATTACCATTGGCTTAAATATGGCTTGGAAAACTGTGCCCGTACGGTACAGTATAACAATTCATCCCGAATTAAGCATCCCTGAATTTTTGCCAGAAGAAAAGCCAAGACCAGAAATAACCTGGGTTACAAAGTATCATAAAACAAAAGCTTTAGTCTCTCCTGAGCAATTTAAATATGCTGAAGATAATTTCTATTTTTTCGAGACAGAAGGGCGTGTTAATACACAAGCACCGAATCAACCATCTGATGCAGGACGTATACTAGACTGGGTTCGTAAACCAACAGAAAATAAACTATATTTATGGACTTCTATTGCTCAATCAGGAGTCAACTTAGCAGCTAATATGGGAGCTAAAAATATAGTTTTAGTCGGTTGCGATAATTGTGCGCTCTTAAATAATCATCATGCTCATAAACAGCATACAAGATGGAGAGATGCTGCTCCTAATCAGCGTTACAAAGAGTATTATGAAGGCTTAGCAGAAATGCGACCAGTATTAAGAGAACGTGGTGTTAATCTTATGAGCTTAACACCGTTTCTAAGTCTTGAATCTCCTGAATTTGACTTCGAGCGTCTTTGCAAAGAACTTAATCAACCCAAATATCTTGCTAGTGGTGCTGATATATCTCCTAAGTTGAATTATACGCAATATTACATCAAAGAGTTAAAAAAAATTATCAAAAGGATGCTCATTCCTTCCTGAAAACAACACAATTTAACTGAAATTTAAGCGTATTTATTGTGCAAACACAAAGATCATACGATGATTTATCTATGAATATCTTTCATTAAGGACTATTTATGCTCTTTAACTCCTATGCCTTTATTTTTTGTTTTTTGCCGCTCACACTTCTAATATTTTTCAATTTATCTAAATTTCATTTAACAAAACTTTCTATAGTCTGGTTAGTCATTACTTCATTAATTTTTTATTCACAATGGAGTATCTCGTACTTACCTCTGTTACTAATTTCTATTTTATTTAATTATCAAATTAGTCATTTTATTGCATCTGCTCAATCCAAAAGTCAAAGAGCTAAGATTTTACTTACTATCGGTATATTATTTAATCTAGGTTTACTAGGATATTATAAGTACGCTGGTTTCTTAATAGATACTATTCAAAGAATTACACATAATAGCTGGAGCGTCCCTACAATTGTTTTACCTATTGGGATTTCTTTTTACACATTCACACAATCTGCTTATTTAGTAGACACTTATCGTGGTGAAACTAAAGGGTACAACTTTCTAACTTACTGTTTATTTGTAACATTCTTTCCACATTTGATAGCTGGGCCGATATTACATCATAAAGATGTAATTCCACAATTTTATCGATTAAGGAACTTAATTTTCTCCTACAAAAATATGTTTGTAGGCTTATCATTCTTTATTCTGGGATTAGGGAAAAAGCTATTAATAGCAGATCCTTTAAGTCTATGGGTAGATACTCTGTTTAAGAACGCTAATAACCTCGGTTGCCTTGAAGCTTGGGTAGCTGCATTGAGTTACACATTTCAACTATATTTCGACTTTTCTGGATACTCGGATATGGCGGTTGGTTTAGGTTGGATGCTAAACATCGAGTTACCAATAAACTTTGATTCGCCTTATAAATCTATTTCTATCATTGAATTTTGGCGACGTTGGCATATTACACTTTCTAACTTTTTACGTGATTACTTATATATTCCATTAGGAGGAAACCGACGGGGAAAAATTCGACAATATATTAATTTATTCACGACTATGCTCCTAGGTGGTTTGTGGCATGGAGCAGGTTGGACATTTATTGCTTGGGGTGCTTTACACGGAATATATTTAGTGATCAATCACTGGTGGCGTAAACTACAAATTCCATTGCCAAAGTTTCTATCATGGATAATTACTTTTGTTGCAGTGGTCATTGGTTGGGTTATATTTCGATCACCACATATCTCTGATGCCAAGAACATGATCATGTCGATGATTGGAACAAGAGGAATTGTTTTGAACAACAGCTATCAACTTTTTGAAGAGTGGATGAATAAATTTGGTGTGAATCTTAATGGAGAATTACCTCATTTATTAATAAACTCAACATGGATTCTATTCGTTTTAGTTGGGTTGTTACTATGGGTTACTTTGCTACCAAATACGCAACAAATTGTACAAAGAATTAGATTTTCATGGTACTGGGCTACATTTCTTGGTTGTATAGCAGCCTTCTGTTTATTGAGCTTGAATCAGGTGTCGGTATTCCTTTATTTTCAGTTTTAATTACTGAGACAGAATTCATTATACAATCTGTTTCTTTGCTGTTGCCTGTTGCCCTTCTCAGTAGTAAAAACTCGACTCTGGTGATTGCGGCTCTGGGCATGAGTACCGAGCTATACAAAGGTATTACCGCAAGTTACCGCCGACGGTAATGGCTGACTCAAGAGCCATAGTGAGGGAAATTCTCCTCTATAACTTGTTATCTCCGTGCATCAATAAATGTCATTTTGTTCCACTACTGAATATATACCAAAAAATTAATTTATTAACTTAATTGTATTGTATGAAATCTCTAAAATTAGCTAGAAGACAAAAAATAAATTTTCTTTTTATTGTTATTTTATGTTGTTGTTTATCTATCTCTTTACTAAATTTTATGACTGATCCTTATGGAATTATGGGGAATCCAGTCATCCCAGGGTTTAATAAATTCAAACCAGAAAAAGCAGATACTTATAGATTATTTAAAGCTGTAGATATTATCCGTCTCAAACCAAGAACTGTGTTTTTAGGTACTTCAACAATGGATTTTGGCTTAGATCCAAATCATCCGGCTTTAGCTGCTTATGGACCTGTGTATAACTTAGGAATGCCAGGTACAAATATATACGAAATAATGCGTTATTTTGAGCATGCCCTTTATAATCAACCAGATATCAAGCGAGTAATCATTAGTAGTGATACATTCATGTTTGACAAATATAGAAATAACCCCAAAGACTACAGTGATAACCGTTTACAAACCAATACACTTGCTTATAAAGATATTTTCAATGCGACTTTTTCTATAAATGCTTTTGTATCTAGTATCAAGACTATTGTAGTAAATCTTAATAATTTTAAATCTGAGCCTTATAGTACTAATGGTGACCGTAATGAAAACTGGCTGGTGGAAAATAAACCTGTTGTTTATAGATTTATAAGAGCTATTAACAGAGATCTACAAGATATCAATACATTATCACCACAACGATTTGATTACTTTAAACGAATTGTTGAGCTATGCCGAGAGCGAAATATTGATGTCAAAGTATTTATACCACCTATACATGCAACTGTAACCGAGGGTCGGTTCTCCAAAAATAAAAATTTAGTAACGGATGAAGAAAAACGATTACTTGTCTCTATAATCCCTGTGTGGGATTTTTCTGGTTTTAATACGATCACAACTGAAAAAGTTAGTAATGAGATGAAATACTACATTGATGCTTATCATTACCGAAAAAATGTGGGTAACTTAGTGCTTAATCGTATGCTTCATTTTCATGAAGAAACTGTTCCAAGAGATTTTGGTGTCTTGATGACACCAGAAAATATTGAAGCTCATCTTATTCAAATTCAGCATCAAAGAGCAGAATGGCAGAAGAAACATCCCGAATTAGTAAAATTAGTCGAAGACTTAGAGCAAGTAAAAGGTATATAGCCGACAACCAATCTCCACAATTTTAGATAAAAAAACAAATTTATGTAGGATTGATGGATATGGGTCGATAAATGGCCACTTCATCATATATGAATCTCATGGAATTCATTTTTAAGAACTATAGGAAAACTTACATACAATCATGGTTAAGGTTTTTTTACAAAAAACCTTTTATCCCCAAGTTAAAAGAAGAGTATGATTTAGTTTTTGTGATTTACAAAGAAACTCGTGGTTGGATACTTGAAGCTATTTGTAAAGAGATTGCTAATTATTTTCCCGGTAAGTACTGTTACCATGATTCAACTTCTTACTTACCTCCATCAAAAGCTTACTTTTTCTCTCATTATGGATTATTTCCGGTTTGTCTTCAACAAAATCCACATATTTGGGGTGCTAAATCAATTGTTTGGTATACTCACCCAAAAGATATTGGTGTTAGGAACTGTGAACTTATTTATGCCCTGAATAAGGCGGCGACAAAAGTTGTATGTACCTGTTCAGAGTTTACTCGCCTTCTTGACTCTCAAGGATTAAGTAGTAAAAAAACGACCTTTATTCTTGGCGGTGCAGATCCAGAAATGTTTAAACCGCATCAGCGTTTAAGTAGCACAGTTGGGTTCTGTAGTGCTTATTATCCCCGCAAATCTCCAGAAAAAATTTTAAGCATTATTAAAATGATGCCTCATAAAAAATTTATTCTTTTAGGGAGAAACTGGAATCAATATGAAAGATTTGCGGAATTGATTGAACTGCCAAATCTCTCTTATGTTGAAGCTTCTTATGCTGATTACCCAAGTTACTATGCACAAATGGATGTTTTTGTCTCAATGGCAAAGCTAGAAGGGGGACCTATTCCTCTTATTGAAGCGATGATGTGTAACGTTTTTCCTGTTGCTAGTAAAACGGGGTTTGCGCCTGATATCATTACTCATGGTCACAATGGATTTCTTTTTGATATAGATAGCCCTCTTGAAGTCGTGTGTGACTTAATTGAACAAGCCTTTCATCTTCAAACAGATGTTAGAGCAACAGTTGAACACTTAAGCTGGAAAAATTTCTCCTTAGAAATCCAGAATTTACTCACATGAAAGGGAGCAGGGAGTAGGGAACTCTTAGCAGGGAAAACTAGGTCAACCACTAGAGGCGATACTTTAAACATGCAACCTCTTTTTGTAAACAAAATAAATAAAAAAGGATGTGAATTTATGAAACAACAAGAACGTATTAAGGTATTTATTGGTTCGGGAGAAGCAAGCCGTCTTGAAAGGAAAGTTTTAATTCATTCTCTCTATAAGCATACCCGCAGGGACTTGGATATCTATGTGTTTAACGGAACTCATAACTCTATAGAACTTAATGATGAAAAGCCTGTTTTGGCTCCCTTATCTTTAAGAGTTAAGTACCGAAATATTACAGAATTCAGTTTTTATCGGTTTATCATACCCGAAGTTTGTAATTTTCAAGGAAAAGCAATTTATGTAGATTCTGACATGATTTGTCTGTCAGATATTGGTGAACTATTTGATACGCCTGTAGATGATTTTGATTTCCTAGCAAAAGAAGACTCTTACGGAAAGCCTGAAGATAAACTTTGGGGTTTAAGTGTTATGTTAATAAACTGTGAGAGGTGTAGATTTAATGTGGAAAAGATTGTAGATGATATCGAACAAGGATTGTATTCTTATTCAGATTTCTCGTTGATGAACCCTCTTTTTCTCTCCTATCATAACTATAATATCGGAGAGATTGATCCTCAGTGGAACGTTTTTGACTACTGGGACAGCCATACTAAGCTTATTCACTACACCAATCTATACACTCAACCTTGGAAAGCTGCTAATCATCCTTATGGAGATTTATGGTTTGAATACTTCAATGAGACTGTTGCTTCTAAAAGGATTACACAAGAGGATATCGATTTAAGCTTTTTTAGATCCTACGTCAGGCGTGATTTACTGGAAGGCAATTCTCCTAAAAACAAACGAAATAATTTGGTGAAAAAATTAGTTTATTCTCTGAAAGAACCTTTGAAGCAAGCATTTGACCGTAACTAGCAAATTGGGTTGGTAGTCTAAATTAGACCAACAGAGAACATCTTACTCCATTTATAAAGCAGGGTACGTTAAGGACGCACCATTAATAGCCGTACTTCCCCGCCCAAAAACTCGTGAATTCAATGTAGTAAATGGGCATGAGGAGCGCGCACCCTACCTTAATTTATTTGAATGTAATTGTAAAGAACTTATTGGAGAACAAAAATGCAATCTCTACTTGAGAATGTTAATAAAAACCATTTTTTTTCTGAGCCATTTCCCCATATAGTTGTCACTGATGCTCTCGATGATACACTATGCTCAAGATTAATTGATGAATTCCCTCCTATAAATATAGTTACTGAAAGTAACCAATACCCAAGTAACGAACGGTTTAGTTACTCTGCTCACAAAGTTTTAGGAAATCCACAGATTAGTGAATTATGGAGGGAATTTATTAGAGTTCAAACCTCAGATATTTTTCTAAAACAATTTCTTGACTTATTTGAGCAGGATATTCGCCGGATCTATCCTTCTTTCGAGCAGGAAATTGCATCTGTTAAGACTCTCAAATCTGGTGTGAGAAATATTGATGAGTTTCCCAATGTTGATATATTACTAGATGCCCAGATCTGTGTCAATACTCCTGTAGTTGCAACACCATCGGTAGTCAAACAAGCTCATTTAGATCGTCGGCAAGTTTTGTTTGCAGGTCTTTACTATTTACGTCGTCCAGATGATGACTCAACAGGTGGTGATTTAGAGATCTATCGCTTTAAAAATGGAAAGCCCTACGGTTTTAATCAGCAGTTTATTGATGATAAATATGTTGAGTTAGTTAAGACTGTAAAGTATGAGCGCAATGTATTGGTTTTATTCCTCAACTCAATAAACTCTTTGCATGGTGTAACTGTTCGTTCTGTAACTCAATCGCCTAGATGCTTTGTGAATCTTATAGGAGAAGTTAAACAGCATATGTTTGATTGGATGTTATACCAAGAAACAAAAAGCTGGACAGATAAGTTTACTCAAAGGATCGCTAAAGTTTTTTCACACTCTTAAAAAAGGAGTCTTAAAACAGTGAACAGTTAACAGTTATCAGTGACCAAGATGTATGTTGTGGCCTTAACTGATAACTGTTGCTCACTTCCGCAAGTCTTCCTTGGGAAATTTTTTTAAACGAACAAATTGGAGAAAATTTAATGTCCATACCAATTATGATGATTCATCGGGGTTACGCTTCTTATCTGATACAAACGTTAAATCAGGCAAAATATACAAATCAAGAATCTGACATTATCCTACTTGGAGATGCTAGTAACAATTTTTTAAATTTCATCCATCATGAAAAATTTGATAAATATTATGTTGAAGCGAAAAAGTTTGAACAAGTTTATGTAGATAAACATATGAGTCCTAACAGTTACTCTTATGAGCTACTGTGTTTTCAACGATGGTTTATTATTAAGGAGTTCATGCAAAAAAATAAAATTGAACAGGCTGTTCATCTAGACTCAGATATAATGACTTACACTAATTTTTATAATGAATACAAAAAATTTGAAAAATTTGAATATGTCTTTCCAACCTATAGTTGTTTGATTAAATATGATGGAATTGAGCGTATTTGTAATCACCTAATGGATTTCTACACCAAGCCATCACTATTTGAAATTCTCAAATCAATTCAAGAACAAAAATCACTTCAACTTCAACAGAAAAATTCTTGTAAGCAGAAAATTGCTGGAATTTCTGATATGACTTTACTGACATTATTCCGTGAAAGAAATTCTGACAATGTTTGCACATTACCTCTTGATAAAATAGGTTTAACACTTACTAAGTCTAGTTCAGAATTTGATATTCCTGATTCTATTTATGATACTAATATTAATGTTTCTAATGGGTTTGAAATGCATAATGGAATCAAAAAAATTTACTGGCAGGATCAGCAACCATTTTGTAGGCATCTTGAACTTGACAGAAAAATCAAGTTTAATTCTTTACATTTTCAGGGGGTTTCTAAAAAATATATTAATAAATATTCTACTGGTTCTAAATCTCAAGTCTTGTTCTTTAATTTAAAGCGTATGTTTAACCAGGGTAAAAATAAATTAGCTAATTTTTAGCTGTGGGTTGTAAATTAAGCGATAACTGATAAAATTAATTCTACTTGACTTACGTTAGGGTCTTATCAATAAGTTTTGGTTAAGGGTAATTGCGGTGTCCAAAACCTAGAATCTAGGGACTGGTGTTTATCCAAACTGTCTCGAATTCAACATAAATTTTAGTCGCAATTAGAACATTTAAGGTACGAGGATTGGTGAAATATCAAAAAAACATGACATAAATTATTTTGGATATGCAATTGTATAAGTGTATTACCTTTTTTCCTCTAAAAACTAATGTCGCAAGTTTCATTCCTACTGTCTATAGCAAAGTTTGCCAATACTGGCTGGATATCTTGCTTGTAGTAATCTTTGCTTCTTCAGCAGGTTGGGCATCTTTTAAAGGTGGACTTCTGATTAACCCCTACATACTTTCTTACAATTCAGAAGATATATGGTTTGGGGCAGATGTTGCAAGAGTCTTATGGAACATGGCTCTTCGGACGAGCAATCATTTTCGCACAGAAGTACACCCACTATTTTCGCTGATTGCTTATCCACCAGTCCAACTGCTTAACAAGTTAGGAATTGAACAAATTACCGCCGCCAGGATAATTATTGCTTCTGTCGCAAGTCTTTGGTTGAGTTCAGTTTTCGTTCTCTTGAGACTTATGGGTTGTCGGCGATTTGATGCAACCCTATTCAGTGTACTTGCAGCAACCAGTGCAGCAGCAGTATTTTGGTTCGTCATACCAGAAACTTTCTCCTTCGGCTCAGTTTCTCTACTTTTGGCATTATGCTTCACTGTCGTAGCGCAATCTCGAAAATTTTCGTCGCTATGTTACATCGGCGTTAGTGCAATGACATTAAGCGTGACGACGACGAATTGGATGGCTGGACTTGTAATAACAATTGTCAATCATCCCTGGAAACGAGCTTTGCAGATTACAGTCAATGCTCTTTGCCTTGTTATTCTGCTGTGGAGTCTGGAGCATGCTATTTTTCCGACTGCGAAATTTTTTCTTGGTGACACTGAGGAACAAAATTATATATTACAAAATACCTCCGGTGGTCCATTGCATATCATCCAAGCTTTTGTAGCCCACACAATGATTATGCCATCTATCACCGCAGATCATCACACTAATCACTCTTGGCCGGGTATGGTAGTGCAATTGTCTCCCCCAGGCTCAGGAAGTGTGTGGGGTTCTGTTGGAGTTGTTTTATGGACTGCTTTACTAGCTCTGGGGTTATGGAGTTTTTTCTCACTCAAGCAGCATCTCAAATTTCGCATTGTTCTAGGATTAACACTCCTTGGACAACTTGCACTACATTTGGTGTATGGCGAAGAGACTTTTCTTTACGCAATACATCTCATTGTATTTTTTATACCTTTGGTTGCCTTGAGTACTCTGACAAGATGGCGTCCCTTAGCATTAATCTTGGCAGGTATGTTGGCGTTGAGTGCAGGGGTAAATAATGGTTTGCAGTTTGATAAAGCAATAAAGTTCGTTGATAGCATTGCTCCAAACCGTGATAAAGTTCTAGGTCAGATGCAACTGCGACCAAATGACCCTTGGTCACGAGGTACAGGTCACGTTGTTCTTGCTTACCCAGGAAGTCTCGAACCGAACAAAGCTTACCATGAACCAGGTGGCAGCTTCAGTCCATCTGTAGGCAGTTTTGGTGTTTCATTTTGGGTTAATGATGCTCAAGGAAATATCAAAACAACTAGTGATAGTATTCGTGAGAGTGAAATCAATCAACAGTTCCAGTGGAACGATGGACAACAAATACCAGGAATTTTAACTAAAACCCCATACTATCAAACGCTTTGGTCATCAACTAAACCAGGATTTTGGTTACTCAATCTTAAAAGTGAATCGGCAACAAATACCACGCTGAACATGGTCATCCGCAGTGTAGGACCAGCAGGAGGACCAATTCGTTCCCTTGATTGGAATGGTCAACGACTGTTAATTAACAATCGCTGGTCACTTACTCTGAACTCACCACCCACCCACGTATATTTAGGTGAAGAAAGACAAAGTGGCTGGAAGAGCGATCGCCCCACCATCACCAATTGGCAAGATGAAAATGGTTGGGGTTATGCTCGTTTAGAATTAGCTAATGGCAATGATTGGAATTTAGTCATCCAAGATACCTCTTTGCAGCCAACTACAAACGTAAAATTTCCCGTCTCTGCAAAAGCGTCTTTAAAACTAAACCTTCCCGATCAGCAATTTGCAGCTAGCTTGAATGCACAAGTTGCCCATATTATGATGGGACTCGTGGAGCAGCAAACACGTCCAGGCGAACCCACAAACTATCCTTTAACATGGCAACGTCATGCTGCTTACCAAATTGTAGCTCTAGCTCGCGCAGGACAGTTGGATGTTGCAAAACAGTTATCAACCTACTTAGCTGAAAACGATTTCTTCGGTGGTTTTGGTCCTGAAGCTGATGCACCAGGGTTAGGGATCTGGGCGCTTTCAGAAGTGGCTACCCGTCTAAATCAGCCAGACTACGACAAATGGTCGTGGGATCATATTCGCCGCAAAACAGAATTCATCTTAAAGATGATGTCAACAGATACACCTATTCACCAACAGTTAAATGGAAAAGTTTTGGAGGAACAAGAGAAAGATCCTGATATTGCGCTCGTTGCAGAACCACCCCGAAATGGTCTGATAATTGGTCGGGTGGATAACCAACGCCCGCTACTTTATGTTAACGCTATCAGCTATAGAGGTTTACTCGATGCAGCATCACTAGCAGATCGACTGCAACAACCAGCTGATGCAAAACGTTGGCGAGATGCAGCTGCAATTTTGCAGCAGGCGTGGGGAAAGACATTCAAATTCCAAACTAAACCGAGAAAGTGTGGAAAACGTTGTTACTATACACCAGAGTCGGAAAATGACCGGACTTTTATCAATAGCCTTTGGCCTACTCAGATAGCAGCTTCTAATCAGGATATTCTACTTCAACGTATGGAAACACGATGGATGAAGCTACGTGACGCTCAAGGTGGATTCCGTGAAAATCCGACACAGACCTATTTTGACATTGCAGAAGCACACCAATGGCTATTTCTTAACCAAAGCGATAGCGAAGCGCAACGGCGAAACGCCGAACGCCTGTGGAAAACACTGCAATGGTTTTGGAATCATCAAGCATCGACAGGGTTATACACATGGTGGGAGGGTGATGGCGAGGTCAATACTTCTCATCGTTGGGAAGATATACGAGGTTGGGTGAAGCCAATTCATGTCACACCCCACTATTGGTCTGCTGCTGAGATGTTGCTGATGCAGCTAGATATGTTAGCTTATACTGACATTCAGGCAAGTCAACCAACAGTCGTTATTGGAGCAGGAATTCCCACAAAATGGCTACATCAACCCATGAGTGTTGAAGGATTGCCAATACCAAACGGTCAACTAGACTGGATTTGGGATGGGAATCAAATGAATGTGAAGATCACAGGTGGGCAAGTTAATGTCAAACTTGGATCTGTTTTTCCCCCTACTACACCATTGAAAGTGGACTACGTCAAATAAAGAGAAAACTCCACAAGCATCCTCTGCGTATATATGATAATGTGATTTTGTGTTTGCATAATCTATAAAGAGTTTTCTAGGTGTGTTCCCTTAAAAACTCTAATATCTTTACATAACTGGGTTGTCAATCTACCTGTATTAAGTATTACAATAGAACAGTAAGGAAACATGAATTAAGTCTCTTGTTTCAAAAGTCTGGTTTTGAAACTGTGCATTCTACCTAAAATCTAGAAACCAGCATCAATCATTTTCTACTCAGCTACCATTCCAGAGTGCTTGAAATCGCAGGCTTATAGACTGTAAAACTATTAGCCAAAAATTTAATTATCAGGTAAGTGTGCGAGATATCAGAACATTTTTCTTGGTTATCTCGTCAAATCTCGATGCCGAACGACTATTCCCCTTAAGTCTAAACACTATTTATAAAAATTATGACCGCAATTCGCATAGAAGCAGAAAATTATAAGTCAGGACAGGGTAACTATTACGACAAGTCAGCTGGTAACAATGGAGGTAAATACCGAACCGAGGATGTTGATATCTATGCATCAAAAAGTGCGAGTAATGGCTATCTAGTTGGCTACACTGAGGCTGGGGAATGGCTAACTTACGATGTCGATATTACTCAACCTGGAACTTACAAACTCGTTGCCCACGTTGCGTCAGCACAAAATTCTAGCATGAGTTTAAGTGGGTCTATAGGTGGGCAGCAAAAGCAAACTCAGTTTACCGGTACTGGCGGCTGGACAAATTGGACAGATGTCAATATTGGGACTTTCAACCTAAACACTGGAAAACAAACCTTACGTGTAGATGAACTGATAGGTGGCTTCAATATTGATTACTTCGAGTTGGTTCCGGTAAACAGTTCCAATGTTGGAAATCCAGGAAACAGTTACAATCTAGGCAATATTGTAAATAGTCGTATAGGTAGCAATACATACACGGGTGGAGATGGAATTGATACTATTTCTTATGCCCACTCACCAAGTGCTATTGTGGCTAACCTGAGTACAGGAATTGTCACTCACAACCTACCTAACTCTGCTGAACATCCACTCAAAATAATGCCAGTAGGGGATTCTATCACTTATGGTTTAGCTAAAACAGGGGATACAGGATCCTATCGCGATGATTTATGGAAATCATTAACAAATAACGGTTATAGTATAGACTTTGTTGGACCACAATCTAGTGGACCTGATGGTTTTGACAAGGATCATGCTGGGTTTCCTGGGTGGACTATTACTAATGTTTCCGATTCAATCAATGGTTGGATAAGCACCTACAAACCAGATAAAGTGCTGTTGATGATCGGGACAAATGACATTCTTAAAAGTGATAACCCAACTCAAGCACCTAATCGACTGAGCAATCTGATTGACCAAATTCTCAATCAGTCACCGGATACTCAAGTGCTAGTTGCCGCAGTTCCACCAGTTGATAAAAACTATCCTAAGCCGGGAGCAACCTTCTGGCAGCAAATAATGGATTACAATTCCCAAATCCCTGGGATTGTGAACTCTAAAGTGAGTCAAGGCAAAAATGTCACTTATGTAAATATTAACGGTTCATTACAAGAAAGTGATCTAACTGATGGTGTTCACCCTGGCACAAATGGTAACAGCAAAGTTGCCAAGACATGGTATGATTCACTACTGCAAAGTAATACTGGTACAGATAAGATTTCCAACTTTGAAAACATCGTTGGATCGAAATATAATGACGTTATTACAGGCAATAGTGGTAACAACATTATAGATGGAGGCGGTGGTAATGACATACTTACAGGTGGAGGTGGCAACGACACATTTGTTCTCAGACCTGATCAAGGAACAGTAAGAATTACTGACTTTACTATTGGGAAGGATATCTTGGGATTATCTAATGGTATAAAGTTTGACCAATTAGTGTTTGAGCAAGGAACAGGTGGTAATTTAAATGACGGTGTAATTGGATACAACGGGAAAACGATAGCTATGTTAAACGGAGTACAAGCAGGTGCACTCACTCCTAATTCATTTATTACTGTATAAACTCTAGAGAAACTAGCTCATGACTCGCGTTCAAGTAACTGATAGCCATTGGATTGGCGATCGCTGTCCACTCACTCTGATTGCAGGTCCTTGTGTGATTGAATCAGAAGAGTTCACACTTTATATGGCACAAGAAATACGCAAAGTGTGCGATCGCCTAAATATCTCGTTAATATTCAAATCTTCTTTCGACAAAGCCAATCGTACTTCAGTCGACTCATTTCGAGGACACACTTTAGAAAGCGGACTAGCAATCCTGCAAAAAGTCAAACAGGAAGTAGATATCCCAGTGCTGACTGATATTCACGAAAGTTACCAAGCCGCGCCTGTCGCTGAAGTTGTTGATGTCCTCCAAATCCCTGCCTTTCTCTGTCGCCAAACTGATTTACTACTTGCCGCCGCAGCAACAGGTAGAGCAATAAATGTCAAAAAAGGACAATTTCTCGCTCCTTGGGATATGAAAAACGTTGTTCGTAAGCTTGAAGCAGGAGGAGCCAAGAACATTCTACTAACAGAAAGAGGAACCTCGTTTGGTTACAACACCCTTGTTGTAGATTTCCGCTCACTTCCCCAAATGAGGCAACTAGGCTATCCTGTAGTCTTTGACGCTACCCATAGCGTTCAAATGCCAGGAGGACAAGGAAATAAATCTGGTGGACAAAGAGAATTCGTCCCTTACCTAGCCAAAGCAGCAGCAGCGGTTGGTATTGACGCTCTGTTTATGGAAGTTCATGAGAATCCAGATACTGCTCTCAGTGACGGTCCAAATATGGTGAAGTTAGCAAATTTGGAATCAATCCTTAAACAAGTTGTTAGCATTCGTGATGCCCTAGAGGGCTCTTAAACAGTGATCAGTGATCAAGGCGTATGGTGAGGGCTTAAACCCAAAGATAAACACATTATTCTTGACTGATAACTGATAACTGTTCACTGTTCACTGTTCACTGTTTTTATCATGAACCTAAAGCCTGATTTTCAAGCTCGTTTATCGCAGGTGAAACTGCTAGCGTTGGATGTTGATGGTGTACTTACTGATGGAGGACTTTACTATACCGAAAGTGGAGAAGAGTTAAAAAAATTCAACGTTAAGGATGGGCTGGGAATCAAGTTAGTCATGCAAGCTGGAATTGAAGTTGCTGTCATTACCACCAGCACATCTGTCGCAGTAGTGCATCGCGCCAAAAAGCTAGGTATTAAACACACGTTCATTGGGATTGAAGATAAATTAACCGTCCTGAAAAAACTCTGTGAGGATTTGAATTTATCTTTGGCTCAAGTTGCTTATGTGGGAGACGATATTGTTGATTTACCAGTTATGCAGGCTGTCGGTTGTCCTATAACAGTAGGTGATGCCATGCCACAAAATCAAGCCTGTGCTTTATATGTCACCAAATTGACAGGTGGACATGGTTGTGTTAGAGAGATTTGCGATATTTTAGTAGCAGAGATAACATCGCACAGTAAAAATGTTTAGCTCTACCCATTTATTGCCTTTTTTGAGAGGGAGTACAGAAGCAGCGAATGACCAATAGTCAGCGTGTTAGACGAATTGTTACCTGTCAAGGCAGTATTCAATTAGTAACTGCCTTATCTGTACTTCGCTATCGAGAACAACAACACAACCAAAATTGTATCTACGAAAACAATCTCGTTATTTATGATCTTTATGCACCTGAAAGCCAAATTGACGAATTTGCCGCTTTTATCAAAAAAATGGCCCAAAAGCTGACTGACTGGCAGTCAATAACTTATATTAAGTCTGAGCAGATCAATGATATTGTTAACAAACTAAACTCTAGTAGTCCCGCTAATATATTCCAGATGGTACGCTCTCTGGTAGGTATTGAATCAGCTGATGAAATTTACTTATCTAGAAACTGGCAGTTTAGCAATCAACTTTTCATCAATGTTTATCAATCAGCCGAAAAAATTTGCTATGGAGATAGTATTGGTCTGTATTTCTCATCTACCTCAAAAGCTTTTTTTGGAACGGGAAATCAACCTAAAGAAAATTCCTTAACTTTGCCAAAAGTGATTTTTAAAAGGTTATCTTGGTGCAAAGATAAAACTAGCTCAATAAAAGAATTTGTAAGAGAGAAACTAGAACTCAAAACGGTACTGGGGACTATAGACTTTGATGCTGGATACTTTGTCTTACCTGATATTCTAGACGAAGTTCCCCCAATGCCAACTATCAAGCTAGACAAAAGTTTCATACTAGATACATTTGAGAAACTTGGAATTTTAGCAGATTCAAACTATATAACTCACTTTCAAGAAAAAATTACTGGTCTTCCAGTCGTTGTTTTGCTGACTTCTAATTTATCAGAAGCAACTCGAATCTCCTTCAATAATGAGATTTTTGCCTATCGAGAATTCTTACTCTCTCAAAAAATCGAACAAAATACAGTCCTAGTGATCAAGCCTCATCCTAGAGATAACATAAATAAAATTGAAAAATTAAAGCATAATCTATCTGATATTTTTTCTAAAATCGTAGTGCTATCAGAACCGGAAATGTTTTATATACCGTTTGAAATTTTCTTTTTAAAGGCTTTTTTTTCGAGAGATTTAAAACTTAAGGATAATATTAGAATTTTTGCTGTTAGTTCTGCTTGTATCTCCCTCAAGTTACTATTTTCTGTTCCTAGTGTAGTTGGCTTTGGTGACGAAATTACAACTCGATTGTTTAATGAAAATTTCGTAGATGGTAGACTAGCTCACGAACATGCTCTTAGAGCAGCAGTTGAAAATCTTGAAACTAAGAATGGTTCTACTACCACAACAGGACAAAATTAAAAAGGAATCTGATTGGTGTTGTAAAAACTCTTCCCTGTTCCCTGTTCCCTATTCCCTGTTCCCTGTTCCCTGTTCCCTTTTATATATGAAATATCTTAATCTCGGTTGTGGCTACCGCTTTCATCCTAAATGGACTAACGTTGATTTTACCTCAACAGGAGAAGGTGTCATTGCCCATAACCTCACTCAAGGTATCCCGTTTCCCGATAATTTCTTTCACGTCGTCTATCATTCCCACGTTCTGGAACATTTTTCTAAGGGATCAGCTAAAGCATTTATTGAGGAGTGCTATCGTGTTTTGCATCCTCAAGGGATTTTAAGAGTTGTGGTTCCAGATTTAGAGCAGTTAGCTCACGTTTATTTACATGCTCTTAATGAAGCTATTGCAGGTTCTGATCAATGGGCACATAATTATGAGTGGATTTTACTAGAAATGTATGACCAAACTGTGAGAAACTATTCTGGAGGAGAAATGGCAGCATATCTCTTCCAAGAACACATTCCCAATCAGGAATTTGTTCTGACTCGCTCTGGAACAGAAGCGAAAAACTTAAGAGAAATCGGGCGTCTACACCGACAAGCAAATCAAATAGCACCAAAAGCGAAACCTGAAGGGCTTTTAAAAAAGCTCCACCGCTTTGTTGTTTCTCCTAGTTATCGACGTGAGTTACTACTCAAGTTTTTACTGGGTGAAGAATATAACGCTTTACAAATAGGGCGTTTTCGCCAAAGTGGAGAGGTTCACCAATGGATGTATGACCGCTATTCTCTAACAACTTTACTAGAGAAATGCGGCTTTGAAAAAACTGTCGTCCAGGATGCAACTACAAGCTACATAACAGGTTGGGTTGATTTTCATCTGGATACAGAACCAGGTGGGATGATCTATAAACCTGACTCCATTTTTGTAGAAGCTATTAAACCAGCAATCTCACAATCCTGAAAAACTAAAATGTCTAATTCTGTGAATTATCCTTCAATATCAGTAGTCATTCCTTCATTCAATCAAGGTCAGTATATAGAAGAGACTCTACTGTCTGTAATTGGTCAGCAGTATCCTAATTTAGAGATATTGGTAATTGATGGTGGTAGTACAGATAATACAGTTGAAATTTTAGAACAGTATTCCAGCCATATCTCATACTGGCATTCCAAACCAGACAAAGGACAGGCTGATGCAATTAATCAAGGAATGAGTCTTAGTTCTGGTGATGTAGTTTGTTGGCTAAATTCTGACGATATGTATTTACCCGGAACACTATTAGATGTAGGTAAAAGGTTTATTGGACGTACTAATAAAAGTCATCTGATTTACGGTGCTGCCGTGACTATTGACGAGAGTGGAAAAACATTGGATAGCACTGCTCAAACTGGTGCGCCGTTTGAACAATTTAGATTGACTTATCTGGATTTTATTGTACAGCCCAGTTCTTTCTGGACTCGAACTTTATGGGAGCAGACTGGAAACTTAAATATTAAATATAACTATATTCTGGATTGGGATTGGTTCATTAGAGCATCAAAATTGATAGAGTTTGAGTATATTCAGAAGTTTTATTCTATATATCGATTCCATCCACTTCACAAAACGTCTAATGGAGGTGCGAAAAGACGAGAAGAAATTTTAGAAGTAGTAAATAAGTATTCATCAAAATACTGGCAAATTTTGTATTCAGAAGTGAATAGAAAATATCAAATTATAAAGAAACAAAATGATTTAATGCAGCGCTTTAGAATACCCAGAAGGCATTCTATATTACCAATATTGTTTCCAAAAACAATGTCGCTTACTAAGCAAAAACAAGATTTTCAAACTGTTTTGTTAATGTATGGAATTTGAAGTTATAGAAGAGAAGAATTTACTAGATTCACTTAGTATCCTTCATATTAATACCTGGGGTGGAATAGGTGGAGCTTTTATTGCTTCACAACGTCTACACCAGGGGTTACTAAACTCAGGGTTGGGTTCTATTTTAGCTTACGGCAGAGTATTAAATAACAGTGATAGAGAACTCACAAATTCTGAATTTTACAGAAAACTTTATGAAAAAAATAATAAAATAGAAAAAATTTCTATTAATTTTTTTCAAAAAATAGGCTTAAATGATATTGGCAAAATATCAACATTTTCTTTGAAAAATAAGGACTATTTTAATAAGGCAGATATAATAAATTTTCATAATATTCACAGCGACTATTTTTCATACCTTGCCTTACCGGGAATAACAAAAAATAAGCCTGCCATCTGGACTTTACATGATATGTGGGGCTTTACAGGACACTGTGCTTATAGTTATAACTGTTTAAAGTGGCAAAATGGCTGCGGGAAATGTCCTTATCCTGATTCTCAACCATCAATTCAGCGAGACGCAACCCGTATAGAGTGGAAATTAAAAAACTGGGTTTATACCCGCTCGAATATAACTATAGTGACTCCCAGTATTTGGCTTACTCGGGCAGCACAAGAAAGTATGCTCAACCGCTTTCCAATTTATCATATTCCTTATGGTATTGACACAAAGCTTTATCAACCACTAGACCCTTTACATTGTCGGTCAATTCTTGGTATTCCAACAGGGAAAAAAGTTTTGATGTTTGGAGCGCAAATTTTGACGGATTCTCGTAAAGGTGGCAATCTACTATTACAAGCGCTTGCAAAATTACCTGCATCTGTGAAAGCTGAAACTGTGCTTTTAACTCTCGGCGATGGCGGTGAAGCAATTTCTAATGCTGTGGGAATTGCTTGTATTAATCTAGGTTACGTCAGTGGCGATCGCCTGAAATCCGTCGCTTATTCTGCGGCGGATTTCTTCGTTTTTCCTACCCGTGCTGATAATCTCCCACTTGTATTGCAAGAAAGCATGGCTTGTGGTACCCCAATGGTTTCATTCAAAGTTGGTGGTGTTCCTGATCTTGTTCGTCCCGGTGTCACTGGTTATCTAGCTACACCAGAGAATGTAGATGATTTATGTAATGGAATTATAGAACTGTGGGAAAATGATACTCTTCGGCAGCTTATGGGTCAGAATTGTCGACAGATCGCACTTGCTGAGTACTCTTTAGAAATCCAAGCACAACGATACATCGAGTTGTACCGTCAGACTTTGAAGGGGAGGGGGCATGGGGCATAGGGCATGCCCCATGCCCCATGCCCCATTCCCTTCTTTACAAAAGAGGCTAAAAATTTGAAAACTATTGCTTTATTTGACTACCTTAGTAATGGTCATCACCTTGCTTACATCAGGCTATTTAGCAAAACTTTTCTAGAGATGGGTTATCAAGTGATAGCTTTCTTTCCAGAACCAGATGAAATTAGTAAATGGGTTGCTTTACATTCTTCAGAACATATCCAAAATTTTCGTGCTTTTAAAGTCCAAGAACCTAACAGACCAGTATTACCCATTATTGGTCAATTACCTCAACCGGTATTTACCTTCTTTAGGTGGATAGATACAGCCGCAGCTATACGAAAAGCTTCATCAAAGATAGGATACACACCAGATTTGGTTTTTTTATGTTGGCTTGACAGCTACCTCAGCAACTATTTAAATCATCATATCATCGAGAAAATTTTTCCTTACGCTTGGTCTGGGTTGTATTTTCATCCAAACAACTTACAATTTAAGCAGCATGTTTTACCAATTCTTAAAACTCCTCTAACTCATTATGCTGTTGCTCAGTCTTCTCGATGCTCTGGTATAGCGCTTCTCAATGAAATTGAAGCTAGAAAATTACAGAATAAAGTTAATAATCCTGTATTTATATTCCCAGATATTGCAGATGAATCATCACCTGATCCAGATTATGTCGTTGCGCAAAAAATTCGCTCCCAAGCTGGGACTAGAAAAATAGTAGGTTTGTTTGGTCTATTAAGCAAACGTAAGGGATTATTAACCCTTTTGGAAGTTGCAGAAAAGTCAGTTAATGAGAACTGGTTCTTTGTTTTTGCTGGACCATTGAATGAAGTGGATTTATCTCCTGAAGATTTTGCAAAAATTAAGAATATAGTGGAATCAAAACCAAGCAACTGCTTTTTTCATTTTGAGTCAATTCCTGAAGGAGCAAAATTTAATGCGCTAATAAATGTTTGTGATGTTTTATTTGCCGCTTATGAAAATTTTAATTCTAGCAGTAACATTTTAACTAAAGCAGCAATTTTTGAAAAGCTTGTTATTGTTAGTGAGGGTTTTTGCATAGGTGAAAGAGTGAAAAACTTTCAATTAGGTTTAACTATTCCCCAAGGAAATGTGAGGAAGTGTATTGAAGCGTTAAACAACCTTTTTAATCTTACTCAGATAAAACCAGACTTTGAAGGCTATAGACGTTTTCACTCTGTTGAGCAGCTACGTAAAGAATTCAATGCTATTTGCCATAAAATAGGTTAGTTTAATGAAAGTTTTACACCTCAGTACTTATGATCTTGTAGGCGGTGCATCTCGGAGCTCTTATCGATTGCATCAAGGTCTAAAAAAAATTGGTGTGACTTCACAAATGCTGGTACAGAGCAAGCATAGTGATGATAAAACTGTTATTGCAACAGAACCAAAGTCAGGGGTGAAAAGAGCGATCGCCAAATCTAAAGCACTTGTGAATGATTTGCCGCTTAAACTGTACCCCCAGCGCAACTCACCGATGTTTTCGGCTCAGCTATTTCCTGATGCGATCGCTCGCAAAATTAGTAAAATTGCTCCAGATATCATCAATTTGCATTGGGTGTGCAATGGATATTTACAAATTGAAACTCTTAGCAAATTCGAGCAGCCTATTGTATGGACTCTTCAGGACATGTGGGCTTTTACTGGTGGATGTCACTACACTCAGGAGTGCGATCGCTATACAACTTCCTGCGGCGCTTGCCCTCAACTTGAGAGTAGCAAAAACAGAGACTTATCGTATAAAGTATGGCAACGTAAACTCAAAGCTTGGAATAACCTTAATATTACGGTTGTGACTCCCACTCAATGGCTGGCTGAATGTGCTCGTGCCAGTTCGATTTTTCGCGATCATCGAGTGGAGGTTATTCCCTTTTGTCTTGATACCAACACCTATAAACCAGTTGATCGCCAGTTAGCACGAGAGTTGCTTAAATTACCTCAAGATAAGCAGCTTGTACTGTTCGGAGCAATTAGTGCAACTAGCGATCGTCGAAAAGGCTTTCACTTGCTACAAGCAGCTTTGCAAAAACTGAGCCAAACTAGCTCGAAAGAAAAGTTAAACGTTGTCGTTTTTGGTGCATCTCAACCTGAAAACCCAGTAAATCTAGGATTTGAGTCTCACTACTTGGGTCACTTATACGACGATATTTCTTTAGCACTAACTTACTCAGCCGCTGATGTCATGATTGTACCTTCAATTCAAGAAGCATTTGGACAAACGGCTTCCGAATCTCTTGCTTGTGGAACTCCAGTAATCGCATTCAATGCAACCGGTTTAAAAGATATTGTTGATCATCAAGAAAACGGTTATCTAGTTAAACCCTACGAAACAGACGACTTTGCTCAAGGGATCGCTTGGGTACTAGAAGATACTGAAAGACACCAAAAACTGTGTGAATCGGCTCGTCAAAAAGCAATAAGAAAATTTGCTCTCAAGTTACAAGCTCGCCACTATCAGTCTTTGTATGCTGACATCCTTAACGGTATCACTTATGAAGAAAAATATAGAAATCTCTAGAGTCAGAGGCTATATTTTTCTTCAGCACATATTTTTTTATGACTTCAAACAGGTTTGCTATCTCAATTGAAAATTGACTATGTGTTTGAAATAGCAATTCATAGTTTTGCTTTAAAGAAGCAAGATAAGATGGGCTAAAAGGTTTAGTAGAATAAGGTGTAACCAGCAAATAATCTCCTGTAGATATTTGCTCAACATTATCAGTCTGAAAAACAGTGTAAGGCGAAGGAGGATTTGCTCTTTCTTGAGAAAAGAGCAAATGGTTATCTATAGGTAAATCAGATTTTAAGTTAAATTGTTGGGTTGTTAACCCTCTATATTCGAGGAACTCAGCAAGACTGTGGTACAACTCAATACCAGTACCTCTACTAACACCATCCAAAAAGATGCTAGCTCGCTGATTTGGATATCTAGTAGTGATATCATGAACTATAAAACTCAACATTTGATTAAAATTTATTGTCTCATTCTTATGAGAAATCAAATTATTAAATCCTTGAGGTAATGTAGTTGTCAGTAGAAACCCAGCAAGAGCAATAACACTCCATCGCCGCCAAGCAGTTAAATTTTTTTCTACTTTGGTGAAGAAAAAAACTAAAGCTGGAATAGCAAAAATATATGCAGGCAGCAAATAATACTGGGAATAAATATGAAATCTAAAAAATACAGATACATAAATTGTTGCAGCCAACAGCATACTATCGTATATTGGTTCAACTGGACGTTTCTTGACTAAAACTTGATAAATACGGCATGCAGTAAAAGGTAATAAACCAAATAACAATATAGGGTCAGATTTCTTATAAAAAGAAAAGAAATTAAGATTATGGGCAACTACTTTATGGGATTCGCTGTAACTTGAAGACGTGTTTAAATACACATATACAATATATATTATAACAAATACAGAGCAACTTATTAAAAGAAGAATATCTAGAATTTTTATCTTCAATTTTGAAGTCTTCCACGAAAATATCAAATGAAAGAAAGAAAAAGTACCGATTGCTAAAAACGTCGGTTCTTTATAGTAAAGTGCAAGATTAGCAAAAATAAGACTGATAAAACCTGGTATTAACGATTGTTTAAAGTTTTTCTCCTCTAAATAGCTAAAATACGAGTATATAAAAACTGCTGAACAAAAGATTGCCCCTCGTTCTCCAACTATAAATCTCGACCATGCAAGGGTAAAGCCTGGTAAAAGTAATAGAAAGAATAAAGTGATAATAGTGAAATTTGTATTATTAGTAATACGTTTTATGATTTTGTAAACTATTAGAGTGAATAAAATTAATTGGAACGCGTTAAATGCCCAGTATAAAGTAGGTGTTGGTGGAAAGAATTTGCTTAATAGATAATATTCCTGAGTATTAAGTGGTTCAAAACGACCGTTTTCATTATTAACAAAAATAAAGCTTTTGCCAATTTGTATGGTATTCAAAAATACATGATCATCAATTATCCAAAATTGAGGATTAATAATCAAAAAACAAGCATACGCTACCAGAGAGATGCAAAACAGAAGTTTAACAGTGTTCATAATTTTCACAACAGAGATTTAAGAGAGAACTATCATCATCTTCTTTATGGCTTCGGTTTAGGCTATTAATGGTAGAAACCTGTTTCCCTGAATTTTGAATAGATTCTTATTCTACAAGACTGTACTTGGTATAGTTTGTAAAAATTTTTATACCTAATTAAGATTTTTTCGGTCAACGCCAGACTCAAGCAACACACGAGACGCGAAGAATCTTGGACACGAAGACGCGCTTAATTTTTTACGTGGAGATTCTTTTACAGAGGGCGTCGAAAATTAACTCCTCTTGGAGAAGGTTACGGAGCAATGGCACTCTTGTAAAGGTGAAACTGTTGGCAGGACTGGCTCTCCTACACCTAACACCCTGTTTATTGTCTATAAAAGTTACGCTAGAAAATCAGGAATATTCCTGATAGCAGGATTGTGTCAAGAAGTAGTTATCTGGGTAGGAGCTGTGTAGCGCTTTGACTGTTAGCTTTTTAGGCAGCAGTCAACTATCAACCTTTAACGTACCTCGAAGTTATCGTCTTTGAAGTCCAGTAGGAAAAAGCAACATGAAAGTACTAGTTACAGGCTCAAGTGGTTTAATTGGCTCCGAAGCTGTTACATACTACGACAGAGAGGGTCATCATGTTATTGGTGTAGATAACAACATGCGTGCTAACTTCTTTGGCGCTCCAGGAGACACAACTTGGAACCTTAACCGTCTCAAAGAAACTACGAAGCATTTTGAACATCACAATATTGACATTCGCGATCGCCAAAGCCTCTTTGAATTATTTGAACAAAATGCCTTTGACTTAGTGATACACTGTGCTGCTCAACCCTCTCACGATAAAGCTTGTCAAATTCCCCTGTTAGACTTTGAAGTTAACGCTCTAGGGACTGTGAATTTACTAGAAGCAACTCGACAGTTCTGTCCTGATGCAGTCTTTATTCACATGAGTACCAACAAAGTTTATGGTGATGCTCCTAACGAAGTTCCCTTGATCGAGATGGAAAAACGATACGACTACGCAAGACAAGAAGATTTCAACGGGATTTCTGAAGAGTGCCGTATTGATAGATGCTTGCACTCTCTGTTCGGTGCTTCTAAAACTTCTGCTGATGTTGTAGCTCAGGAATATGGTCGTTACTTTGGCATGAAGGTAGGAATCTTTCGAGGGGGTTGCTTAACTGGACCTTCTCATTCAGGAGTTGAGTTGCACGGATTTTTATCGTATCTAGTTAAAGTAGCAGTTAGTGGTGGTACGTACAAGGTGTTTGGCTATAAAGGTAAACAAGTACGAGATAATATCCACAGCTACGATGTCATTCAAGCTTTTGAAGCATTTCGACACAATCCCCGCGCAGGAGAAGTTTACAATTTAGGAGGCGGTCGTTCTAATAGCGTATCAATCTTAGAAGCATTTGATCTAATCGAGAGTCTCACAAGCCGTAAGGTAAATTGGGTTTATCTTGATGAGAACCGCATTGGCGATCATATCTGCTACATTTCTGATTTGAGCAAGATGAACTCTCATTTCCCAGAATGGGGGATTACTTTGAGCCTGGAAGAGATTCTTCAGGAAATAGTAGTAGCTCAAGGTCAACATTATGCAGGAGTTTAGTCAGAAAAAAAAACTTGACTTTGCGGGCACTCAAGTCAGTAGTAATTTAAATTCAGCCCAAACCCCGAAGGGCGATCGCAAGATCATGCTGTTTAACCTTTCAACTAGCGGTCATCATCCTAGTTATATCCTGCATCTCATAAGGTTTTGGGGTGAGCATGATTTACCAGGTTCTCTGAATATAGTCGTATCACCTAAGTTCATCCAACAACACACTGATATTGTTGACTTGGCTAGGAAATATGGTCAAGAAAAGGTGAACTTAGTACCAATCACTATTGATGAAACTGCCGCACTTTTACCTCACTCGAATTATTTAAACAGGAAGCTGTATTTTTTCCAAGAGTGGCGATTAGTCTACTCTTATGCTGAGTCGCTTAAAGCAGATCATTGCCTGCTAATGTACTTTGATACAATACAGATCCCAATGGCTGTTGCAAAAAAGTTTCCTTGTTCTGTCTCTAGTATCTACTTTAGACCAACTTTTCACTACAATCAGTTTGATCACTACAAACCAACTTGGAAAGATAGTTTACAGCAGTCGCAAGAAAAACTCATACTATCTTTAGCTCTGCGTCATCGTCAGTTAAAAACTTTGTTTTGCCTAGACCCGTTTGTAGTAAAGTACTTAGACAAATTTAACACTACTGTAAAAAATGTCTATTTACCAGATCCAGTACAGATCTACAATGACACTGCCATAACAACAAAGAAACTACGAGAGAGCCTAAATATTGATCCTTCGAGAAAAATATTTCTCTTATTTGGTAGCTTAGATGGGCGTAAAGGATTACACCAATTACTGGAAGCAGTTTCGTTACTTTCGCCCGATGTTTGTCAGCAAATATGCTTGTTATTGGTGGGACCAATTGATAACAGTGTTAAATCGCACGTCGACAACCGTGTGATTCAGATTTCTCAGTCTTTGCCAATACAGATTATCACCCATAACCAGTTTATTGCTGACCACGAAATTCAAGCATACTTCAAACTAGCAGACGTTATTTTAGCCCCATACCAACGTCATGTAGGTATGAGTGCAATTTTAGTTAGAGCTGCTACTGCTCAAAAGCCCGTTTTATCTTCAAACTATGGACTGATGGGAGAAATCACACGCCGATATCAGCTAGGTATAACAGTTGACTCGACTATACCACATCAAATTGCTCTAGGTTTAGCTCAATTTGTAAATACATCTCCAGAAAAATTTGGCGATTCTACAAAAATGAAGACATTTGCAGAGCAGAATACAGCTGAAAAGTTTGCTAGTGTAATTTTCCAACACGTATGACAACCAAAAAAACTGTTGCTTTTTTTGACCTTTCCATAACCTCAGATAGTCCTATAGGTAGTTGTATTCTCCAAATACTTAGAGGTCTGTGTGAGGAATATCAATTCATAGTGTTTGCAGATAGATTTGAAAATCCAGCACCAGACAAGATTGAATGGATACGTGTACCCATACCAGAAAAGCCAGTTTTTTTACGCTTCATGACATTTAAATGGCTAGCTCCTCAATATTATAAAAAATACCTTTCTTCTAAAGACAAGCCTCAACTAGTCATTGGTACTGATGGAGAATTTGCTAACTGTAATATCTGCTATGCACATTTTTGTCATAAAGCATACCTAAAAGAGCATAGGATTAAGGCTAGCTTGCTCAGAAAAATAGCCAGAGAAATCAATCATCGATTCAACGCAAGTGCTGAAGCTGAGACATTTGCTCATGCTCAAGTCATTGTTGTTCCATCTGCAGGGTTAGCAGAAGAACTCACCCACACTTATGGTACATCTGTTAAACAGAAAATTACTAAAATTCCCAATCCAGTTGAAGTTAGCAGTTTTAGCCGTCCTAGCTCATTTGATGCTGAACCATGGCGCGCAAAACTCGGATTTCGTCCAGATGATGTGGTGTTGATATTTGTAGCTTTAGGTGATTTTGAGCGTAAAGGTCTAAAGTTGTTACTTCAAGCTCTAGCAAATATTAGAGATGCTACCACGAAACTATTGGTTGTGGGTGGTTCTCAACATGAGGTTAGAGAATACGAACTGATTCGGGATCAATTAAATTTGTCAGATAGCGTTGTGTTTGTAGGTTTTCAGACGGATGTCCGTCCTTTTCTATGGCTATCTGATTTATTTGTTTTTCCCTCTAATTATGAAACTTTTTCGTTGGTCACTTTCCAAGCAGCCGTTGCTGGTTTACCAGTTATGGTTACTAACCTTTACGGTGTTGAAGAGTTTTTAGAGGATAAGGTAAATGGCTGGTTAGTTGAGCGGGATACGATGGTGATCGCACAAGCGTTGAAAACTGTACTCGAAAATAGAGACAAGCTACCTCAAATAGGTGCTGCTGCAAATGCTACAGCTTCTAAATACAATAAATCTATTTTTGTCGAGCGTTGGCGCTTACTTTTAGAGTCACTTATATAGAAAAGTATTTAGTAATTATGATTACTACACCTACCTTAGAAAAAAAATTAGAAAAAGTCACAGATCATCCTCGTATTGCGTGGCTTTTGCCTTCTATGGAAGGAGCAAGTTACTGGCATCCTTTATTCAGTGAATTTACAAAACTTTTTCCAAAAACAACTGTGTATACAGGTTTTTGGACTGGGTTTGCTCCAGGGTATGAAAACTCATTTGCTGTTAAAGTCGTAGGAAAAACAAAGTTTATAAGTACAACCCAATCAGGAGAATCGTATTCACGAGGATTTATAGTTGTTTCTCCAGCTATTGTTGTGGAAATCCTTAAATTTAAACCGCAATTAATATTTGCAAATGGGTTTTCAATATGGAGTTTATTTGCTTTAATTCTCAAACCAATAACCAAGTGGCGGGTTATCCTTGCTGTTGAAGGGAGCTCACCTAACGTAGACTATCGAAACTCACCACTTCGCTTATTTTTCCGCAGAAAGATGGTTCAGTTTGTTGATGCTCTGATTACGAACAGTGAAGCAGGTAAAAATTACCTAACTGAGATTCTTGGAGCTAAGCCAACCAGCGTTTTTACGAGACCCTACGAAGTACCAACCTCAAAAGCCATGTCAATGGTTTTAAGAGATGTTCAATTAAACCAGGAAGAGTTACAGCGACCTATATTTTTATTTGTCGGACAGTTAATTCCTAGGAAAGGCTTACATCTACTACTAAAAGCTTGTTCCATTCTTAAGCAACGAGGATACAGTAACTATACGTTAATGGTGATTGGTCAAGGAGAGGACAGAGAAAAACTGCAAGATATTAGTCGAGATTATCAGATAGAAGGATCTGTGAAGTGGGTAGGGTGGGTTGATTATAGCCACATGGGAGATTATTTTCAATTCGCAGATATTTTCATACTGCCTACCTTGGAAGATACTTGGGGAATGGTAGTGTTAGAAAGCATGACTTTTGGTAAGCCGATCTTATGCTCAAAATGGGCAGGAGCATCAGAATTGGTGATTTCAGGGCAGAATGGGTACCTTTTTGACCCGCACAATCCTCAAGAAATAGCTGACGCTATGTATCACTTTATTAGTACTCCTAGCTTGATTCAGTCAATGGGGGAACGCTCTCGACAAATGATAGCTGAACATACCCCTGAAGCAGCAGCAAGGTTTCTCGCTGAAGTTACTAATCACACTTTAAGGGGATATGTTTGATGAAAGTTCTTTTATCAGCTTACGCTTGTGAACCAGAAAAAGGTTCTGAACCAGCTATAGGGTGGAACGTAGCAAGGGAATTAGCTAAGTACTATGATATCTGGGTTTTGACTTCAAACTGTCATCGTTCAGGTATTGAAGCAGAACTAGCACACAATCCATTACCTAACTTACATTTTGTTTACTTTGATCCCTTTAGCTGGGTGTTGGATTGGTCTCAGGACAGGAAAACAGTACAGTGGGGGGTGCAGTTGCATTACTATCTTTGGCAAATATGGGCTTATTTTGTAGTCCGAAAACTGCATTCAGAGATTAACTTTGACCTTGCACATCATGTAACTTATGTACAATACGCAAGACCAAGCTTTATTTCACTGCTTCCAATTCCTTTTCTGTGGGGTTCTGTTGGCGGTGGAGAATCAGCTCCCAAAGCTTTTTGGCAGGACTTTAGTTTACGTGGAAAGATTTACGAATCTCTACGAAGTTTAGCCCGTTGGGTAGGTGAACATGATCCGTTTGTCCGTCTGACTGCTCGACAAAGTATATTAGCGTGGGCGACAACTGAAGACACAGCTACTCGATTACGCTATTTAGGAGCTAAAAACGTACAGGTATATCCGGCGATCGCGTTACCGAAAGATGAGTTAGAAATATGTGCTGAACCCACCACCCTCAATAGTTCGCCAGTGAGATTTATTAGTGTGGGTAGGTTTTTGCATTGGAAAGGCTTTGATTTGGGTGTACGTGCTTTTGCTCAGTCAAACCTCAGTAAAGAGGTGCAGTATTGGCTTGTAGGAGATGGAGTTGAACAGCAAACGCTAGAGGAGCTAACTATAGAGCTAGGTATTGCCCAGAGCGTTAAGTTTTGGGGTAAATTGTCTCGCGAAGAAACCTTGCAAAAGTTACGAGAGTGTCATGTCTTGGTTCATCCTAGCCTGCACGATTCGGGAGGAGGTGTATGTTTAGAGGCTATGGCTGCTGGACTTCCTGTTATTTGTTTAGATTTGGGTGGTCCGTCGCTTCAGGTTACACGAGAAACTGGTTTTAAAATTCAAGCCCATACACCCGAACAAGCAGTAAGTGAATTGGCTACGGCGATGAATTGTTTAGCCAAAGATTCAGAACTGCGATCGCGCATGGGACGCGCAGGTCAACACCGAATACGTGAAAGTTTTGTTTGGGAATCTAAAGGGCAATTCTTAGCCAGTGTGTATCAAGATATCTTGAACAAAACTTATCCACAAGCCCCACCGCTCATGTTGGACAAAACCTAGTTTAGTTAACTTTACGGCTAATGAATTTATACACAACTTTATTACATATAACGCTTTTTCTTAGTGGACTGACAGATTTCGTACGTAGATTTAACCTAGGTTCCATAAGTGCTTTAGGTGTACTGACTGTTCTTTTAGCCCTAGCTAGCTGGGTTTTAGTTTTTAGTCGCCCCAAGATGCCCAAAACTGTACTCAATGTGTCTGGGTTAATTGTATTTATCTTAGTACAAATCATCATCTGGATATGGTACATGCACACAAACACCCTACCAGTGGTCAGTGCAATTCAGAACTTGTCAGTATTTGTGGGATTTGTAGGATTTATTGTTCTTAGTTCAATACAGAGTTACCGCACCTTCGATCTACCTCAGTACATGAGTTTGACTTTTACAAGATCTGCTAAATTGTCAGTCATAATTTATGGATTTAGTATTCTCATATCTGGTCCTGGGTCAAGCATGTTGATGAGTGCTCGTTCATTTGCCTTGTTTGCCATTGTTGGGCTTTCTTGGTTCGTGGGAATGTGGCGCTATCGCTTACCGGGAGGGCTATTATGGGGAATTGGCACGGTCTTGACTATTGCTTTTAGTTTCTCCCGCACAGCATTGATCATAAGTATACTTTTATTCCCTATATGTCAGACATCGTTGGCAACAGTCAAAGGGTGGCTGCGGATGATTTTCACTATTTTACTAATAGTGACCGTTTCATACTTGGCATTTAACTATGTACAACCCATACGCGATCGCTTTACGTCTGTAGGAGATAACGCTACCGTTGGTGGAGTTCAAGTTAACACATCCGGACGAAACGATGCTTGGCAAGTCGCATATGCATCAGCTATAGAATCACCTTGGATTGGTAAGGGTCCAGGTTCTGTAACAAATGCACTAGTGGCTTCTGGTTCTAATATCAATCACCCACACAACGACTACTTGCGGATTTTTCATGATTACGGTTTGATTGGCTTAATACTTTGGTTATTGGGATACGGCGGATTGATAGTTAAAAGCTGGCAAAACTGGCAATGGGCAGATCGTAATGATAAAACTAATGCTCATATTCACCTTGCTGCTTTTCTCGCTTTGGTTGCAGTGGCTCTAGCAATGGTTACGGATAACATCGTAGTATATATCTTTGCAATGAACCCTCTTGGAATACTATTAGGAGCTTCTTTAGGAAGTGCAAGTCGCCGTAAAAAAGATATTAAATTGGCGCGAAATTTAGCTCATACATTTGGCAATTTAGGGAACTTAGCTACATGAAAGTGCTAATGCTACATAACCGCTACCAACTTGCAGGGGGTGAGGATGGGGTGGTACAGGCTGAGAAGCAATTGCTAGAAGCAAATGGTCATCAAGTCTGTCTACTGGAAGTGAATAATGACGAGATCAAAACAGCTTGGGATAAAGCTGTAGCTGCTTTCAGCGCAGTTTACTCATATTCAGCAAAACAACAGGTTAACAAACAAATAGTACATTTTCGTCCTGATGTTGCTCATGTACATAACTTTTTTCCATTACTCTCACCTTCTGTATATGATGCTTGTCGGGAAAATAAAGTACCTGTTGTACAAACTCTTCATAACTATCGCTTAGCTTGTCCCAAAGCAATGCCTTTTCGAGATGGGAAGGTCTGTGAAGATTGCATTAATGAACTGATACCTTGGCAAGGTGTTGTACATAATTGCTACCGTAATTCATTGCTAGAAAGCTCAGTTGTTGCAGGAATGCTCACCTGGCACAAGCTACGTCGTACTTGGCTTGAAAGGGTAAATGCTTATATTGTTTTTACCCAATTTCAAAAAGAAAAAATGCTCCAGGCTGGACTTCCAGCACAAAAGATTCATATCAAACCTAATTTTATTTTTCCGCCCTCTTTTTCTGACCAGATTCAGCAGCGTAGCAACTACATACTTTTTATCGGTAGATTATCTCAAGAAAAGGGCGCTGCAGTCTTAATCGATGCGTATATTCAGCATAATTTATGCGTACCGTTAAAGATTGTTGGCGATGGTCCATTACGTGAATCGTTACAACAAAAAGTGCTAAATACTAATGCAGAGAAGTATATTGATTTTTTAGGTTTTAAAGATAAAAAAACAGTCTTTTCTCTTATGCAAGGGGCACAGTTTTTAATCTTTCCTTCAATTTGGTATGAGGGTTTCCCCTTAACGCTTGCTGAAGCTTTTTCTTGCGGTCTACCTGTACTCGTATCTAGATTAGGTGGTATGACGGAAATTGTAGAAAATGGGGTAACAGGGTTTCATTTTGAAGCTGAAAACCCATCTGATTTATCCGCTAAAATTGAATGGGCAATAACCCATCCCGAAACTATAAGTACTATGGGGAAAAATGCGCAGTATACTTATAAGACTAAATATACTCCGGAAACTAACTATCAGCAATTAATGGAAATTTACCAACAAGTTAGGGGAGGTAATGATGAAGGATGTGGTAAAATAAATATCTGAGTATGAAAAATCATTACCTGTTTAGGACTACCGCAAAACGTATCAGCAGCAGTATCTAGGATTTAGTAGCATTACGGATAACTTATTGTGATGTATAACAAATCCTATTGAAGAAGAAGTTAGGAGTCAGGCTCCATCAGGTAGCGGTTGAATCTCTACCTGATTGAAGACCGCCAAAGCCGAAGATTTGGTGAAGTTTTCATCATCTACCAGTAGCACAGAATTCAATGAATTCTGGCTCGTGACTCTTGAATTCTTTCTTGTTGTAGTTCAAAGAGAAACTAATTGAATGGAAACTACCTCCAGCAAAAACTCAACTACTGCGCATTCCAAGTCCGCCTACAGAGTTGATATTGATGGTCTAAGAGCGTTGGCAGTTATTGCTGTCATTATGAACCACTTTAACAAGAACCTCTTGCCCAGCGGTTATTTGGGCGTAGATATATTTTTTGTTATATCTGGTTTTGTTATCACTTCTTCTCTGTCAAAACGACCAAGCAAGAACTTCGGTGACTTCTTGCTTGGATTTTACACAAGACGTATCAAACGTCTTGTTCCTGCACTGGTGTTCTGTGTCTTCATCACCAGCATTCTGGTATGCATGTTCAGCGCCATTCCAGAAACGTCCCTTTGGACTGGCATGGCATCACTCTTTGGTATTTCTAATCTTTATCTGCTAAAGGACTCAACTGATTATTTTGCAACCTCCACAGAACTCAATACCTTTGTCCAAACTTGGTCTCTGGGTGTAGAAGAGCAGTTCTACTTTTTCTTTCCATTCATGGTTTGGTTCACAGGTTTCAGTCGCCTTACCGCCAAAGGAGCAAGAAATCTTTTTTGGGTTACTGGAGTGCTTTGTGTTGCATCTTTGGTTGTGTTCATTTATTTGAGTGAAACCCACGAACATGCTGCTTATTTTTTGATGCCTACACGCTTATGGGAGCTGGGAGCTGGTTGCCTAGTGTTTTTGGGTCTCAAGAATGCTGCTCCTTTCTTTGGTGTAATCAAGAATTTTCCTCCTTTGGTGGTGATTGTTGCTGTTATTGCGGTTTTATTCATCCCTATCGAATTCAAAGTCCAGGCAACCATTACTATGGTGCTCCTCACGGGATTACTCATTGCTTCTCTTCGCCCTGACACCGCAGGCTATAAACTCCTAACCTGCCCTCCAGTAGTATATGTCGGTCTAATTTCTTACTCACTTTATCTATGGCACTGGAGTGTCCTCTCCATCAGTCGCTGGACGCTTGGCATTCATTGGTGGTTTGTGCCTATCCAAATCACTTTGATGTTGTTATTGGCAGTCGTCTCCTATCGTTATGTGGAAACCCCGCTTCGCCGTTCTGAGTGGTCTTCTGTTCGTTGGAAGACCATTGGTTATGGACTGGCTGCTTCCGCTAGTGCAGTTGGGTTTTTGATTGGTCTTTTGACACTTTTCAAGGGGCATCTTTACGCAGGAGCAATCAACCAACTAGAAGAGCGCTATGGAATGAAGTCTTCACCAAATATCGAGATTTGTAACGTATTTGAAGATACCGATGCTGCTACAAAAATCGCTCCCGAGTGTGGTTTTGATCGTTATTATGGACGCCCCACTATCTACCTTTTGGGAGATAGTCACATACACCAATTTAGGAATTCTATCTCTTCTTATGCCGTTAGTAAAAAAATTAACTTTCGTGGCGTCTGGGGCAACTATTGCCTTTTCCCAGCAGCTGTAGTACAGGTGGAGAAAGTTAAATGCTATAAATTGCAAAAGCAGGTTGAAAAGTCATTATTAGAGAGGGTAAAAAAAGGGGATATCATATTTATTGGCAATGCTTTGTATGCCCATTTTTCTGGTTACTGGGGCGATCAATTATATGCTGATCCAAACGGCAATTCTCTTACTTATGAGGATGCCAGCGAGCGTTACTTTCAACACCTAAGGGCGTTTGCTGATGCACTAGTTGCGAAAGGTGCGAAGGTTGTTGTCTATCTAGATAGTGCTCAGTTTGACAAATTATACACTGATGGCTCCAACTGCGACCCCCAGTGGTTCAGACCCTTTCCCAGTAAAGATTGTTTCATAGATAGTTCTGTTTATCTTCACAGAAGAAATAAGGTCTTTTCTTGGGTTTCTGGTTGGGCGGACGACGTCAATAAGTTTGCTTGGGATGCCATTGATTCAACAACTTGTAGTGACGGGGTTTGTCGGGCAAGCCATTATGTCGACGGCAACCATTTCAAGGACTACTATGCCAACTACATATTCTCTGTATTTATCCAAAAGCACTCTTCTGTTCTTAACTCCAGCAAAAATCACTAGACGTTGCTGATTTGAGCTATGAATCCAAGTGCAGAACGCCCCGCATTCTACCACAGTTTCAAAATTGTTAACGCTCTTGACCAGTACCAGTACTACTTCTTCTTACACGGGATGACGGACTACCTTCTTGAATTGCACCAAAGTTTATAGCTTGACTACCACTGTTGGGTCTGTAGTATGAAGAGGGTAAACTACCTGACAGCCTGAACTTAGGGTCAAAAGTCTTTGCTCGAGAACCAACAGGTTTGATGTTAAAGAAGACGTTATTGTCTACACCAACTGAAGCTCCTAATAAATTACCGATATTACCAACTGAACTATAGAAAATATTATTACGAATTTGCTGATTAGGCGTTTCCCCTTGCTCAAAGTTAAATAGACGGGTTGCTGAATTAATATATACTGTGTTGTTGACAAACTTAAAATTGTTCATCTTACCTCTGAAATTGCCAACCAAGATAGGCGTACCAGTTTTCTCAAAAATATTGTGATGAACGTTGAGGTTATTTTTCCCTTCTTTCCCAAACATAGCAAGGGGATAAGTTCCTCCACGAATATAGTTATTGTTAAACTCCGTATTGTCACTGTTTACTTCACACGCATAGAAAGGATTGTTTGGTCCATACCAGAGATTATGATGTACATGAATGCGAGTTGAATTATCAGTGGCTAGAGAAACTGTACTGTTAAAGCTAGAGTTCGCAATTTCACAGTTGTTACATGTATGATGCCATAATTCTAGAGCCATTTGTGGTGTCCAACCACTTCCCCACGCATTCCATTGATCAACCTTAATATCCAAGTTAGAAAATTTAACATTTGTTAAGATTCCAGGTGGACTCTCCCAAGGTTTATCTGGAGACCAAGCATCATTAGTTGATCCTATTCCCTGACCACCGCGTTTTCTAGTATCAATCTTTATATTATTAAATTCAAAATTTGTGAGGTTACCCATAGAAATAGCAGAGGTTTGTCTTCCACCTCCACCTTGAACACGCTTGTTGTAGGAACTATCTGTGATGATAATATTTTCTATTTTACTATCCGAAACTCGTTCAATATTTATTGCTTGATCAGCATAAGCATTAAATTCTAAATTGTGAAGCTCTAACCCATCGCTTTTTCTGACCAATATACCCATTTTATATTGATAATTTTTGCCGCTAAATTTAATGCCCCTAATGCTTAAATTTTTAGCTTTAATCAGGTTCAACTCTCCCAAGATAGTGGTCGTACCGACTCCAGAACCAACGAGGTTAACTCCTGAAGGTACTGACACCTTACCACCTAAATCAAATGTTCCTGCTCCTACACGAATTGTGTTTTGTTGGTCTGCTGGTACTGTAGATAATGCCTTATTCACGCTACGCCAAGGAGAAGACTGTGTACCTTTGCCCTGGTCTGACCCTTTGATGCTTACGTAATAGTTACCAGCAAAGGCTGGTGTTCCATACACAAGAAACATCAGAGGTAATATCGCCGAAATATTAGTGATTTTTCGGCGAAAATTCTTTCTAGCTTGACCAAGCATAGCGTAAATTTTTACGGATAATACCACATATACATTTTTCAGGAAATGCGCATCCATTCCGGATTTTTTCTCGAAAATTTACTGATACGCCTCTAAGCTATTCGTCACTAGGCACTAAGTTCAGTAAAGCTATCCACATATCTGATGGCTCAGAGTAGTAATCAATTTCCACAACTTGATATCGTTTACTTTGAGAACCACATTGCAAAATAACATAGTCACCGGGTTTGACACGCTTACCATGTGCAGTCATGTATCCTTTGTTGAGATTCTCTGCTGTTTCAAATACGTAATCACGACCAGAAACGCTTTGAGTATAATCGTGGGTTTTATGCCTTTGTCTTTTTAATTGACTCAGTAAAAAATTAACTAAAGATAAAAAAAATACACTAGGGTTGATGCTTGACCTGGATGAAGACATAGGAAAGCTAGAAATGTAAAGTACAGAACTAAGGCAAAAGCCGAGTGGTAGTCTCCTTATATTGAAGAACCCAAAAATTAACTTCAACACAATCTCTACTTTTGTAGCAGCTATAATTACCCACGAGCAACCGCACTTTCACTCTTGGCAATCTATATAACTGTAGGACTATCAAATACTGAGGTCACCTTAGATAAGTAATTATACACAATAATCACTATATGATTATGTATTTAAAAAACTGTAATAGGATGCTAGTAATACCCTATGAAAAAAATCTAAAAATAAAATCTCAAAGGGCTTGACACAAATATTGGTATTACTGCTATATTAATAAGTGTCAAATCGTTGGGGCGTAGCCAAGTGGTAAGGCAGCGGGTTTTGGTCCCGCCATCCCTAGGTTCGAATCCTAGCGCCCCAGTTAAATTATCTGAAAATTGATTGTGTGAGTGGCCTTTACTGGGTTGAGTTGTTAAGATAGCTCTATTCAGTCTCACAAATAATTCAGAACATTATCCATTTTCCTTACGTAATGTTACTGTAGTTATGGTGCATCGACCTAAAGTAGTAGATGCTTTGATACTCCAGCCAGGGTGACAGGTCGATTAGATAGGTCTTTAACAAGGCTCCACTCCCTTTTGAGGTTGTGTTGCTCGAGCAAATAGCTACTTGCTTACTTGATTGCGTATAACGCTTAGCCAAGCAGTCAGAAATATAGGCTTGTAACCACTAAAATTCAGTGGAATTAGGGGTCTGTGTACGTAAATTTAAATGAGAAATCACAAAAGCCATGCTGAAGTCAGAGAAATACCCTCACCCTTTACTATCACAAATCAACTCTGCCCAATTAAGTACGGATGATAAAGACGAATTGAATTTGGGCCAAGTTGCAGCTGTTCTCCGTCGCCGAGCGTTGCTAATAGTTGGTGTAACAGGTGTAGTAGCATCGGCGGCTGTGTTGAAAGCAAAAACAGATCCTCCAGAGTATAAAGGCCAATTCCAGATCTTAACCAAGCCTGTAACTGGCGAGAGTTTGGCAGTATCTAATGTGCCTCAAGTTATAGGTACAGGAAGCAAAGATGGAATATCTCCTCCTCAAACAGATGCAGTTGAAACCACCATTCAAGTCCTGCAAAGTCGTGGAATGCTCGAACCTATACTCAAGAGGCTTAGGGAGAAATATCAACACAAATATCCGAAACTTCAACTAGATTACGACTCTGTTCTTGATGACTTTACTATTGAGTCCAAAAAAACTAAAAATATTTTACAAGTCCAATATAAAAACTCCCACGAGGACGTTGTTCGGGATTTTTTATACTTAGTTTCCAATGCTTATCTAAAATATAGCCTAGCAGATCGTCAAGCAGATATCAATCAGGCAATTAATTTTGTAACAAGACAGATCAATCCACTGAAGCAGCGAGTTGAGTACTGGCAAGAAAGACAGCGGCAACTTCGACAAGTAAATAACTTGGTTGAACCAGTGCAGAAAGCTCAACAAGTTTCTGAGCAAATTTCTACTTTGACGAAACAGCGACTAGAGACTCGAGTCCAGCTAGAACAAATGCAAGCTAAGTACCAAGACTTACAGAAGGAGTTTGCACAACAGCAGAATCCAACAGCTAGTAGCCCAATCTTAACTGACAATGAGCGCTACCAAAAGATTCTGGATCAAATCTTCAGCATAGATGCTGAGATTGTTAAACGCTCGTCTATATTTACAGGCGAAGAAGAAGGGGTAAAACGTCTGTCTGAACAGAAAGCAGCGATGATATCAATGCTTACACAAGAAAGAATACGGGTTAATAAAGATTTTCAAAGCCGGATTCACGAACTTCAAGTACGTGATTCGTCACTGGGTACAAAAATAGAGAATCTGAATGCTTCCCTAAGACATATAGCGACTATTAGTCGTGACTACGAGAACATTGAGCGGGAACTAAAAATTGCTACTGATACACTGAATCAATTTTTAGCTAAACAACAAGCACTACAAATTGAGAAAGCGCAAAAGCAGCAGCCTTGGAAATTACTTGATCCTCAACTCACAAAAGTTATGGAACCAGAACCAGTGAGAGATCAAACCAAAACGTATTTAGCCTTAGGTTCAATAGTAGGTTTGTTGTTGGGTGTGGGAGCAGCTTTAGTTGTTGATAAGCTCAGCAATGTTTTCTATACTTCTGAAGAACTCAAAGAAGCAACGACTTTACCACTATTAGGGGTGGTTCCTTTCAAGAAAGAACTTGGAGCATTACAACAGCAAGAAAATGGGAATAACGCTGCAAGTCAAGCAGCTCGGGCGTCATTCTTTGAAGTTTTTCGCTCTCTTTACACTAATATTTTACTTCTTGGTTCTGATACACCTATCCGCTCGCTGGTTATTAGTTCAGCAGAACCTGGAGAAGGAAAAACAACTGTCGCTATCCACCTAGCGTTGTCTGCCGCAGCAATGGGACAACGAGTATTACTGGTAGATGCCAATCTCCGTGCGCCTACAATTCACAATCGTGTAGGACTTATGAATATTCAGGGGTTAACTGATATAATTTCCCAAGACTTGGACTGGAATAATTTGATTGAGCGATCGCCTTTAGAAGACAACCTGTTTGTCCTAACAGCAGGTCCAATTCCGCCAGATCCCGTTAGATTGCTTGCTTCTCAAAAAATGCAGGATCTCATGGAGAACTTACAATCTATCTACGATTTGGTTATTTACGATACCCCGCCTCTTGTGGGTTTTGCAGACGCTAATCTGCTATCTATTAACACTAATGGAACCATACTAGTTGCTGGGCTAGGGCAGCTTAAACGCACTGTCTTCAAGCAAGCACTAGATGAGATTCAAGTATCTGGTACTCCCATTTTAGGTATGGTTGCTAATAAGTCTAAGGACCCCATACCTGCTTCTTACAGTCACTATCAACAGTATTACAAACAAAACATCAACGTAATTGGTGATGATGATGAAGAAAATAGTAGCCATAATATGGCCTCGTTTTCCTCTTCTTTTAGAAGTAGAAGAAGCAATCGACGTAGTTAGCTCTTAACACTCCCACCTCTAAAAGAGGTGGCAAACTGAAGCTATGCCCGTTGATGCAGCCTGCCGCTACATTTTTCCTAGAAGTCTACATCCCAAACTAGGACAAAGGTTGTCCGTTTTTGTCCGGGTTCAACCCAACCCAGCGGGCTTAAGGCTTTGCGTTCAAATATAACGCTGAGTGAACACCGCTATCTGATTAATAAATAACAAATCTCGACTATTTCTCGGGAGTTTTTAAAGCTTGATCTAAAACTTGTCTAGCATGTTCTGCTTTATTACGCGCTTCTTGATACCGCAGATTAACTTGAGCAAAATTTTTGAGAACTTTAAACCCTTCTTTGAGACGAGCAATTTCTTCCTCACTCACAGGTTGATCTGAAAACAGTATATCAACAGCCTTACGCATATCTAATGCTTCTGAGCGTGACTCCTGAACCTTCAGCTTCAGCGATGCTAAGTTGCTCAAAACTTGAACCGCTTGTGTAATCCCATCCTCATCACTAGATGTATCAATTGATGTTTCTTTCACTTCTATCAGTTGCTGAGGACCAAACCCCTCTTCAAGTTCTGTTGGTAACTTGCCTTCTTCCATTAATTGAACAAGTTGATCCATTGCTTTCTCGCGAGCTTTGGCTGAATCTTTGCCAGGAACAGTGAGGAGAATTTCTGGGCTTTGAGCAAGAGTATATTGAACCATATTATCAAGAAAACGATTTAACCAGAAAAGTTGACACTTAACCAAGCCGTGGCTACTTATTTTAACGTGAAATTAAGATAAAAAACTATTCATTATATTAATAATCATAAATTAGCTTTTAGTTTGTTCAATCACTGGTATGAATTTCATAAAGACTCAATAAATTTTGGCATTATGACAAACTGCATGATTGAGATTTCTGTTTCAATTGTTCATAGATGTGAGCTGATATGACCATAGGTTGCAAGCTTTACAAAATGAGAAGTTAAGATTTTATCTATGTCAGCACCCCCTTCTCCCAAGGGGAGACGCTCCTAGGGGAATGGCACGCTCGAAAAACCTAAAAAGGGGCTGACACGGTGACACGGGGACGCGGTGACGCCGGGAAAATTGTATCACCGCGTCCCCGTGTCTCCCCTCTCCGCGTCAGTCTTAACCCTTAACGAGCGTGCCATTCCGCTCCTAGGGGAACGAGCCTCGCCTTTAAGGATAGCTGACCCGAAATTGAAGAAAGTGAACACGATAAACGATAGGATGCATAAACATCATCACTATTTCTTTTAAGAAAGGCAATGCTCTTAAATTTCCAGTACTTAGACAGAATCTTTTTGACTGAGTTTGAGTACTAAGAGTAACAATGTTTACTTAGCCTGTGATATTGTTAAAAATACTACAATTAGCACTTAACCTGATAAGACTCACATTTTACATGCTCAGACAAAGACACCTACCATTACTAGTAATAATTGTATTATATGCAACATGGACAGTAATTATATACCTCTACGGTGTAAACATCCCGATCTTGGATCAATGGGTAGAACCAGGTGAGCAAATAGAAATTTTGTTTCAAAATCGTCTAGATTTTGGAGAACTATTTAGACAATACAATGAAAGTAGAATGTTGTTTCCAAAAATAGCTTTTCTTGCCTTAGCCAACTTTTTAAAAGAATGGAATGTAAAGGCTGAAATGTTATTAGGATTGGGTTTCTCCTTTTTGATGCTGTTAATTGTTTATTTATTGTTGTCATTAACTAATAAGAGCTTTTTAAAAAATATATACATACTCACAGGTTATAATCTTTTATTACTATCTCCATGTTCTTTTAGTAGATGGCTCCGGGGAATAACTTTACATAGGCTTATACCTGATACTTGCATACTTATAAATGCGTTAATTTTTATATTAAATATAAATTTAAGATTAAAAATATTTCTATATTCCATATTCTGTACAATAGCTCAGTATTCTTTCTCGGGAGGAATAATAATATGGATAGTATCAATTGTATTTATTATTGGCGAAAAAAATAATCGTCGTGGTGAAAAGTTTCAAAATTTAGTTGTTTTTATTACGTCTTTTATAATATCAAGTTTATTTTATTTTCAAGAATACAAACAACCGTCATATCATCCACTACCCAGTGAAATATTAAACTTCTCATTTCAACGTATTGTCACTTATTTTTTCTCATTTATAGGCAATATTTTTGGAAATTCCTATGAATCGAGTGGAATTATTGGAATGTGTTTAATTATATCTTTCATTACGCTAGCTGTAATACACTTAACTTATATTAGAGAACAAGCAATCATCTCGTGGATTGGCATTGGGCTTTACACAATTACACTAGGGATATTAAACAGCATGACTAGATTGCAACTTTCATATACTAATGCAACAAGAATTGATTACATAGTGCATCTAGTTTATCTACCTTTATCAATAATAGTCATGTTTCTCTACTTAATTAAATCGGAAAAAGACAAAATTCAAAAATGGGTATCGGTCGGGTTTCTGGTTACAATATCCATTTTGTATATAAATAAAAATTTTCAGACAAATTTTTTAAATAATTTAGTAATATGGCATCATCAATACTCCTATGGTAAAAGCTGTATTCAATTAATAAATTTATATCAAAAAGATGATTGTATTAAATTACTATTTCCTATGTCAGAAAGACCATATCCATGGAAAGCAGAATTAGTAGCTCAAAGGTTTCGGGAACTTAGTAGTTTGAATATTTTAAAACCTGGAATTGTTAAGAAAATAGAGATATCGCCTCAGGGTGAATGGGGATATATCGATTTCTTACAAGAAGACAAAACTATTGGAAAATTTAAAATTCATGGATGGGCAAAGATACAAAATAAACCAGCAGACGCTGTTGTATTAGCTTATTGGAATGACATTATAGATATTTTACCTACCGGTGAACCCAGAAACGACATTTCGCAAATATATGGCTGGAGATATCTAAATTCAGGATGGTCAGGTAATTTTGTTTTGAAAAATCACTCTAGCCACTTCAATAAGTGTGACATAAAAGCTTATGGATTTGATGCAGATCAAAACATCTTATATCCCTTAAAAACCCTTTGTTCCTAGACTCTCATAGCTCTCCTTTACATACTTTCTCCCCCCCCTCACAGGTGTAGGTTTTTTACAGATACATCTAGGAGGGGTGAGACTAGGTAGACCTGGGGGAGAAGGAGGACAAGGAAGAAACAGCAAATTCAAGTATATGTACTGAATATGAGTAAAAAAAACATCCTTGTCTACTTTCCTTCCTTGTCCTCCTTGTCTTGCCAACACCCAGGTGTAAAAAACCTACCCTTGTGAGCTCCCCTGCTCCCCTTCTCCTTTGCTTCATTACTTTTGACTTTTGACTTTTGACTTTTGACTTGGAGCGTAGCGACTGACTCCCCTCCCCGACGGTGCTTAGCCGCTTCCGTTAACAGAGATTCCGCAAACGCGATCGCCTCCGTTGCCGATCTTCCCCCTGCTAACTGCGCCAGTTCTTCCCGGCGTTTGGTTAAATTATCCAACGCAGTGACTCGTACAACAGTACGCTCCTCACTATGTCCGTTGTTTTCTTTTTTACCTTTTACTTGATTAATAACTTGTTTATCTACCCGAAAATGACGATCAGCCATTGCTGCAACTAACGGTTGGTGAGTAACACATAATACTTGATGCCCTTGACTTAACTGATGTAATTTTTCTGCGATCGCTTGTGCAACTCGTCCAGAAACACCAACATCAATTTCATCAAATACCAGTGTCTCAACACCATCTACCTGAGAAAAACAAGCTTTCAGAGCCAGCAAAAATCTGCTCATTTCACCCCCGGAGGCGATCGCTGTCAAAGGTTGTAAAGGTTCTCCAGGGTTGGGACTAAACATAAAAGTAATCTTATCCGCGCCCGTAGCACTAGGATTTATTGGTAAAATTTCGACTTGAAACTGTACCTTTTCCATCGCCAAGGGCTTAAGTTGTCTTAAAAGCTCTCCCTCTAAGTGAGATGCTGTTTCACGACGCAACAACGTTAACTTCTGACAAGCAAGAGTAAGCTGATCCAAACACTCTTGTTCTTTGATCTCTAAACTTTCAAGAGATTGCTCACTGCTGTTAAGTGCGGCTAACTCTTGCTGAATATGCTCGTAGTAAGTAATCACTTCATGCAATGAAGAACCATATTTACGGCAAATTTGCTTTAATTCTCGGATTCGTTCTTCCACTTCCTCCAAACGCTGAGGATCTGCTTCCAAACCTTCTCCATAAGCATTAATTTGCCGTCCCACTTCCATCACAGCTGCTTGAGCATCCTTCACTAAATCCAAAACGGATTGCAACTGTGTATCATATTCCACCATATCATTCAGTGTTGCTTCGCTATCTCCCAGCAAATCTGCTACTGCTGGGGTTTCGCCATCATTTTGGTACAAAGCCTGATAAACTTTGTAACTCATCTGTTGCAATTCCACCACATGACTAAGGCGTTCTCGTTCCTGCAACAGTTGTTCTAATTCATTACCATCGCTGAGGTTTGCGGCTTTAAGTTCCTGTAGTTGATAAGTTAGTAAATCTAGCTGTTGTAGCCTTTCCCGTTCTGATGTTCGGCGTTTTTCTGTGGTTAAATGTGCTTGTTGGTAAGCTGCAAACCGAGAAGCGATGATCTGACGCTGCTTTATTAAAGATTCACCACCGTAGCCATCTAGCCATTCACGGACTTGAGCCGATTGTCCTACTTGTACAGTTTGACCTTGAGCGGTAATTTCTAGTAAGCGATCGCGTAACCCTCCCACCACCTGCTTATTAACTAACACTCCATTCACCCGCAAGCGACTGCGGACATTACTAGAACCCGTTGTAATTTCTCTGCTAACAACTACACAGTTATCATCTATTAAATCGATTTCCTGTTCGCTTAACCAAGCACCTAACATAGCGTTACTAGTAAAGGTAGCTTCTACCATCGCCCTATTAGTCCCAGTACGAACCATACGACTGGAGACTTTACCGCCTAATGTAGCATCAATGGCATCCAGAATAATCGACTTTCCTGCTCCTGTTTCACCTGTCAATACATTCAGTCCAGGAGCAAATTCTAATTCCAATTGGTCTATTAAGGCAAAATTTTCTATTCGCAGACAGAGCAACATCAAGCAAAATTCTCCGTAAGGACAGACGCCGACTAATTCTTATTTAAGTGATACTAGAAAAAGTGCTGTAGTAAATAGTTATACTTAATACCTTTAGATTAAGTCTACGCCCAAAAGAAGTGTACCAAACATAGCTTATTTTGACTTAAATTAATATTGCCCCCAAAGATAGACATTTTCGGCTGAACAGGAGTAGGCTTTGTTTAGCAGTGGTTGATAAATCAATTGTTTCCGCGCTTTACACTCCTTGCTCTAATATACACACTCGTCTGAAAAAATGTTACGATTTGTTAAAAGATTAAAAGAGGAGTCAGGAGTCAGAATTCAGAAGTCAGAATAAATCTCGTCCTTAGATTTTACTCAAACAAAATTAAAGACAACGTGTAGACATTTATAAGATGAAACCCTATACTCATCAACTATTTACACTTTTCTCATTACGAACGCTAGATTTTTATGCTGGTAAACCTGGCTACAGAACTGGCTCCTCCTGACTCCTGACTTCTGAATTCTTTTCATTAAAAGTATTTATTCTTAATATAGTGTTAAGTCCATGATTCCTAAGACAGTTCCCCATACATCGCAACGGATTAAGCCAGATTATCGTGTGGGTAAGCACCCTCAAAACGGACTTTCCATTGGGAATGGTTCTGTAGATGTTGTCCATCAAGACGAACTGTCTGTTGACCTAGCACCTGAAAATGGGGTAGTCAAGGAAGTTATCACCTTACCAGCCACAAAAGAAGTGCAACAGCAGGAAATCCTCGTAACAAAAAAAGCAGAATCAGAAACAATAAAATACGAGCCGTTGGAGATTGCTGAGCATTACCAAAAAAGACCCCTGCAAGTTCTGCGCCGTGTTTTCACGGTTTTAGTTCCAACTTTTGCCTTTGTTTTTGGAGTGTGGTGGGACAGGAAAAGGGGAATTGTTGTTAAAGACGATCACAGGCGTGCAGTTATGTTACGAGAACTGCTCACAACACTTGGACCAGCCTATATTAAAATCGGACAAGCTTTATCCACCCGACCAGATCTAGTTCCTCCTGTGTATTTAGAGGAACTCACGCAGCTACAGGATAAGTTACCAGCCTTTCCCAACGAAATCGCTTACCAATTTATTGAAGAAGAACTAGGAGCTTCTCCACAAGAGATTTATGCTGAACTCTCACCCCAGCCGATCGCCGCTGCTTCTTTAGGACAAGTTTACAAAGGTAAGCTGAAAACAGGAGAGGAAGTTGCTGTTAAAGTTCAACGCCCTGATTTACGAGAAAGCATCACAATAGACTTATACATTTTGCGCAAATTGGCAGGATGGGCGCAGAAAACTATTAAACGAGTGCGTAGCGATCTTAAAGGAATCCTTGATGAATTAGGTACTCGCATCTTTGAAGAAATGGACTATATCCATGAAGGGGAAAATGCTGAAAGATTTGCCCAGCTTTATGGTCATATGAAAGATGTCTATGTACCAAAAATTTATTGGGAATACACCAACCGTCGCGTCTTGACGATGGAGTGGATTAATGGGCTGAAATTAACCCAGACACAAGAAATTCGTGATTTAGGGATAAACGCTCGTTATTTAATAGAAGTGGGTGTCCAGTGTTCCTTACGCCAATTGCTAGAAAATGGGTTTTTCCACGCCGATCCTCATCCAGGTAACTTATTAGCGACACTAGACGGGAAATTGGCTTATCTCGACTTTGGAATGATGAGCGAGATTCAGCCACCCCAGCGCTACGGTTTGATTGAGGCGATCGTTCACGTTGTTAACCGGGATTTCGATGCTTTGGCAAAGGACTACGTTAAATTAGACTTTTTGTCACCAGACACTGATTTAACACCGATTGTACCAGCCTTTGCTAGAGTATTTGCCGACGCACAAGGCGCTAGTGTTGCTGAATTGAACATTAAAAGCATCACTGACGAACTATCAGCTTTAATGTATGAGTATCCCTTCCGCGTACCACCATACTACGCTTTGATTATTCGTTCGTTAGTCACACTTGAAGGTATTGCTATCTATATAGATCCCAACTTCAAAGTCCTTAGCGAAGCCTATCCGTATGTTTCTAAACGCCTATTAACCGATACCGCACCACAATTAAGAGCGTCTTTGCAAGATTTACTCTTTAAAGATGGGAGGTTCCGCTGGAATCGCTTAGAAAACTTATTACGCAATGCTCGGAATAATCAAGATTATGACTTCAATCTAGTTTTCACCCAAGCAATAGACTTTTTGTCCTCTGAAAGAGGCGCTTTTATTCGTGACAAACTCGTAGATGAAATTGTCAAAGGGCTAGATGGTGTAAGCAAAAATGTTTTCCATCAGCTTACATATCGTGTTGGTTTAACAACAGATAATAATACTGTTGTTACAACCCCCGAGCAACAACAAACATTGGAGCACATAAAAAATATATTAACAATTCTTCAACAAACCCGTGGTTTTGATCCAACACAACTTGTTCCCCAAATTGTTCAGTCCTTGTTTAATCCAGGAGTGCAACGGTTAGGTCAACAAATAGGTAGTCAATTACTGCAAAAGTTTTTGGTCAGATTGCTCCGAGAATTGTTGGTATCGGAAGAAGTGCATCCTAATAAACCTTTAGAAAAACCTTCTCAGTTGTCTTTACCACCTGCAAAGGTATAGTTCCCGAAGTGAAACACAAAAAAATCCTAAAAATGTTGGGTTGAGGGACGAAACCAGACCTTTAAACGCCTCTATCCCTCTCCCACAAAGCTTTTCAGATTCCCTTCTAGAGCGCCGGTCGAGTAGAAGGCGTTGACAAAAACAGAATTATGTGTATTAGGACAAAACGTTTATTTCTAGCTCAATTTTTAAGTCTAGTTAAAGGCGATGTCTACGACGGGCTACGCCTACGCATTAAAACTCAGTGTCTAAAAGTTCGGTTTACAGAACACGTATATGTTGCACTTTACGTCAAGTACAAGTACTTGACCGGCGCTCTAGGGGACATTTATTTTGTTAACGAGGTCATTTAATTTGTTACTCGACACTAACTCTTTTCTAAATTTTGTACTTTATCTGTCAACCTTGCTATCTGTATTTGCTGATTTTCTAGTTTCTTATTTAATACTGTAATTGTGGCTTGTTGGATTTTTATAGCTTGAGTTAATACGGCGATGATATCTAAATGTCTAACCATTTTTTTATCTGTTGACGCAATTAAATCTGGAACATCTTCAGCTATAAATCCCAAATGCTGTGCTTGTGTTGGGTCATTTTTATAACTATATTTTATAGGCTTGAGACTACTTAAAGTTTCTGCAACTTCTTGAGAAGAAATTTCACTGATATTATTTTTCAATTCTCTAGAAGAATTTTGATACAAATCACCATTTATACGAATATTTCCTTCGACGTGGAGTTTTGTTTTTAAATCATCCCCTGATGTCCCAATCCCCACGTTGCCTGTAGCTGTCACTATTAGTTGAGTTGTGCCATTGCTATCTACTAAATGGGTTATCGGTTGTTGGTAAATAAAGTTAGTTTGGTCTGATAAATCATTATCAAATGGTGCGTTGATAGTTAAAGTTTCATCATTAGTAATTGCAGTAATGGTTCTGGTTTGATTATTATTGATAGTGATGTTATCACCGATATTCAACTGTTGTAAAAAAGCTGTTTGATAACCATTAACTCTTGTATTATCACTTTTAATTTTGCCTTGTCCCTGGATATATTTCGCACCTTGGACGTGTAATCTAGCTGTGGGTTTATCTACATCTATACCGACATTTCCATTATTATTTAATACAATTATTCGGGTAGCATTTGCAGTTTTAAATGACAAGTTGTTCTCACTAGAAATTACACCGGTGTTCAAGGTAATGGCTTGATCAAAGTGATAGCTATCGAGATTAGTTTGGAAATATATTCTATTATTATTCTGGGGTGCTATATTCACAAAATCTGTGTTGTTGCTAATTCGTACTGTTCCGGCTACATGGAGTTTTTCCTGGGGTGTGTCTATACCAATACCGACGTTACCATTACTATGCAACAAAGTCATTTGGGTGACGCCATGAGTTTGCAGTGACAAGTTGGTATTCGCATCACTACCAATCAACCCTGTAGCAATGGTAATCCCTTTGTCGAATAAATAGCGATCGCGGTCTGTGCGAAAATGGGTCCAGTTCGGGTCTTGTGAACCTATATCGACATAGCCTGTACCTGTATTTATTCGTAGTGCGCCCGACTGGTTTCCGCGAATTGCACCGTTGAGATGGAGTTTTTCCTGGGGTATGTCTATACCAATACCGACGTTACCATTACTATGCAACAAAGTCATTTGGGTGACGCCATGAGTTTGCAGTGACAAGTTGGTATTCGCATCACTACCAATCAACCCTGTAGCAATGGTAA